>JGI10211J14876_10000350_pt1 | contig 19529 bp, 15 predicted proteins | sample Etolagsediment_FD_14876 | JGI IMG/M metagenome (IMG submission 14876)
CCAATTCCTCTATCCAGTTTACCACTTCAGCTTCACTATACATCTCCGAATCCAAATCAGTATCTGTTGTCGCTTCCAATTCCTCTATCCAGTTTACCACTTCAGTAAACATCCCACGTATGGCGTTGTCCAAAGCAATTTCATCCCATGGACACCCTTTTTCGTGCAAATACTTAAGAATTTGAAGAAACCCTCCCTCTGCCGCATCTGCAAAAGTACAAGCATCTACAACACATCCATTTTCAATGGCCCACTTTAATACATCCATACGGCCTATCGCTGCTGCAATATATCCCAACGAAGCGTGCATAGGTACATCTTTAGCATAATATTCACGAACAGTTGCGAAGTCAAAACTACGAAATATATCCGATAAAATGTGATCGCATAAAGGCAAATCACTTTGTTCGAAGGCCCATTTCAGCATTTTTCTGGATCCACTTTGCGCTGCGTTGCAACAAATGTGTTGTTTATCTGCGAGAGGCACTTCTTTGAGCATTCTTTGTAGAAATTCTAGATTCCCGGAACGGGCTGCATATTGGCATATGTCATCAGGATAAGCGCGGCCAGTATTGCTATGCACATACTCGATAATATCCATGTTCGCATATGTGGCTGCCGTATTCATTACCTCATATGGAATTTCAGCTCTATGTGGCCATACTAATTTGACAAATTCCAAATCAATCCCCATAATGCTGGATGTTGGCAGAATATTTTCCCCAACTATTAGCATTTCCCTTTCATGAAGCCAATCTATTAGGAATTTTCTACTATTGTCAATTGCATAATAGCAAGTTTCTTCAGTAATATGATAACCCTGCTCAATGCACCATTGTAGACCTTTTACACATCCGGATGCTGCAAATTGATTCATAACATGATTCATATTGACTTCTATTCCGCGATCAACAAGTATCTGAACGCAATCTATAGCTCCTCTATATGCGGCGGTTTCGGCAATTCGTTCATTATATGGACAATTATTATCCAACAAATAAACAAGTACATTGGCCGCAGCATCGTTTGCAGCTGCTTTGGTAGCCTTAGAATCCCATGGACATCCATTTTCGTGCAACCATTTTACCATAGTCAAACTTCCGATAGATGCTGCAGATCGATAAACCGATGGATTATAATCACATCCATTGATCCACAACCAATGAACTGCTTCTATACAACCACTACCTGCAGCCGCTTCGAATACTTTCCAATTCCAGGGCGCGCCGGCATCACGAAGTGTTTTTAACATCTCGATAGACCCTTTCCAAGCGGCTTCTCGCATTGTGCGCCAATCTATATATGCACCTTGGTCAATCAAAGCTTTTATTAGAGCGATATTACCCCATCTAGCGGCATATAAAGGCACTTCGTCTGTATAAGGACAATTATGCTTTTGTAAACATTCAACAACTTCTTTACTACCCCCTATAGCTGCCCCAATCATCACATTTTCATCACATGGGCAACCATTTTCCAAAGCCCACGATAACAGATGTGCGTCTTGTTTTTTCGCTAAATTGCGCAACCACCTAGTGGTATATTTACCTTTTAATTTACTATAATTAATCCAATGCTTCCATCTTTTACATACTAATTTGGTAACACAAAGGTCAGTTCTTTTTAATATCAATACTAAAACTTCTGGAATTAAATCATCCATTTTATATTAATAATTTCTAATTTTAATCAATATGGAAATTTCATATTACATACCCCAGGGAGTTTTGAAATTTGTTAGAAATTAAATAGCAAATATAGTAGGTTCAAATGGGTACATACGATAGAGCAATCGACGCAGCCATGAATGGTGATTTGGATACGCTAAAAAATATGTATGATGAGGGTTATCTTATATGTGATGACGTTTTAGGTTATGCTGCTCGCAGCGGGCGCTGGCAGATACTTGAATGGGCCCTGGAGAATAGGTTTTATCTCGGAGCTCAGGCTTGCGCCGCCGCCGCTGAACATGGCAACTTTGATTTGCTTCGGCGGTTGGTGGAAGCTGGGAATGAGATGGATCAAAATACTACGGCTGGTGCTGCAGTTAACGGACATTACGACATCTTATTGTGGACTTTGGAAAATGGGTGTAATATTACGCATAATGTAAAATATTACTGTCAATTGCGAGCATACAAACTCCCTCAACAATTAAAAGAGCATTTGCAATTTTGAATCTTTTTTTTCAAATGAAGCAAGTTAATGACATCCAAAAAGAAGTACTTTTTATGATATGTCGGCTCATGATTACGCAAGCATATTAGCTAAGACTGGTCAATTGAAAATACTCGAATGGGCTCTAGAACAAGCTACGTACTGGGATATCTAATAGCAGCTGCCGAAGGTGGGCAAACAGAGATTGTACAATATCTACATAAGAAAGGAGCTGTCATGACCAAAGAAGTTACCAATACTGTGGCCGGAAATGGTAATTTGAAATTACTGCGATGGATGCGTGATAACAAAGCAAAATTTGATAACTTTATAACTAGACCCGCCGCCTAGAAGGGACATCTACATATTATAAAATGATTACATCAAGCCAAAGGATGGGGTGAGTTCAGTGGTTGGAATGATTTATCTAGTGAGATAGCTTGGTGCCATACGATTAAAAGTCGACAGGCTGATATCATTGGGTATTTATATGATAACCAATGCTAAGTATCCGGTCATCTATCGCAATGGCTTGATCAGTGCCCAAGGCATAAAGAATATGTACTCAGTGTAATAAACACATTCACCGCAATGACTTAAATCAATTACAACTTTGAATACTTTTTATAAAATCATGATACATGAATTGCCATGTGAGGTCCTAGTATTAATATTCCGACTGGTTAACAATGGGTCTGTTGTGCAACAGACTTGTTCGAATTGGAATAGCATTATTGGGGAATATTTTCCAAATCGCAATTTAGTGTCATTTAATAAATATGAATGCTTACTCGCCGAATCCGGTTATTTAGACTTATTAAGGTGGGCCATTAATCTTGGAAAGGAAGAGCCTACATATTCCCTATATGCTATAAATGCAGCGCAAGGAAATCAAATAGGAATACTAAAGTGGTTGCGCACTAAGGGGGTCAAAATAGACAACACCATTGCTGAAATAGCGGCCTCAAGAGGACATTTAAAAACTATAGAATGGTTACACTCCATTAAGGTAAAATTCAGTAGTAATACAATGGCCGCAGCTGCGGCATGTGGGGATTTGCCTACTGTAATGTATTTAATTGACTCCAAAGTGGTATGTACGGATTATGTATGGATAGCAGCCACAGCTAGCAGACATGACCATATTCTGGCATATTTGTGCAAATCGCAGCTTATAACGTTGTCTTTTCGTAAATGGTTCATGGAATCATCTAGACATAAAAAATATGTAATGAGCATCATCTATGGGCATTTCTAAGATCCTTAGAGATCTTCGATAAGTGAGTCCATAGTTTGGATGTTCTCGGCTATCATTTTTTCATTAATCACCACATTGTTGTAGTTAGAACCAACTCTAGGAATTCCGCCGAGCATGATTTGACCAGATGGGCCAGCCATGGGATCATACATGTTATTAGCAGCAGCTTCTTCCAAAGCAGCCACAGGACTGCTTTCTGACATGCGCAACATTGGCCTGTTGTAATCCCGCTTGGCTACTCCATGGCGGGTTATAGAAGTCACCGTGCCAGGGAATGTCATAGCGTCCGCGATATTATGGTAGTGCTTTTCAGATGTACTGATTTGGTCACGCAGCTCGTTAACAACTTTACGATTAGCAGCTCCCACACCAAGTAATTCAGCAGTTTCATCTACAGAATTCGATTGTACACTATAGGTGTCTACAAAGGGATTATCGATAATCGCATCCATATTTGTACCCATAGTGGATATGTTATAGATACGTTTGCGTTCAATCGTACCATCCGGCTGGAGTAAGTGCTGATTGATCGGGTGTACGTTGGCTGCTTTGATGCCTTCAACTCCGCGAATAACAATATTAATGATTCGATCGCGCACTTGCGCAATTTGGTCTTTAGTAATTTCTCCTTTCTTCTTGAACATCACTTGGCGGATATACACTCGAATAAACAAGTTTTCCTCATTTTCAGATGTATACACACTGAATGTACTAGGGAATGTTTTACGTATAGCGTGATATATATCCTCAACTGTCATTTGTTTTAAGATGAGCTCTGGTTTATTAAGAGCAAATCTAATGACCCATTTGGATAAATCGGCTGGTCGTTTGACTCCCTTGTTGTATTTTTCGAATTGTGCAATTTGTTTGGATTCGTGCATAAAGTCTGGGTGACTGGGTTTACCATACTCCTCGAAGAAAGTCTTGACATTGAGCAAGAATCTACGCAAGGGCATCATTTCAATCATATTCGCAATTTCTTGAGCCTTTTCTTTGTCATGGGCAAATTCGGGCTTAAGGGGAATAATCATAGTAGGATTACGCATGTCCTTAGTTGATCGCACTCCCAAGATTTCCTTAATCGCAGACATACCTTTGACTTTACCGCCACCCAGACCTGCGCGATGCTTACTATCCAAAGCCAGCTGTGTCATAGGTTCACTGGTTGATTGTGCAGCAATAATGCCAATACAAGTACCATAAGCTACCAAAGCCCTGCGATATGTTTGGCGGATCTGGTCAATAGCTAATTGTAGCATATCCATATTGACCCGCAGACGCGCCAATGTGGCCATATTTAGATATGAACGAATAACTACGCAAATCATGGTCGTAGCAGCGTACATATACTCAGGTACAGGGGATTGTTTGCGTTCCTGAATCTCGTTCATAAGCAAATAGGGCAAATTGCGACATAACTGCTGAACGGCTCCCACCATTTCCGCTGGGTTTTGACGCCTATCAATCTTTTCGTCGCGATATCGATACACAACGTTATCTAATATTCGCTTGACATTAACAGGAATGCGGATATGGTTCTGATACATGCGATTGGTCATGCGCTCTATTTTAATGAATAACCGCTGATATTCCTTGCGGTCCTTTTTCATATCCTCAAACTCACTATCAAGAAGTTCTTGGACGGCTTTGTTGTTAAATCCTGAAAATGACTTAGCGGATGATCTGAAGCGCTTTTCAAACTCGGCATCACTTAAATCCTTCGCAACTGTTGGGATATGTACTTGTTCGCCAAAGCGCGGATCTGACCCATCGTCACCATATATAAATTGAACAATATCTAAGCCCTTGGACGTCTGTCTAAAATTATTAATAATCTGGTCTTCAAGGTTCTTAACCGAGATACGATTTTGTTCCCCAGAAACAGCCGTACCTAAAGCAATCCCAATAAGAGCTACACGAGCCTCCATAGAATTAAATACAGTGGCTGGTAATTTGGTTCCTGTTATATATGAATCTGGGACTAATCCTCTGCTCTCTGGATTCGAATCGTATCTAGTAAAGTAAGACAGAGTACGCCCGCCGAAATTCTCTCGCATGCGCTGGCCGTCAATCTGTAATTGACCAATATTTGACACACTTGAAATGAGATTGGGGGCACTACCTTTAGATCCAGCTAGAACCATTTTAGCAAAGCCATTATTATAGAAATCAATGCTAGTAAAGACGGGCTTCACTAACATGTCTCCGGGATTCAATTCATTCATCTGTAAATCCTCAAAATACTCTTTGGTTGTCTTACCCAATGGTGGTGTAATCAACCCCTTATCTAGATCTTGAGAGATCAATATAGAGCTTTCCACAATGCCTGATTCTATTTCTCGGATTTGTTGCTTGGTCATTTGATTTAAAATTAGATCTCGTAATCCAATGCTGTATCCGTGATATTTAAGATAGTTAATAGCCATTTGCTGAATGTCAAATGACATATCTAGAGCGGCTCGACTCCCATACTCATTGTGAATGATATGAAAGATGGAACCAGGTTTACCCTCTCCAATACTGGCCTTATCAAGTATACCTGACATGAAAACTCCACGTTCAATAACCACATGAATATCATCAGGATGGAAGTCAATGAACTCTGCTAATTCCGGGTTATAAATATTAGGCTTACGGGAAAAGTTTATCAAGTAGTTTTTATGCTGCAAGAGCATTGTTATGAGATCTCTACCTGTATATATGTGATCAGGCCGATCTCGAAAGTTTGGAACCAGGCTAGAGTTACTGAAGATACTCATCGCATGATATTTGTCAATGCGCACATCAGAGCGGGTTAACTCTGCAGTTCCAATAAGGGAATCCTGCGCCTCTCCAATCACGGGAGTACCGTGTTGGTATGAGATCACAAATCGAGCCGGACTAGCTAGAATGGATATTTCATTCATAGTCGCCGGAGTGGTCATAACAAGGATGTTCATGGCATCTCCATCAAACTTAGATGCCTACAACCGTTCCACGGGTTGTAAATTTCCCCAATGTCTCCAAAGGGGCCGGACTATACCTTAAGCCTTCATTGAGAATTGATTAGTTTCTCTCAGACCCACTACCGTCTAGTCTCTGAACCTTCTCCATACCCTATCATTTCGCTATAGCGGGCGGGGTTAGGAGCTTGGCTGCGGATTGTCCACATGATAAAGGGGTTTTTGCCATCCAGACGACTCTCACCGTCCTGCTGCACGCTAAACTTTCGTTTACGCCGCGGCACCCTAAACCTTCGGGAGTTTCCCGCAATTTGGAAGTGTCACCCTACGTTGAGAAGTAAGACTTCTCTTAGCAAGATTAGGTGGTTATATTTCCTGATAATTTCACTTAAGTGAATTTATACAAGACATGCTATTTACACTGTTTTCCATATAAGGCAAAGCATGAGCCTTATACGCAGCCACCTGTTGCTGACTCTGATGGAGTTAATCAGCGTTGAAGAATGGACATGCAAGCACATTCATTCTAATAGTGTCCCCGAAAGGGAAGATTACTACTTTGTGTGCCAGGACTGAATTGGATGTAAGAGATGGTTGCCTATTAAAGTCAACCACATCACCGTTAATCAAGTCTCGATACACAATATCGCCTATTTGGAGCTTATATCCTATTTTATGCAAGCGTTCAACGTTATGTTTGCCCCGAGTATCCGCCCGCATAATCTCCGCACATCCAGGATATTGACGTCGCCCATTCATGTAATAAATGTTCATACGAGTAATATTATACTCCTGTACGACTTCTGCGACTTGAATCTTAATCGCTTGAGATTGGGGAATTCCAACCTCATCAATTGCTAAATTGGGGTCGCACGAGATAACGGATCGAATCATATTACGTACACGGCGACCAAGTAAATTCCACCGAATACGACCATGCTTACGCACCCACCTCTTGGAAAGAGATTGTAACTGCCGTTTGGCATTTGTAACTATACCTTTCTTGTTGGTTGTAGCTGATGAACCCTTGATAAGCTCATATATCAACTGACCCAGATTTTGTATAGCTAACAGATACTGATCTTCCGGTTCTTCTGGGATCGTGAGTGGCAGAGATTCGTTAATGCGAACAATAGACTGAATCAATACTGTTAGATCATTAGAAGAGCTACGACTACCTTCTATGTTTTTAACATCCGGCCGAATACTATTTGGCGGTACCCTCAATACTTGCAAAATGAGATTGCGCGGATGACATATAGGGGTTTTTCCCAGCTCCAAAACTGTCTCATTATGAACCCTGTCAAAAATAGGTAATATTTCATGAGGATACATCAAGCGAGTAGATACCAATTCTGGTTTCCCAGTAATTTTGTTCTTTTCGAAATGATCCAGAACTATTGATACATAATCTCCTTTATTACGATGAGGATGATCATGTGGTTCTTTGCATTTATAGCAAGTCTTACCTTTGGCTAGCTTTGCATACTCACTAAGCCATTTTTCTCGAGGAAGTTTGAGCTTTCGAGGTTTGATAATTAAAGAACCACATTTGAAACAAATAACCTTCAAATACTTGATAATGTCTTTCATAAAAAGAGGGCTCTGGAATGGATATCGTAATTCAATATGACCTGTATGGCCAGGACAGTACTTATTGTGATTAAGACAAGTGGCACAGTCCCAGCTACGATCAGTAGATCCCATATGAGCATCATATATACCTCCCGGATGGGGTAGATTATTACGAAATGAGTCATCGTTAACCACACTAACAGAAGATAATCGTCGGATTTCCTCTTCCCCAGCAGTGTAGAACTCTATCCCATCGACTTCGGAATATGGAACTTGCCCCGCGCGCTCCATTTCTTTTATATAGTTATATATTCAAATTCCTCAAAAAATTGTACAAAAAAATTACTCCACTACATATCTCATTTTACTAAAAAGTTAATCAACTTTTTGATTATATTATCTCTAACCCATTCAAGTTGATACTGTTCCTTAAGCTCGTTGTAGCGTTGACAATATTCTCGGATGAGATTATCTGCATTCGGGGATGCCGTTATCTGGTGCCCGAGCTGCTGCAGTTGAACATCTTCATCGAGTTTATCGCGAACGTATAAATCCATCTTAACAATGAACATTTCTTGTGAGAAATTTCAATTTTTAGTAATAATGACACCCGTGTTGTGTAGCCCATTCCACTATATGCATATATCCGTATCTTCCGGCGGTTTTTGCTAATTCTGCCGGCATGGGACATTCTGTATTTAATTTTATCCATTTTATACATTCTAAATGCCCGCTCTCAGCCGCGTATATGTATGCTTCGGTTGTCGCACTACACCCATGGTTAACTAACCATTCCAACAACTCCACATTCCCACCACCGGCAGCATAAGCGCTTGTTAACCACGGTATTTCAATTTCAAGCTCGTACAACCACTCACAAACATGCTTATGACCACCTTGTGCAGCCCCCAACCAAGTATCAGAATTTGGCTTGCACCCATTACTATATAACCATAATATGAAGTCCATGTTTCCCTTGCAGGCTGCAGCTTGAATTGCTCCAGATGGAAGCATACAACCCTTGGATAATAACCACTCAACCATATTTCTCTGACATGTGCGAGCTGCGGCTATCACTGTGTTGTTATCTTTCATTAGATATCCAGTTGTATTCAAGTGTTCCATTACTTTCATGTCCCCCATTTCTACAGCGCACTTGGCGGTGCTATTAGTAAAAATGCAGTTCTGGAGTTTCAAATATTCCAATACTTCAGTTTGCCCATACGCCGCCGCCGCAGCTTTCACTACAATGTTTATAGTTCGACCCAATGACTCTTTAAGTAAATCTAAATGGCCTCCAGCCGCCGCTTGTGCTAGTGTCCCGTTAGTTATAGGGACTCCTTGAGCGACCATCCAATTTAATAATTCTTTGAGATTTCTTTTAGCAGCATTATTAATGGCTGGGGAATAATGACACGGGTAATCTGTTATTAACTGTTTCATACGCCTACACAATACGAATAAAATAGGTCTAGCGCCCCAATTATGGAGATAACCAAAAATTAAGTCCCATATTTCCGGATCTAGGTAGACTACTGAATCCATTTTCAAAGTCGTTATACTTCAATTTTCATAATCCTAGATCGTTCTTCAATCCTTTCGGAACACTGCGTTTACTCCGTCTACGTGGTGGGAAGATTTCATCGAACTTGGCTCGTTTCTCTGAATCAGGAAGGCTTTTAAGCTGTCTAATAACATCAATAGGCAACATAATGTGATCGCGCTGTCGTTCTACAAATCCTGGCTGCTTCATGATAGGTATAATTTTGACATAATATAGCTTGTATGGCAGATATCCAATAACCGTATCGTCGCGCCTCAGAAATTCAGAAAGCTCTTCTTGAAAATGTTGTTCCTTATCTATATGTAACCCACTCAGCGTGTGTGAATCATAAAGCTGAGAATAATAAAGTCTCCACTCTGGCCGAGGGCTGATTGTTCTGCGCAACATGTCTTCAAATTGATATTGGTCGCATGATCCGAAATCAATCGGATCGTCAGCATCACCTATGGGAATACTCTGTAAAGCTGCTAGAAGATCTGTAGTCCATTTTTTGGCATCTTTGGCCATTGGCTTGTGCATCAAATAGTGCTCGAGAATATGTTGATGAGGATGAACCACTAAGCTTTCCGGATGGATTTCCGGAGAAAGTTCATCATCTGGAGTCATCTTGAATACACCAATAAATCCACAAACCGCAGGGATTTTCAAATCTGCTCGGATTTCCTCGGAAGGTTCTCTAAAATATCTTGGATTGGTCCCAATATCATAAATCGAACAACGACGAATGACAGCATCAACATATAGTCCAATTTCCGTAATCTTGACAGTATCAAGACCAGTCAGAACTTGATATTGATAGCTACGAGTGGCATCTGTCCAATCGTCCGCAGGGACTCTCCGACCAGGGGCTTTGAATTCCAACAAAGTTACTAACCAAGGATTATTCTCCTTCGAATTTTGGATAAACTCTTCCAACGGCCCATGTTTGAATTGATCCGGTATAGCGCGATCAATGTCGAAAATACTAGAAACAGCGAGACCATCCGGTGAGAAAGCTTGTATTACATTACCATTCTGATCGCGCAATCCAGGAATAGACCCAGTTTCATGAATCCGGGTTTTCAAACAATATTCCATATACATGGCGGTGATGTTTTCATAGAGATTCCCCATTCTCGTCCAAACATTACCAATAAATCGCTTGGTCAATCCCAATCTTTGTGAAACCAGTTGCTTAACAGAGTTATATTTGTTTACACCACATACAGTGCCCATTTCACTACCCCCTACTGATTCCATGCGTTGCGCAAGCCATTCTTCAGTACCTTGAGCAGGTAAATGTCTGTATTTTTCTAAGAAGTCCAATAAAACTTTATGCTTTTTGTAATAAGCCATATTTTTTTCCATTTTATTTCAACTTTTATATTGAATGATTGCAACTCTATATTAAATTTGAAAATTGAATTGTAATATGTACAACCATGAATAAGGATATTATTGCCCAGATACAAGAAAATGCTGCAGCTATTGCTGGCAAATTCGACAGTAGCTTTGATAATTACAGCGAAAATAAAAAGCTCGTAAAAGAGCTAGAAAGTCTATTGACCAATATTGTATCGCTGCATAAATCAATTGTGCCAATGTTTAAGGATGTAAAATCCAAAACAGAAACTCAAGGGCAAAAGATGAAAGAAGTACTGACCGGAATTCCGATAAAGCCTGCTGTGGAAAAGGGTAAAGAATCGGTAAAGGAGTCGCCAAAACCGGCATCTATTGACGTAGCTCCCGGATTTGTACTTCCCAATGTTATTCCCACCGATAATTGGCGCAAAGTACCTCCGTGCCCATTGTATTATAATGTACACACTGAGGAGTTTGGAATTCGTGCTTGTGGTTTGATGATGGTCGGAAAAATTGGGGAACTTTACGGTCAAAGTGTGAGAAAGTATCTCGACTGCAAGCGACATGGGCCTGGAGACGATATCAGTGAATGTAATTTCTATCATGATCCTGCTAAATTTCCAGCAAGTAAGGATAGACGCGGATTTCCTAATAGAATTAGGTATGAATCACCCTCTGGTGTGAGACCTATTAACCAATATAATTTAGTAGCAGGTTCATTGAGTAATCTTAAGCATGATCTTAAGTTTATCAAGCCCAATGAAGCTTGTAAGATTAAACATTATGCTATGCACTGGTTGCTTGTTGCGCTATTGGCAGAACAAGCTTCCAGGGTGTAAATATGCGTAAGATATGTTTAAAAAACAACATCCCTATTTTTTATGATTCACCTCCAGGGTTCTTTACTTGTCGAATTATACCTGGGCACTCATCGGCGTTTTACTTATACAGTTTACAAAACTGTTCAGACAGTTTTGAGTAGATGCAAATAGCGTTTTTTTACTATTTTTATCACAGGTTCAACTACTTTAGCCAAACGCCCACTGGGATCTAGTACATTTATTTCCTTAAGAGTAGCCCAACGAGTTTCCATGACTTCTATCATTTGTTCACGGGACTTAAATCGCATATCTTTTTTCTGGACTCGGTCATCCAAACACAATGCTGCAAAATAAGTATGATTATATTGCACCCGAGAGTGTAAATATGTATGTCGCATGGGTCTAACATCAGCCAACAGAGTATATTTGTTCTTCTTGATGCCTGTTTCTTCCCTGAATTCTCGCACAGCGCATTCGATATCAGCTTCTAACGGGTTTCTTTTCCCTTTGGGAGCTTCCCATAATGTATCAGCATTATATGTATTATTCAGTAGTTGTGTCAGTAGAACCCCACCATCATGACAAAAAGTGGCGCAGAAATGCTTCTTTTTCTGCTCGTAGAAAGTATTAAAACTATACATATGATTAGGGTTAACTAACCAAATTCGATTCCAAAGAACTCCAAAATCCATGTTTTTAATATCAATCTTTTCCCCCAATGTCATGTGATTGAATAGATATCGAATACGGCGATGCCCATTTTTACCATTTTTAGAATAGTGCCCCAATACAAATTCTATAAACGAATAGGTACATCTCTTTTTGATAACCATTACTTCTAAAGCATTCTTTGGTTTGTTATATCGGCAACATATCAACCCAAAACTCTCCTTGGTGACTCGCTTAGTCATTTTAAACTTTGTTCTAATTGTCTAATATAGGAATGGGAAATATCGCATCTTTGATAGAGAGACCCCAATACGAATCTCTAGATTTATCTAGAATAAATACTGAATTAGATAATTTACGCGAGCGGTTGGTAACAGCAGAAGCTGCCCTGGAGAACGAACGCACGAAGCGTAAATCCTATAAAGTTGTAAATAGGGAGCATCGTGAAGAATTGGGAAAACAATCTGCCCAAATCAATAGGTTAATTATTTTAGAAGAACGGTTGGCTTCCGCAGAGGCTGAAAATAAAGGTCTCAAAGAAGAGGTAAGACGCCTTGTTGATGAAAATCGTAAATTACAAGCGCCAATTGGAAGTAGACTAACAGGGCGAGTTTCTGATACTGCACTACAGCACCACATTATGCAAATCTTGGATGACCCACATAATGAAATGAAGTTTATAAGTAAGTATGCTCAGAAAAAACTATATTCAGTTGTATTTTCAGAAATTCTAAGCTCATTAAATGCTCTTGAGATGCCTATTGCCGGACATATTGCTCGCATACATTTGGTTCCTAATCGCGAAACAGACTCTTCATCCATTTCATAACATCGGGATGTGCTTTATCGATAATGCTGGGATTAAAGGAGCACCCATTATCATGTAACCATATTAGCATATCTAAATGCCCATATTCTGCAGCAACTCCCGCTACACGATCACTCAAGGGAAACCCCCATTTGAATAATTTCTTCATAGCATGTAAGTTGCCAAACCCAGCACAATAGCCCATGCACCAACTATCATCATTACGAGAGACATTTTGATCTATAAGCCACTCAGCAAAATCCCATTGATTGCGAGCTGCTGCCAATGCCATTGCTCCGTATAGGGGTTTATAGCCTAATTCATAAAGACGCTTAGCTAAATCTAAATTGTTTACCCATGCCGCAAATGTAATACAATCAGTCGGGAAAGGTATATTTTTTTGTACAAGCACCTCAATTAGCTCCCAGCTATCATTTAATAGTAGAAATCCCATTTCATTTCTGGTCAATTCTCTATTATCAATCAAGTCCTTAAATTGGACCACATCCATTTGTTCCACCGAAGTCATTTTTTTATATTTATGAAAAAAATATTCATCGTTTCTCATCTTTTGTACATGAGTTATCGTCTAAGTTGTAATTCGAAATGCATATAAAACCAAATTACTCGCTTTGTGGTGTTGCGATCAGCTTCAGAAAGGCGTTGGTAGCGTCGGCGGGATGCCAATTCGCGCTTCATGAGTTCCGATTTTATCTGTCCACATATGTCCTTTATGGATTTAGCAGTTAGCTTAAGATCAAGTTTATCAGCAATCTCCTGTAGTTCGTCTTTTTTGTGTGTATCGCATACTGAGCCTCTTACCTGTCTTCTAGCATCGTCATATTGCCTCATCTTCTGTACTGGGGGTCTTAATTTAAACTTAATACTCACATCACTTGTACTTCGCTCAAAATAACCAATGATAATGTCATTTTCAACAGCATTATCTAAATCTATACCTATAGGTTCCGTACTATCCTGCCACTCTAAATTAAGGAATATCCGGAATCCAGCAGGATTTCGACTCAAGAAATGTCCAACTGGAAGCATGTTCGCAGGTGCTTTCTTAGTTTTACGCTTCTTTTGGGCTTCTACGAAGGCATCAAAACGTTCTAGTGGAAACTTACGATATGAATCATCCGTTTTGCCTATGCTAGACATAAGGAACCGGTTTTGCAGCTCGACACCAGACGACGCCACGGCAGGCTCAATGTACTTCTCAAAAAGTTTATGAAATGGTCCCGTCAAATGATCTGCAAATAACACCAAATTATTTTTATCATAGAAGTACAGCATTTTAGCATAGAACTCATGATATTCGGATATTTGGGCTTTAGTGTCTGTTAGAAGCAAGAAGAAATATTTAATAATATCTTCTATAAATTGCTTATGAAAACGTAAGTTATAGTCGCGCAGAGTGTCTCCTAGCTGATAAACCGGAAAGTCGCGATAACGTTCTATAAACTGTTTCTTAAGCTTACCATACGACATATTGATAGTTCGGATATAATCAGTTATATCTAAGGATACCACTCCAGTATCTTCATTCGAGCGATACCAACTATCAATATCCATAATAGGAATTCCCGCGGCTTCCAGTAGGCTAATTCGCGGGAGGTCTCCTATAGCTGCAACTGGTAACATTATATAATATTTGCCCAATGCCGTAATTCTGTGCTCTTGCCCATCTTTTGATATAATACGCAATTGATTATAATCATCAAATTGACCTGTGAATGACACTCTTCGAATGTAAGCCATTGGGGAATTATCCCATATAAGGTGATTCAAGGCCACTATGAATAAGGATTCGTTCCATTTGGCATGTCGTTGAATGGGAAAAGGAGGGTTTCGAACAGCATCCCATAATTCGTCGTATGTCCAACTGGGTGATATTTCCAAAAACAGTCTTTTAATTATATAAACTAAGAATTTCACTATTTTTTGTTGTTGATATGCAATAAACGTGGCCTTTTCTTCAGGAACATGTGGTAGTTTAGGTAGTTTAAAATATAAATCTCCTAGCTCCGGCTTTGCTTTGGCCAATTCGGCTTCTTTTTTGCGATCTCCCATAATTAGCTTCCTATTAGTATCAGCATCAATAGCGACCTTATTCATTTCCCGATCTAATAATTGTACTGGCTTGTAGTCTTCCAGCTTGATTTTATAACGGTTTTCTTCATATGACATTTTACCAGCCATAGATGAGAGTAGTATTCTTATAAATACCTTCTGACGCTCAACCGGAAGATCTAAATGAGATTCTTGTCGAATGGCGCGGCCGAATAACTGCAATAAAGTAGGTATATTATTCGGTACACTTAGAAGTATCATTTGTTGCACAGCAACCAAATCCTCGCTCTCCTGAATAACTTTAGAGCCCAAAAGCATCTTGTATTTATATCCATTAATATTCCCTAAATCATTATACTTTTCGATAATTGAATCCCTGATTTTCTTATCCAAATCGCTGTATAGAATCAAATAACGACATGGTCGATAATCATGTTTGCTTTTTGAATGTTTGTCTTTGCGTTTTCCACATACAGCACATAAAGTATCCGGAAGTGGCTCTTCTCCATCCCCCACAAATCCATTCTGCTTGAGAACTTGAGCAACACACAGTATGCCTGACATATTCACATAATAATGGTATGTCATCATTTTACCACAATCTTTGCGAAGCAACATATGTACCTCTTTGATATATCGTGGATACTTCCCTGAATAATTTTGTAGATTAGCTAATTGCAAAAAGGGTCCTCCCAAATAGACATTAGTTTCGGTCTCTATAAGTTCAACCCCATTTTTGTCAAGCCATGTTTGACTGGCCCCTTGCAGCTGAAACTTAATCTCCTTAGTTTTGAAAAGCAAATCGTCCGATGAGGTTTCAGAAGCAGGCATTTCTAATCCGGGATTAGGCACTCCCAAATCTAATATTGTCTGACCTTCAGCCGGCAAAGTTTCTCCGACAAACCGCTTGTAAGTGCGCAATTGCTTTTTAGGCATATTACACCTTATAAATTTAAGATATGGTAACCCTTTTATGGGGTTTCCGCAGATAATCCTCGTCGGAAATATCCCGGGATCCAAAATTCTTAAGTAGGATATGCGACCTCGCATAATTTGACCTATTTTTGTCAACGCATCTGGTTTAAGAGTCTCCCCATCGAAGAAATCCGATCGGACATATCCTTTGGATGTTAGCAAATTAATTAAATCTACAACTTCGTGAGACTTATTATTTATAGGAGTGGCTGATAAAAACAAAGCTCTCAGAGACTCTGACCTTTCTTCATAAATATCAAGAATCTTTTGGATAGCTATTCCGTAATTGTTCTTCTCCACTGAATTATAAACGTTATGTATTTCATCGCAAATAATTAGTCCATTAGCCATCATATCCACCAGGGGTTGATTGATAGTAATAGAACCGTCCCTCAATGCCTCTTCTATTTCATCAACTGTAGATTGTTTCGTTATTCCTTGAAATAAGCGATTAAAGAAGGCTTTGTATCCGATAAATTTAAAGTAACCCCCATACGCAGGATTTGCCAATCGACGACGCAAACGAGACTCAAATTCTGCTAATCTTTGTTCGGCTTCCGACCCACCGGTTTCGGCCCTTATCTTGAGCTCTTTGTGCTCAGCAATGTCTTCCTCAGTTACAAATCCAAACTCTGGGTGACGCAACAGCTCTCTTACAAAAATGCTCTTTGTAAAACCAATGACGAAAACAAAAGGCGAATTTTCCCTATCAATAGAATGCATTTTGGCATACACGTTAATAAACTCTTTGGCAATGCCCAAAGCGCCTATGGTCTTCCCGACTCCAGTCATCCATTTTATTAATAATCTCATGTAGGGAGTATCGGGATTAATAAAATTCTGTACGAATAATTGATAATTTCTAAATTGAATACGCCCATCCTTACGTATCAATTTATCTATTTCGGTTTCGGGTGGCTGTTCGTCTGGAGTTTTAAGTTGACTGAATTCTAGTCTTTTGGCAATATCCGCCGTCAACAAAGGCGAATCTATAGGTAAATAACTCATTGTATATTTCCTAAAATATTACTCGAAAAATGTAAATTTGATTCTATCTATGGTCAAAATGGGTATTGCCCCTAGAATATATTATATTACTGAGAAGACTCTTGTTGGTGTTGCCACCTTCATCATAGCATTGTTCTTGAGTAATTTTATTATACATGCAGTCTGGTGCATAGGATGGCCGTCATTGTCAATGAGTCTATCTATTCCCCTATTTATACTTGATATAGGGATCGGAGGGTATTTTTCTTATGCATATACTTCACAAATATCAAAGTTTAACTAAACTGCTCAAATGTATGGTCTGAGTGCCTTTGGACATCATTTCTCGCTTTTTTTCATCCCATACCACTGCATATTCCCAAAATGAAACATATGGATACCTATGATGTAACGCATGGTAGTTTTGATACATAAATATAAAAGTTGCAGGTCCGTTTAGAATTCCAAAATCGAAATTGTGAGTGTGCTTATACTGACGAGTGTCTCCATGCGGGTAATGGGGCAAGAAATCGAACGCAAACGCCAACAATGCTATAGATATACGACTGGGCAATATCCAATTCCAGCATATGGCAGGTAAATAACCGTTTTTCCATGACCAATAGAGCAACATCAGGATATTTATATGATACAACCACACTGTACAGGTTTCAAACATAGATCTTTTGGATGCCCATGGCAATACTAATGGTATGTAAAAACGCCAGTAATTAATATCTACAGTAAACCAGCGAAACGGCAATGACCACCAAACTCCTGAAGCGTAATAGTCCGGATCTTTTTCAGGGTCATTGGTATATTTGTGATGCTCTAAATGTAAGTATTTAAAAGCCCAAAAATTAGCTTGTGGGCCTATCCATAATTGAGATATCCATCCCATGGTTTGGTTGATCCACTCTTTCTTAGGAGCAATTGATCTATGAGCAGCATCATGCATAACTGTGAATTGCATGTATGAACATAGTATAAATATAAAGAATCGGCCAGAAATTTCCAAATACCAGGCAGTTGCATGGATCCAGGCCACGATCAGGCAAAGGGCGACTGTATCGTACCTGACCATTTTTATATAAGTGCGTTCAAAATTACCACATATTTTTTTTGAGTAATATAAAATGTGTGATATCGCAAAAAGACCTGGGTATGAGCCCCCAAAGGTATTATACTGGCCCGGTCACGATAATACGACTTGTACCGGATCTGGCACCCCCCTGGGAGATGACTATAAAAATATAGAACCCTGTCCACATCATCACCATTGTAGTATCGGCAGCATAGCCATTTCACCCTTGTTATATTTACAGATAAATTTGAAAGATTCACCATACAAAACGACTCAAATATCCAACTGGGCAGGAGAGTTTTCAACTATATTTAACAAATACCAGACCGAATTTCCATATCTCAATGTTCGTAACATTACAGGACTATCCAGTCATTGGAATCCACGGTATGGTAAAGATTGGGATGATTTCCGATATAAGGCTTGTTCTGGTCAATTTACTGATCCCAATATTTATGGCGTTTGGTCTCCAGGCTCATCTGCATGTAGTACTTTTATGACTCAACAATATTGCCCCACCAGAATGGGACTACGAGGTTGTCAAGACTACTGTCGACAATATTCTAATCCTCACTGTGACGATGCCGCATATAAGTACTGTAATGATCGCAAACGTACAAAGGACCCAGATTTCTGTTCCTGTATTAACAGTTCATTACCAAACCCATATTGCCTCGATCCCAATTGTAAGCTTGAGGGATATCAACCAACTAATGTACGCAGCAAACCTTGTAATATAACCGAAATTGACTGCACTCAAATAATCGACGCTCAAGGTAATTCTAATAGTAGCTTTAAGGATATTTCCCAGTATCAAGTCTGCGAAGCGGGGACCTGCGATGTAGCTAAAGGTGATACTTGTATTAAGGGAAAGTCCTCTAATAATAACAAGGGTTGGCAATTTCTAGAAGAGAATCTTATGTTGTTTATGGTAATATGTTTTATCTTAGCTATAATTTCGGCATTTGTGTTAAAGCATTCCGAAGATGGGCGATTATAAAAATGAATTAATCTCGGGATCATAACTTTGACGTGTTATGCATAAAGAAGTGGTTCATATTAGTTTCGAAAAAGTTAAAAAAGGTTATGAGATTGTTGCTAAAAACCCTACAAGGGCATAGTTGCCATCACTAGGGGTGGTTTGTTTCCAGCGGGTCTCTTAGCAAAAATGCTTGATATCACTATGGTTGAAACCTTCTGCATTAACATTTACGATGGGATGAAACGGGGGGGGGAAGTTAAAGTCATTGCTCAACTCCAAAGAGCTTTGTGTGA
>JGI10211J14876_10000351_pt1 | contig 19526 bp, 13 predicted proteins | sample Etolagsediment_FD_14876 | JGI IMG/M metagenome (IMG submission 14876)
GGCTCGTCCCCTGGGCCTGCCGCGATACTCGCCGGTACGGAATGAGAGTGCATACACCATCGACGACGGTTCTGCAAACCCTGCGTCTTTGACCACTTCCCGACCGTTGACAGCAACAGAGTACTTACCTGCCGCACAATCAGCATGAATCTTATAGTTGAGCCATTCGCCGGCCTTGGTGACATTATCGTTGACAATAATCCGCACCGGACGCGTGCCCAATTTACCGAGCAACTCAACTTCGAGCCTGCCGCGGTCAGTCTGGTCGGCGGCAACGCGAAAACTTACATTGACAGTCTTGCTGACTGGGAAGGTACGTATCGCACGAGCATAGTCGGCAGGTTCACGGTCCTCAAGCTGAAGGTAATGATTACTGCCCTTTGCTGCGATACTGACCGGTGCCCATAGCGAAGAGTAAGTGTTCCACTCGGGAACTCTCGGTCCGGTCGCTATCTTGTCGAAATTGTCCTTCGCATGTTTTCCTTCAGCGACAACCGGTAACGGAATCCTGCTGGCCCAGATGTCCTCTTTGCTCACGCTGTAAAACGTCCAGATGCAGTCCTTTTCATTACGCGAGCCGTCGGAGCCCCATTCGCTTAATCCGCGCAGATACTGCGGGCCCAAGGGCTTGGCTCTGCCCTCGTATCGCTGCGGGGGAACCTCGCCGTGAATCACGCGCATATCCTTAAAGGTAATACCATCATCACTTGTCGTAATTGCCATCGGATATCGATGATCGCCCTGCGGAATGTATATCATGGCGTAGCGGCCGTCAGGCGTTGCCTGTGCCCAGGTTTTTCCGCCGCCGCCTTTGATTCCTCTTGGGATTGTTGGAAACGACCAGGTCTCGCCCTCGTCTCTCGATTGTGTCACCCAGCCCATTTTGCAGGTGCCAATCAACACGCCATCGGCGCGGTGGTAGAAACACATGGATTTGCCGAAAATCCAAAGGTCTCCGCCAATAGAGGGAATCTTGCCGCCGGGCCAGTTCTTGCCATCGTGCCATTTCATCTTCTTATCGCCCAGCAGTATGCCATAGTCTGCCTGTTCGAGCAGCGGCTTGTTGTTGAGCGCTTCGCGACAGGCCTGCAGGAAACCGGCGTCTCTGCTTTCGGTATAGGCAGGCGGATGGCCTGCCGCCGGTTTAATCAAAGTATAAATTTTGCCCAACTTGTGGTCGGCCGTAATCTCGCGGACATACAACCTGATCTTCCTGTCCTCAGCGACATTGTCTGTTTCATACCAGCCGGATGCAAAAACCAGCATGCGACCGTTGCTTGAATGGTAGAAATAGAAACGCGAGTTGTACGCCTTGTTGAAAGGATACAAATCCTTCGGCGGCGTCCAGTTGAATCCGTCATCGCTTGTAGCGTAAACAAGACGGACCGGCGGGTTGTCCTCGCCAACGTGGGTCATATCCCAAATACCGTAAAGCTTACCTTTCCATTCGCCTATTCCGACGTGGTGCTGATAGGTCCAGCCCCTTTCGTTTTCAGTTCCTGCCGGAAAAGCCGGAGGATGTTTGCGGTTGGCTCGTAAGACCTGGATGTTCTGCACACCGGGGCTGTACATAAGCCGCCCGTCGGGTGCTCCTTTGTCCGGTAGGTCCGGTCCCAAATACTGCAGAGGCAGTTCATCGCTGCCCGGTTCGGCAGTGATGGCCAGGACAGGTGAAGGAGTAGCATCTACTTTTTCGCCATTGACTTCCTTTTCTAAAATTGTCCCGTCGGTTTCGATTTTCAACCCGATCTCTTTGCCCATGGCTTCAACCTTGATCTCATAGTAAACCTTGCCATACTCGGTCATTCGCTTAAAATCGTCCGGCCCCACATCGCCAACTTGATTTTTGATCGCAGCAAGTACCGCCGAGGGAAGAGCCTGCAAACGAACCTTCTCATCTTTTTGATAAAGAGTCCCGTCGGCGCCTATCTCTAACTCAAAGTCCATGCCGTCAGCCGAGGTTCCCTCTATCTCATAGACGGCGGTCCCGTCGAACTCGCCGTCGTCAATTTCGCTAATATACGCCCCGGGAAACTCTCGTTTCACAACTTCCTGGACAACTGCCGGAAGACCCGCAAGCGAAACGCCTTCTACCGCATAAACAAGGTTCGATAACCCTGTTATGCAAATGCAAATTACTACAAATAGTTTCATCATCTTGCTCATTGTGTTTTCCTTTCAAATTAAAAGAACAACAGTTATGGTTTTACGCCGGAAGTTAGGAAATCATCTATATCAAATATCGCGTTGTTTAGTGGGTCATCAGCCCCGGGCAAATCACCGCCGCCCTTGAGACAGCCGTTTTCTCCGGAACCGTATCTGCTGAAGTCTGTCAGTCTGTAAGCTCCGGTGCGAAATTCTATACGCTCAACCGTCGGCATTCTGAACCTTGACTCATAAGGTTTATCCGCAAAGGTAATAGCCTCGGCAAAAGCCGCGTCGGAAACCACTGTTTTGCCGTTAAATTTCAAGTCATATATGCCCATTGCGGTATCAACGACAATGTCGAATCGCAGCCACTTGCCCGCAGCTAACGACCCGATGTCTTTCAATTCAGCTCCTTTGTTTGCTTTGACCCTGCCGCCTTCGATTTTGATGCGAACAGGTCTTTGCCCCTTATAGTTCAGAACCTCAATCTCAATGTCACCATGACCGCTCTGGTGCCGACGCAACCTGAATGAAAGATTGGTCAATGTCGCCTCGGGAAATACACGCACTGCCTTGGCATACTCATAAGGGTCCTTGTCCTGGAGCCTGAGAACCTTATTGCCTTTATCCACGACAACAGTGATAGGCGTCCAGATGCCGCTGTAAATATTCCAGTTGGTCACGACCTGTCCCGGTTGCATCTCTTCGAAATCGTCACTAACATCTTTATCGACGGTCCCGGTGATCGGAACCGGAACCCGCGAAACCCAGATATCTTCCTTGTTGCAGGAATAAGTCAGCCACATCGCCTTGTCGGGAGGTGTGCCGTTACCCGGAATTATCCCGCGAACATACCCAGAGCCGCCGCCGTCCTTGGAGTGGCCCCCGAAACGTGCCGGAGGGGCTTCCGCATGGGCGTTGAGGAAATACGTATTGAAATTCAGCCCGTCGTCGCTGGTGATTACCGAAAGCGGATGACGACCTTCCAGCACAGGGTTATAAACCATCGCGTAACGGCCGTCAGAGGTACGCTGTCCCCATATCTTGGCCCCGCTGTAATAGATATCCCTTCCCATTCCCACAGCTTTGAAATGACCTCGCTCCCACTTATCAGCCAAAGCCATCCATCGATTCTTCCACATGCCGATGATTAGGCCGTCCGGCAGTGTGTACCAGTTAAACCCCTTGGCATCGAAGTCGTCGTCATCAGGCACCAGAGCGCAAGAACGACCGCCGTCGTCGCGTTCCTCTTCGTACCACTGCTGGACCATCAGGTTGTTTGCGAGCAACTCGTCAACTGCCTTTACGAATTCCTTGTCCGGCGCTTCCTTGTAGAACGCAAAATGCGGCGAGTTGTCCTTGTTGAATCCCTGGTGTTTGTTGTATCGCACCCAGTAAATCGGGCCGTATTTGCCGGGACCGTAAACTTCTCTTATAGCTCTTCCGACACCGTTGCCATTGTTGGGTGAGGGCGGCATCCCGTAAAAGCCGCTGACCAGCAATCGCCCGTCTTTAGCGACATAAAATGCCATACGCTGATGGGCGATGCTGTACTGAACTTTATTGCCTTTGTTTCTGTTCCGAAATCTTTTCGCCGGAAAGATGGTTTGGGGTTTTTCCCAGTTCCTTCCGTCCTTTGACCATGTTATCAGATTGTAGCAGGGTTCCTCGTGTTCGTTAGTAGGTCCGCTGCGGTAGAAAAGCCAGAACATATCCTTCCAGTAACAAAGCATTGGAGCGTGATTGTACATAAAGCCAATCTTCTCATACCCATCCTCAGGATAGTAAGGAACATCCTTGACCACAAGTTCGGGATGCGTCCGGTTGCTTCGCATAACCTGGAAACTATGCGAACCGACAATCGGCCGTACGCGACCGTCATGATACTCCAGGTTCACCACCGAAGGCTGACCGCCGGTGAAACGCGGCAATAGCGGCGATACTTTTTCATCTTCATCGTCCCTGCGTTGGTCCTCGACGCCATAACCAGGGATATCATCTTCGTCGTAATCCAGTTCGTCGTTAAACACAATCGCCTTTGGCTGCCCCGGCCACTGCCAGTAGATACGCAGGTAAGCCGGGCTCTCGGTAGCGACATATTCGATTTGAATCCAGTCTCCTCCGTCCTTAGCCATTCTCGTCACCGCCGTAAGGGGTCCGTCTTTGGTGAGCGTGTCGATGATAACGTAGCCGGCAACCGTCAGCCGAACCTTGCCGTTGGTCTCGACGGTATAAGTGACATCGCCGAAATAAGTCCCGTTAAGCCCGCCGAACCAGCGGGCTGACCACCCTTTACCGCGATCGGCACCCCAGCTCATATCCAAGCTCGGCAAAAAATCCAGACCGCTGCGGGGATTCGTAAAATCCATGCTATCATACAATATCCCGGCAAGGACGCCCCCGGCCCCATCATCATCGTCATCATCGCCCTCATCGTCATCGACATCCTTTTCAAGAAGCGTCCCGTCAGCGGCGATTTTTAGCTCTATACCTCTCCCGGAAATTTCCGATTCGATATTATACTGAATCTTCCCCTGCTTGCTTATTCGCTTGACCTCATCGACATCGTCATCGGCATCTCCCAGCTCTTTCCTGAATACTGCCAGGACCACATCGGGAACCTCCTTCAATTCAATTTCGACCTCTTTCTGGTAGAGCGTTCCGTCTGGCCCCACTTTTATCATCAATTCTTTGCCGTCAGCCGTTTGAGCTTCGATCTTATAAACATCGATCCCATCGTAGTCATCATCGGCATCGACCTCAGTGATTCGGACACCGGCAAACTCACGCTTCGCAACTTCCTGCACAGCCGCTGGAAGACCCGAAATTGAAAGAACTTCCATAGCATAAACAAGGTTCGTTCCTGCTGAGATACAAATGCAAAAACAAATTACCATAACAGACAGTTTCATCATCTTACTCATTTTGTTTTCCTTTCAAATCTTTGATAGTTTCCTACCAGACAACGGTTCAGCCGTCACCACATCCGGGCCCCATATACTCGAGGCGATAACTTACGCTCTCATATTAACCGTTGGCTTGATACATGGCCAATCTCCCCGATTCTTTTTGCTTCCACGATAACGAATCAAATACTCACATCAAATCATATATTATCAGAAAATCACTATAGATTAACCAGGTTTAGCATTTGTGCTGTTAGTTATTTGACGCGCCCAGCCTGCAATTTTATGCAAAAAAATCCTCCATTTGATAAATGAACAGTGGAAATTGATTGGACCATTGTCGCCACCGGCCAAAACTGGCGGGCGGCCTCGCAGCACTGATTTGCGCAAAGTGGTTGACGGCGCCTTGTATCCGGTACGCAATGGCTCAGATTGCTACGATTAATCTTATGATTCATCGGTTGAAACAGGGATGATTGAACTTTTCGTACGCTACTCAGTCAATTTCTTATTGATAATTGATAAGTGATAGTTGATAATTACGAATGAACAATAAATGATAATCAATAACCAATGGATGGCTTAACTTATGTCAGGCAAAGGTTTTACACATCTTCATCTGCACAGCCAATATTCGCTGCTCGATGGAGCGATTAGTTTCGACAAACTCCTCAAACGCTGCAAAGAGCTGGAGATGGACACAATAGCTGTTACCGACCACGGCAATATGTTCGGTGCGGTGGAGTTTTATACAAAAGCCAAAGCCGCACACATAAAGCCAATAATAGGCATCGAAGCGTACGCTGCCCCCCGTAGTAGATTTGACCGCCAAAAACGCAGTATCAGTGATGCGGCATATCACCTGATACTTCTGGCTGAAAACAATGCCGGCTACAAGAACCTTCTCAAATTGGCGAGTGCCGGTTTCACCGAAGGATTCTACTACCGCCCGAGGATTGATAAGGAAATCCTGGCCGAGCTGAACGAAGGATTGTTCGCCACTTCGGCGTGTCTTAAAGGCGAAATCCCCGCTCAGCTTGCAAACGGTGATGAGAAGGCAGCCACTGCCACTGCGGAAAGCTATATAAAGATATTTGGCCCGGAGCGGTTCTTCATCGAGATTCAAAAGCACGAAGACGACGATGAAAATGTCCGACAGGCATTGATTGACCTTGCCAAAAAGATGGGACTGCCCCTGCTCGTGACCAACGATGTTCACTTTTTGGAAGAAGACGATTACGAAGCGCACAATTGTTTATGCTGCATAAGCACCGGCAAAAACGCCGACGACCCCAGCAGGATGATTTATCCGAAGGATGTATTCTTAAAAAGCCCCGGTCAAATGCGTCAGCTTTTCGCTGATTTTCCCGAGGCCTGCGACAATACTCTGGCCGTTGCCGAGCGATGCAATGTTGAGCTTGACTTAAAGAGCCGGCACGCCCCACGTTTTAAGCCCGCCGATGGCTCAACTGCAGAAGAGTTTCTGACGAAACTCGTGCTTGAAGGAGCACAGCAGCGATATGGAAAAATCAGCGAGCAAGTAAAACTAAGACTCGACAGAGAGCTTGACGTAATCAAGTCAAAGGGTTTCGCCAGTTACTTCCTTATCGTCTGGGATTTCTGCAGCTACGCCCACAAGAAGAAAATCCCCGTCGGCGCCAGAGGCAGCGCAGTCGGGACGGTGGTCGGATACTGCCTCGGTTTGTGCGATATCGACCCGATTCGCTATGATTTGCTCTTCGAGCGGTTTATGGACCCGCAGCGAAATGAAATGCCTGATATTGACATCGATATCTGTCAGGCCAATCGAGCGAAAGTCATCAATTATGTCCGTCAAAAATACGGTCACGTCGCACAGATAATAACTTTCGGAACAATGAAGGCGCGAGCGGTCATCCGTGACGTCTGCAGGGTGCTGGGTGTACCATTACCGGAGGCGGACAGATTGGCCAAACTTGTCCCCGCTTCGCTCGATATGACACTCGATAAGGCCTTAAAGACTGAGCCGCAGTTGAAACAAGCCTACGAACAAAACGAGCAGACCAAAAAAGTAATTGATATCTGCAAAAGACTCGAAGGTCTTGCCCGCCACGCATCGACCCACGCTGCCGGTGTTGTCATCGCTGATGAGCCGTTAACCAATTTCATACCTTTATATAAAGTGTCCGACTCCAACGACATAATAACCGCCTACGAAGGGCCTATGGTTGAAAAGGTCGGTTTGCTGAAGATGGACTTTTTGGGCCTGAAGACCCTCAGCGTACTGGAAAGGGCCTGCGAACTGGTAAGGGACATTCACGGCCAGGATATCGACCTGGAAAAAATTGACCTCAACGACCCGAAGGTCTTTGAGCTGTTCGCAAACGGTAAGACAAAAGGGATTTTCCAGTTTGAGTCCGGCGGGATGCAGGACTTATTGATGAAAATGAAGCCGGACAGAATCGAAGACCTTATCGCTGCCAACGCGCTTTACCGGCCGGGGCCTATGATATTGATTCCTGATTATATCGACCGCAAGCACGGCGCAAAATGGGACCTGCCGCACCCGATTATGAAAGAAATCCTCGGCGAAACCTACGGCATTATGGTCTATCAGGAACAGGTAATGCGCATCTGCAATCGCCTCGGCGACATCCCCCTGCGAGAGGCCTACACCTTAATCAAGGCAATAAGCAAAAAGAAAGCGAGAACCATTGCCAAGGAACGGGAAAGATTTGTGGCCGGCTGCGTTGATAAAGGCCTAAAAAAACACCAGGCCAAGCAGATTTTCGAGCTTATCGAACGGTTCGCCGGCTACGGTTTCAACAAGAGCCACTCAACACGCTATGCCGTCATCGCGTACCAGACCGCATATATGAAGACCTATTGGCCCATCGAATATATGGCTGCTCTCTTGACCTATGAAATGGGCAACATGGACAAGGTTGTTGATTACATCACCGAGTGTGGGAAAACGGGAATCGAAATTTTGCCGCCGGACATCAACGAAAGTGGCGTCGATTTTACGCCGCTCTATAAACGTGACAATGACGAGAAAAAAGGTGTCATACGTTTCGGCCTCGCCGCGGTCAAGGGTGTCGGCGAAAAGGCCGTTGAGCAAATCATCGCCGCCCGTCAGGAAATCGGACTATTCCAGAGCTTGTTCCATTTCTGCGAAAACGTTGACCTGCGAGCGGCCAACAAGCAGGTCGTCGAAGCGCTAATAAAAGCCGGCGCCTTCGACCGGCTGGGCGGAAATCGTGCCCAAATGGCGGCAGGCCTGGACAAGGCAGTACAAATCGGCGCAAATCTGCAGGCCGACAAACAGAACGGCCAGATGACCTTCTTCGGCCAGACCCCCGGCGACGACTATTCCGAGGACGCAGAGAAACTGCCGAACGTTCCACCCTGGCCCGAGATGCAAATGCTGGCTTACGAAAAACAGGTGCTCGGCTTCTATGTAACCAGCAACCCCTTGAGCCATCACGCCGAGACAATAAACCTCTATTCGACCGTCGATAGCTCACAACTGGCCGATTTCGGCCAGGACCGGCAAATCGTCATCGGCGGAATGATAGCGAAAATGAGATACCATATTACGCAAAGGGGCCGAAACGCCGGCTCAAAAATGGCTGTCTTTACACTCGAAGACCTGCAGGGTTCGGTCGAAGTAGTGATGTTCCCGGATGTGCTAAATACATTCGGCAGTCGGTTAGTAAAAGATACGGTCGTTTTTGTAAAGGGTAAGCTCGATTACAGAAGGGAAGAACCGAATATCATTGCCGTTGAGCTGATAACTCTGGACGAAGTCAGAGAAAAGTTGGCCGCCAAGGTCAGAATCAAACTGGCCGCTGAAGATATTAGCGAACAAAAAGTGGCAGCAATAAAGAGCATCTGCCAACACCATAAGGGCAGAAGCCCCGTTTATGTAGCGGTGCAAACGGACAAAGGCAGAGTTTATGCGACCGCCGACAGGAGCTTGTCCGTCAATCCCGATATAGACTTCTGCCGAAAGATGCGACAGCTCGTCGGCCCGGAAAACTTCCAACTGACAAGATAAGATGACCGAAATCAAAAAAACATTAGCAATCCTAAAAGCCCGATGGCGAGAGGTGGCACTTATCATTGGCCTCCACGCCTTGTCCACCTTCTTAAATTATAGGTCAGAAGCAATAAACCTTTTCTCAATTCAGATTTTACCCTTTCTAACTTTTGCTATCCTTTTGATGATGCTTCGTCTCGGTTTTCTGCGAACGGTTTATCTCGAAAGTGATAAGCGACAATCACCTCTTAGTTTGCTCCAAAAAGGCAAACATTTTTTCTGGCGCCTCTGCGGCCTTGGCTTGTTATATATGATTGTATTAGTTATTTTGGTTCGTGTAGTTTTTTGGGTCGTGAGAATAGTCACGCCAATAGATGGGAGTATAAAAGAGGTTGCCCCCGTCGTTGGGCAATTATGTTTGTCTATAGCAATGCTAATTCTAATTAAGGTATCTTTATTAATCCCTGCGCTGATAATTGTTCTGGATTGTGGAGCTTTTGAAAGTTTCAAGTTTATCAAAAAGTGCCGGCTTCGCGATGCCGGGGAATTAATCGCATTGTTATGTTTTCAAGTAGCAAGCCCTTTGCTTGGGGCATTTTTACCAAAACTTGCTGAAGCTAAAACGATTTTACAATACACTTTGGGAATTATTCCCTCTATTATACTGTACTTTATTAGCTTTATAGTATCGGTAATGGCGGTAAGATTTGTAGCCTCTCTGCATTTGGTGTATGATAACCCACCGGTTTCTTTGGATTTTGAAGATTTGCGTAACTATTCAAATAGAGATTTAAAGGAATAAGGTTTGAAAAGCAAATTCTCAGGTAGATTCATCGTTCTTGATGGGCCTGACGGCTGCCCAGCAGCAAGTAGCAAATAGATATGGTATTGAAGCTATCGCCAATTTGAAGTACCCTGCGAACCTGAAAAATCAGGATTGAATACTAAAATGGATATAATACCGGCAGATACAACTATCGATGCGATGAGAAAGCAGTTCGAGATTTTAGAGCGACTCGGCATAGAAGGCCGTGCCGAGATGACCTTCCAGTTAAGCAATAACCTTCGTCAAATCACCGAAGCAGGCGTTCGGCTGCGCCACCCCGAATACAATGACAAAGCAGTCCGACGAGAGGTATTGCGCATTACCCTGGGAGATGAACTTTATTACAAAGCATTCGAAGAACAAGACAGGCGCAAATGAAAGGGCAAGCACAATTTCTGCAAAAGCTCATCGACCTGCTGGAGGCAGCCGGCATTGCCTATGCCGTATGCGGCTCCTTAGGCAGCAGTCTTCACGGCCAGCCGCGGGCGACAAACGACGCCGATATCATCATCGCACCAACGACCGACCAGCTTGCCAAGTTTCTTAAGTCCCTCGAATTCAGCTACTACGTAAGTTCCGAGGCGGCATCTGAAGCGATGAGGCAACGCTCAATGTTCAATGTGATTGATTCAGAACTTGGATGGAAGGCCGATTTGATATTCCGAAAGGACAATCCCTACCATCTGGCTGAATTCAACCGCAGGATGAAGACCCGTGTTATGGGAATTGATCTGTGGATACTTTCACCCGAAGATGTTATTTTGAGCAAGCTTAACTGGGCCAAGAACTCAGAGTCAAACCTCCAATATGGAGACGTTCTCGGCGTTATAAAACTTCAGTGGGACAAACTGGACTGGGAATATTTGCGACACTGGGCAAAAGAGCTTGGTGTAGAAGAAACCCTCGAAAAAGTAATCGAAGAGACCAGAAAGCTGCGAGGAGAACCATAGATTGCCTAAACAACACTCGAAAAGCAGATTCACAGGCAAATTTATTGTCCTTGACGGGCCGGACGGCTGCGGGAAAACTACGCAGGCAAAACTCCTCGCTCAATGGCTGCAGGAGCAGGGTGTCCCGGCCGAGTTGTTCCGCGACCCCGGCGGTACCGCTATAGGCGAAAAGATTCGCCAAATCCTGCTGAACCCTGAGCATATCGCGATGAGCACGTCAACAGAAGTGATGCTTTATATGGCTGCCAGAGCACAGCTTTGGGCCGAAAAAATAGCGCCGGCCTTAAAGAAAAATAAATGCGTCTTACTCGACCGATGGCTCTCGAGCACCTGCGCCTATCAGGGTTATGCCGGTGGATTCGGAATGGAAAAGATTGTAAAAATCGCAACCGACTGCCTCGAAAGGCCCTGGCCTGATTTGACAATCATTCTTGATGTGGATTTGGAAACGGGAGCCAATCGGCTAAAGGCGCAGCCGGACAGAATGGAACAAAAAGGTAAGGAATACCATCAAAGGGTCCGCGAAGGATTTCTCGAACTTGCCGAAAGCCGTGAAGATTTTTTCGTTTTAGATGGTGCCGATGATGTTAAAACCGTTCACAAAAAGATATTGGAAGTATTAGCGCAAGCTGACCTTAGATAGATGTCACTGAAAGAAATTTTTTGTCAGGACAAAGCGATTTCGATTTTGCAGCGGGCTTTTGCTGTGGGCAAGTCGCCGCACGCATATATCTTTGCCGGCCCGGAAGGTGTCGGCAGGTTCAGGACCGCCGGCGAATGGGCCAAGATGCTGCTTTGTAAAAAACCCGTAACAGAAAATGGTTTCGCCGATAGCTGCGGCTCGTGCGATTCCTGCCGGCTGTTCCAGGCCGGCTCGCACGCCGACTTTCATCTAATCTATAAAGAATTGCGCGAATTTACTAAAGACGGTAAAGGCAAAAAAACGCCTGTCGATTTGCCGATAGACGTTATTCGAGAGTTTTTAATCGACAAGGTATCGGCCAGGCCTACCTTGTCCGAAAGGAAAGTCTTTATTGTCAGCGAAGCTGAAAGGCTGAACAAATACTCGCAGAACTGCCTGTTGAAAGTTTTGGAGGAGCCGCCCGATTATTGTACTATTATTCTGCTCTGTACCCGGCTGGAAAAATTATTGCCCACCACCAAGTCAAGATGTCAGATAATCCGTTTCGGCCCCATCTCTGAAGATAGGATAATCGAAAAACTAAAAGAAATGGGCATCAAGCAAAAACAGGCCCAGTATTGGGCCCGACTTGCCCAGAGCAGTTTAGGCCAGGCCTGCCAGTGGGCCGAGCTTGAGCTTGCCGATACAAATCTCTATGAAATAAAGAAAGAGCTGATAAAGTCTGTTTCGAGTTACCAATATGCTGGCGCGGAGAAGCTGGCTGAATGGCTCTTGAAGCAAAGCAAGAATCTCGCCGCCGCCTGGGCCGAACTCAACGAAACCACCAGCAAAACCGATATCAATCGAAGGGCTCAAAAAACGCTCGTACAAATAATCATATCAGCCCTGCACGATGCGATGACACTGAACCTGGCGGGTACAAAAAGTATCATCAACTTCGACCAAAAGGAAGAAATAAAAAAACTGAGCGAGCGTTTTGACGCTGAGCAGTCAGCCGAAAAAATCGCCGACTGCTATAAGACGCTGCGCCGGATTGAGTCCAGCGTTAACGAAAGACTTATTTTCGAGCAGCTATTGTTAAACCTCGCTGTTTCTGATAAAATGAAAGTTTAGTAATAGTAACGCTGACACGCATATTGAAGCAGGCAATTGAAATGGCAAAAACCGCAGCGACAAAGCCCAAGCAGGCGAAACATAAAAAATATATGTTGGCTCGATACGGTCGGATGGATATGCTCGGCTGGTTCGAGCACAGTGAAACTCAAATACCAAAAGTGCCCAGCCGAGTTGTGATAAAAACCGACAGAGGGCTTGAGCTGGGCTATCTTGTAGGACGGCTCAGTCCCTACAAAGCCGGACAGTTTAAATTAAACCAGGAGCAGGTTAAAAAATACTTCAAAGACAGCGAAATTGATTACCCCTGCGAGCCGACTGGTAAATTTGTCCGGTACGCAACCACAGAGGATATGAGTGAAGAGAGGCACCTTCAGAAAATAGCAGAAGAAGAGATGGAATACTGCAGGCGGTCCATCAAAGAACTGGAGCTGCCGATGAAGATAGTTGACGCAGAGCACGTATTTGGCGGCGAGCGCATCATTTTTTACTTTATGTCTAACGGCCGGGTCGACTTTCGCAAGCTGGTCAAAAAATTAGCGCACGAATACCAAACAAGAATCGAAATGCGCCAGATTGGGCCCCGCGACGAGGCCAAACTCCTTGCCGATATAGAAAGCTGCGGACAGGAATGCTGCTGCAAAAGGTTCCTTAAGGCACTAAAGCCGGTTAATATGCGAATGGCTAAAATGCAAAAGGCAACGCTTGACCCTGCGAAAATTTCAGGTTACTGCGGCAGATTAAAGTGCTGCCTGCGATATGAGGACAAAACTTATACCGAACTTAAGAAACGGCTCCCAAAAAAGAACGCTAAAGTAAAAACCACACACGGGGCGGGTAAAGTTGTGGACAGCCAGATACTGACTCAACTTGTTGTGGTAGAACACGATGATGGAACAAAAGTGGCTGTCCCCGTCGAGGAGATTGAGGTGCTCTCCCCGACGGAAACCATACCTAAGGAAGAAGACATCGCTCCAGAAAACGCAAGTCGAGAGGACAAGCAGAACGAAAAGCAGTGATTTTTTAAGGTGAAACTATGCCTCGTAAAATCGTGGTAACATCGGCGCTGCCTTACGCAAACGGCCCAATACATATAGGTCACCTGGTGGAGTATCTTCAAACCGATATCTGGGTCCGCTTCCAGAAAATGCGCAACAATCGGTGCCTTTACTTTTGTGCCGATGATGCTCACGGCACGCCGATTATGATAAGCGCACGTACAGCCGGAATAAGCCCGGAAGAGCTGATTGAGCAAATGCACAAAGAACACAAGGCGGACTTCGACGGCTTTTACGTCGAATTCGATAATTATTACACAACCCATTCAGAGGAAAACAGGCAGCTTAGTGAACTGATTTTCGGTCGGCTAAACAAGGCCGGCTCAATCGTTAAACGAAACGTCGAACAGGCCTACTGTGAAAATTGTAAAATGTCACTACCCGACAGATACATCCGCGGAACGTGCCCGCGGTGCAAAGCAGAGGACCAGTACGGCGATTCGTGCGAAGTCTGCGGCGGAACCCATCGCCCCACTGAACTGATTAACCCATATTGTGCAACCTGCCGAACCGGGCCGACCATGCAAATATCCGAACACTATTTTTTCAGACTTACTGATTATGAACAAAAACTCAGGAACCTTATCACCGGAGGATATGCGCAAAAGTCGGTTGCAAACAAACTCGATGAGTGGTTCAAAATGGGATTGAAAGATTGGGACATATCCCGCGACGGGCCCTATTTCGGCTTCAAAATACCAGGTGAAGAGAATAAATTCTTCTATGTCTGGCTGGATGCCCCTATCGGATATATGGCCTCGGCAAAAAACTACTGCGACAGGAACGGCCTGGATTTCGACAAGCTCTGGAACAGCGGTGAATATGAGCTTTATCATTTTATTGGTAAAGACATTATGTACTTCCATGCGCTCTTCTGGCCTGCAATGCTAATCGGCGCTCGCTTTAGGCCTGCGGACAAGCTTTTCGTTCACGGTTTTCTGACTGTGAACGGCCAAAAAATGAGCAAATCGCGCGGAACTTTTATTAAGGCAAGTACCTACCTGAAGTTCCTCAACCCAGAGTACCTGCGATACTACTATGCGAGCAAACTAACCAATAGTATCGATGATATTGATTTAAGCGCAGAGGATTTCACAAACAAAATCAACTCCGACTTAGTCGGGAAGCTTGCTAACCTTGCCTCTCGCTCAGGCCCAATGCTTACAAGGACATTAGCAGGGCAGCTTGGTCGGCTGGATGAACAGGGCAGGGAGTTGACGGATAAGCTCACTGCCGCGAAGGAGCAAATCGTCAGAAATTATGAGGAGCTTAACTTTGCGGCCGCGGTCCGAACCATTGCCGCTCTGGCCGACGAGGCGAATCGATACGTCGAGCGGAATCAGCCGTGGGTAACTGTAAAAAACGATTCGGAAAAAACCCGAACAACCCTAACCGCTGTGATAAATGCTGTTAAAATCCTGACAATCTACCTAAAACCTATTCTGCCCGGGTATGCAAAGAAGGTGGAAAAGTTTCTTAACGTTGACAAACTGAAGTTTGCCGATGCCGATGTCGAAGCAGTGTTGGAAAATCACAAAATAAACGATTTTGAACGTTTGGTTGAAAGAATTGATAAGAGTGAGGTAAATGCAATGGTGGAAGAAAGTAAGGAAGCTCAAAGACCTGAACCTGCCGCGGCGGCTACTGCCGAGCCCGCCAAGCCGGAATGCACAATCGATGATTTTGACAAGATTGATTTGCGAATCGCCAAGGTTATAAAGGCCGAGCCCGTCGAAGGCGCCGACAAACTGCTGCGTCTTGATTTGGATGTGGGCGGACCGCAAAAAAGCGTGTTAGCAGCCATAGCCCAGGCGTATAAAACCGATGAACTGGCTGGCAAAACAGTAATTTATTTAGCCAATCTAAAACCCAGAAAGATGAGGTTTGGCCTGTCCGAAGGTATGATTTTAGCGGCCGGCACCGGCGGAAAAGATATCTTTATGCTTTCAGCCGATAGCGGAGCAAAACCCGGACAAAGAGTGCTTTAGTACCGCACGTTCGTCATTGCGAGCCCCCCTTCTTGCTTTCGCAAGAAAGCAGGGGGCGTGGCAATCTTATTCATTATGCTTTAGACTGCTTCGCCCGCCTGCGGCGGACCCGCAACGACGGAGAGAAACTGCTCACAATGAGAAAAGTTGCTCGCAATGATACGTTCTTAAATTCATCCGAGCAGCTTACGAGATGTATTAACAGACTTTAAGAATGAAGAAAAGACTCGAAGAAATTGCGCGAGAGGATAGACGCTTCAGCCCTCAGGCGATAAGGTTCGTTCATGAGGGACTCGGCTATACCGCAAGAAAAATCGTTTCCGAGCCCGGCCACGTCAGCGGCAGGACACTCTGCGAGGGACTTCGGCGCCTGGCGGCAAAAAAGTGGGGCAGGTTGGCAATGCTGGTGCTAAATAGCTGGGGAGTTAAAACCACTCGCGATTTCGGAGAAATTGTTTATCTGATGATAAAACATAAGTGGATGAGCGCCCAGCCGACCGATTCAATCGACGACTTCAATGATATCTATGATTTCAAAACCGTCTTCAAAGACCAATTTGAATTCTAAATTAGTAACACCGGCTATTGTGATATCAGCTTCAACTCCATAAATACCGCACCTTCTATCGGGTTATGTCTGTAGGGCTCGATATCATTAAATCCCAGAGATATGTAAAGCTGTCTGGCCATTTCCATTGACGGGACTGTATCTAAACGCATACGAGCGTAACCTATACTTCGAGCCTGCTCGATGACCGCTTCAGCCAGCGCCCTGCCGATTTTCAGGCCTCGCAAATCCGGCCTGACATAAAGTCTTTTCATCTCGCATATCCCATCGCTTAGCTTCCTCAGCCCGACACATCCGGCAACTTTGCCTCGATATGTTGCAAGCAGCAGACAACCATCCGGCGGCGCATAGTCGCCGGGAATATTAGCCAATTCTTCTTCAAAGTTTTGAAAGCACAGCTCGAAATCCGGCGATTCCGCATACTCCTTGAAAACGACCCTGACAAGCTCAAGGTTTTCTTCTGTCCCAGCCTGAAAATTTTTAGCATAACTACTTGTCCTTGAACCTTCCGGCACAAAACTAACGTGCCAGAATAAGTCGCCGGCAAAGTGCGCACATATCACAATAAAAATTTCAAAATGATGTTTTTGTAATATTCAGCGGCCTTTTCAACGTCGCTGATTTCTATGTATTCATCCGGCTTATGGCAAAGCTCCGGCTTGCCCGGCCCAAAGATTACAACCGGCGCTCCTAAAGTGGTAAAATGAGGACCATCCGTGGTAAAACCAACGGCCCTGGTCCGACCGATTCCAACAGCAGAACAAAACTCCTTGACAAAACTACAGTTGTTATCAGTCTCAAGTGCTCTCACTTCTCGCACAATTGAAACTTCTGCACTGAACTGAGGATTTTTTTGTTTCAATTCCGCAAATGTCTTTTGCAAATCCTCAATAATATCCTGATGCTTTTGCGCAGGTAAAGTACGGATGTCTATGCCGATACTGCATCTATCGGGAACGACGTTAATTTCTTTGCCGCCGACAATTGTATTTATACTCATAGAGCACCCGCCCAACAGCTTATGGGGCTTGAATACAATCCTGTAATTTTCCAGTTTGTCTAATATAGTTTTCATTGAAGCAATCGCATTCACGCCCAACTGGGGCGATGAGCCGTGGGCGGCCTTGCCTTTGGTGGTAACTTCAAGCCATAATATTCCGCGATGGGCGGTGATAATCTCGAAATCCGTCGGTTCAGGAAGTATGACGCCGGCAAGTCTCGGCATCGCCTCGTAGCCGCGAACGAACCTTTTTGCACCGCAGCTATCAGTCTCCTCACCGGCGGCAGCAAAAAGAATAATGTCACCGGCTAACGCAGTCCTCGACTCGATAACCTCTCTGATAGCAGTAACAACTGCAACAATTCCTCCCTTCATATCCGCAGCGCCTCTGCCGTAGATTTGGCCGTCGCTTTCGACCGCCTCAAAAGGCGGATATTTCCATTGCCCGCCACCGGCGCCAACAACATCAAGATGGCAGACAAATAAGAGCGCCGCTCTGTGCCCGGTCGATTTTATATGTGCGATAAGATTCGCCCTGTTTCGGCTCCAGCTGTCTATCTGAACGTCAATCCCTGACCGGCTAAGCTCTTGCGAAATTATTTCCGCCACAGCCAATTCGCCTTCCTCGGCGGTGCTTTGAACCTGAATGAGTCTTTTCAGCAGTCTTTTCACGGCACAGTAATTATACATGCAGCCGTCACAAAAGAAAAAACGAAAATTTTTTTGTTGCAGACAGAAACATAAATGAGCATAATGAGTGATTTGAAAAATTTATAGCCGGGGCTGAAGGAGTATAGATGGGACCTGTATTAAATGGGTTGGTAAAACTTCAAAGCATTGAGAACCGCCTGCGAGCCGTCAAAGCGAAACTTGCAAGATGCAGAAGAAGTGTGATTATCAGGGAGAACCAGGTCAGAAGCCTTCAAAACAGTCTCGAAGCCAAAAAGGAAGAGATTCTACTAACCAAGGTACAGTCTGACCGCCTGGAGCTTGAACTCAAGAGCAGAGACGAAGAGATAGCCAAGTTAAGAGCATCCCTTAACGCTGCAAAGACAAATAAGGAATATGCGTCAGTCCTTACTCAGCTTAATACGACCAAGGCCGACAATTCCAAACTTGAGAGTCAAATATTGGAGCTGATGAAAGACATCGAGGTTGATGAAAAAGAGTGCGAAGAAATGCAAACCCAGATAGATAAGCAGAAACAGACGCTCGAGCAAACCCGAAAAGAAACTGAGCTCTCGGCAGCTAAGTACGAGGGCAAAATCAAAGAAGTCCAGGACGAATGGAACAAAAGAGCACAGACCATACCACTGGAACCGCTGCAGGTTTTCAAACGCGTCGCCGAAACATACGATGGTGAAGCGCTGGCGGTGGTGGAGCGACACGAGGGCAAAACAGAAACCTATAGCTGCGGCGGCTGCTTTATGGGCATCACCGCCGAGNGNGTCAATTTACTTATAACCAAGGATGATATAATCCGCTGTCCTAACTGCACGCGAATACTTATTCTTGGTGGTTCGCAAGAAAGCTAAAAACTAAAAGCCATAAAAATCGTAACCGTTCACAGGTTAATATGCTGAATTTCAGCCATTTTATTCGCCACAGGACTCGCAATAACACAGGGACGCCGGTTTGCCACCCTGAACGGTTACTAAAAGTCAAAAGTTAAATTCGCAGACCCGTCGATTTCAGTCTTTTGAGGGGTTAATACATTGCCGGACAGAATAATCATTCACGCGGATGGCGGCAGTAGAGGCAATCCCGGACCCGCTGCTGCGGCATTCTTTTTATCCGACTCTACCGGAGCTAAATTGGGTGCTCAGGGGTTTTTCCTCGGACAAACTACAAATAATGTGGCAGAATACACCGCAATTGTAAAGGCCCTCGAAGCGGCAAAACAGCTTAAAGCTAAACAGTTAACGGTTTTCAGTGATAGTGAGCTGCTCGTCAAACAAGTCAATGGCGAATACAAAGTAAAGAGTGAGCAAATCAGACCTCTCTTCCGCCAGGTCGTCAATCTGCTCGGTGAATTCGAGAGCTGGAAGGTTCAACACATTACGAGAGAGAAAAACAAAGAAGCCGACAAACTCGCAAACCAGGCATTAAATCTTGAACAGGACTTTGTTGAGACCCGTGAGCCGGGCCCCGGGACCCGAACGAGTCACGAGAGGCGGCCCGGGAAGTACGAAAAGCCGATTCGGCTCGGTGTGCTGATTAGCGGCGGCGGCACAACTTTGATGAATATCTTAAAGTATATTAAGCAGGGGCGATTAAATGCCGAGGTTGCCGGCGTAATAAGTTC
>JGI10211J14876_10000353_pt1 | contig 19483 bp, 20 predicted proteins | sample Etolagsediment_FD_14876 | JGI IMG/M metagenome (IMG submission 14876)
TAATAAAACACAATAATATTTTTTCATGAGATGGCCGGGTTGCAAAAAAACATTTTTAACAAATATTCTTGTTAATAATTATTTTTAATTCAATTTTATTAATTCATGTGATTAGCAATGAATATACTATCTAAATTTTGGTTTATAATTTTTCATTTGTAAAATAAAATTTTCACCATACATACTTATTAAATCATATTTTTTTAACATATATATAATTATATTCTTATAATATTTACAATCTATCTTAAACATCTTTTTCAAATCATTTTTTAATAAACCATCATTTTTTTCTATTCCATATTTTTTTAATATTTTTCCTAAATCAGACCACACATCTGATGTTTTTATTTTATTCATTATTTTATAATTATTTATGTATTCTTTTTTTGATTCTTTACCAGATGGCATAAAACCAAATTTTCCGTACAATGATATACCTGATATAAGCGTATATAAATCAAATAAATTTACTTCTCTATCACGACATTTTATTCTTGAATTATCTGTTAATTCAATTCTTTTTATATCTGGCAAGAATCGTTTTACATAATTTAATAAAAAATACATCATTATTGTGCCTCCTCCATCCTTAGGTAGTTTTGGAACTGAACATTTCGGTTACTATTTTACATAATAAATTATTATAATATGTGATAATTTATTATAAATTGTTACTTTTTGTTCTTCTTAATTGTTTTCCTTATTTCTGTTGTGTATTTTCTTAAACCATTGATTTTTGCAACATATATATTCATTATTGATACTATATCTTTTGTTATCTCTTCTGTTGCTGTTTCTTCTTCTTCTTTATTTACTATTGTTATTCTTCCATTTGAATATGTCTTTATTATATTTTCTATTAAATCATATCCTATTCTACAAAGTCTATCTTTATATGTTATCAATAANTCGTCCAATTCACCATTTATTGATAATTCTATTATTTTATTTAATCCTTTTCTTTTAAAGTTTAAACCACTTCCNATGTCCTTGATTATTTCATAATCTGGATATTTTTCTTTCATATACTCAATTTGTCTTTCCAAGTCTTCTTTTTGTTTATTACTTGACACACGACAATAACATATTTTTCTTCTTACTTTATTTATTACACCTCTATTCCTTAGGAATTTGTCTAAATTATATAAATTTCTTTTACCTACTTCTAAAGTTTCTATTTCTCCACGTTTTACCATTGCATACAATGTATGATAATGAATTCCAAGAGTTTTTAATACTTCTCTTCTTGTTATAAACTTATCCATGAATACTTTATTATTTTTTAAATCTTTAAATTATTATTTTTTATAATAAAATATAATAAAATATAATAAAATATAATAAAATAGCTTAAAGAAATAATATTATATATGGTTATGGAAAAATGCGAATGGTATAATAAAAAAATTGAAAAATTGTCTAATAAATTATACTTTCCAAAAACAGATAATTTATCTGTTTCATGGAAATCTAACTGTGCTCAATTTGAGAATTTTGAATATAAACATGATTTTATTCCAAAATTTAAAAAAATTAAAACAATTGATTACAATAAAAAAATTGATGAAATAAAAAAAAATTTAAAAGAAAAAATTAAGGAAATAAAATCTAGAAATGGTAAAGAACAAACAATTAAATCATTGATAACTAAAACTAAAAAAAAAATTGATAATATTGATAAAATGATTAAAACAAGAAAATATGCTATTAATATGACGTATAATAATAAAAAAACTATATTAAAATGGATGGTAGAATGTCGCAAACTGTATAATTATTGTGTTGATTTATTTAATTCTGGTAATAAAATATCCCTAGATTTTGCTAATTTAAAAATGAGTGTTTTTAATAAAATGTACAATTCAAAAAAACCAGTTCCATATGATGTTTTAACAGATGTTTTAAAAAAAAAAAAAAAATGGACATATTAAACATTTTACAATGAAAAAAATAGGTAGATATAAAAGCATATATATACCAAAAAAATCAATTAATTCAAATGGTATATTTACAAATAAACTTGATAAAATTGAGAATTTTGATGAAACAATAAATGTCAATAGTATTTGTTCAGATACACGATTAATATATGATTATGATGACAAAAGATTTTATTTGTTTATACCAAGATATTATGATATAAGTCAAATAAAACATCCCAATGAAATTGTTGCTTTAGATCCAGGTGAAAAAATTTTTATGAGTTATTACTCTTTAAAAAATTATGGTTTCATAGGAAATGATATTAGAAAACCAATATTGAAAATTGAAAAAAGAATAAGAAAATATCAAAGAGGATTAAGCAAAAATGTTAATAAGAATAATAAAAAATTAAGAAATAGAAAAAGTCTGAAATTAAAAATAAGGAAATGTTATAAGAAAATCAAGAACATAGTGAAAGAATTACATAATCAAACAGCATTATATTTATGTAAAAATTATAAAAGGATAATAATACCACCCTTTGAAACACAACAAATGGTGAAAAATGAAAAAAAGAAGAAAATCAAAGAAAATCTAGATGAAATAAAAAAAGAAAAAAAACATGAAATATTAAAAGAAAATTTAAAAGCATATCGAAGAAGATCAAGATTAAATGGAAGAGTCAAATTTGTATTGTTACAATTAAGTCATTACAAATTTAGACAACATCTCTTGCACAAGTGTAAAGAATACGGTTGTCAATTAGCAGTAAAAACAGAGGAATATACCTCTAAATGTTGTGGGAATTGTGGAATCTTAGGAGATAATTATAATAATAGGATAAAAAAATGTGGTAATTGTAATTCCCAAATACATAGAGATATAAATGGTGCAAGGAATATACTATTGAAGAATAGTAAAACCTTTATGAAAAACTGTTAAGGCTAGATGCCGTATAGGTTACCTGTGAGCCTAGAATGTTGTTAAAAAGGGCAATTGTATGATTTATAATGATTAAATTGATAATATGATTTATAACAATATGTCACGTTTTGTAACAAATTAAAATAAGGGTATCCATTATATTTCTTTTAGTTTTATATTTATTAACAAATCTATCTGTTAAATATCTATATATTGAGTTCATTACATTCAATTTTTCTCCATTAACCTTACAGAATGTTGTAAGATTTTCCAGAGAATAATCTAAAATTAATTCATCTCCAAACCAAGATGAGTTGTGCTTATACTCATTTGGTGTAATAAATTTCTGTGATATATCTTCAATAGATGATATATTGTATTTCGGATAACTATTAACAAAATGAGTAATAAATATCTTATGAAGTAATTCCGCTAAATATCTATCTTTAAAATTATCTTCCGTTACAAAATATGTAATATTGTATTCTTTGTGAATACCATAAAATTTAATTAATTCTACAATATTGTTGAATTTCCTCACTGTCTCATCTATATTTGTACGTGCAGCAATATTAGAAGATTTATTAATAATGGGATTATAGTTATTTTCCAAATCAAAATCAATAAATATTAATTGACTGGTGTAACAAAACGTTTCCACAGAACTATCGTCATCATCTGATTCCTCTCGATCTTTTATTAACAATATTCTATTTCTAATCGATCCACATAAAATATTGAAACTAGATTTTAATATAATATAAAATACAAAGAAATGAAAGCATATTAGAAAATTTTCTGCAAGATAACAAAAAAATGTCATGATTTTTTAATATACTATAAATGGATTTTTTTTAAGTACTTTTGATTTTATTTGAAATTAAATTTTTAATATTTTTACTGTTAAGCTTATATTTTTTAGGATCAATATCCATCAATTTAGCATCATAATCTCTGGCATTACTTCTATAATCTGCAGGTGGATGTTTAGCTTTTACCCTTGATCTGAATTTTCTGCAACGACTTCTTGATTTAGCCAATTCACAGAAATATTGCAAACCAAATAATTCATTATTACTAAATGAGTCTCCCTGAGTCATCGTAAAATCTGAAATTTTCTGGTCAGGTGACACAATCTGATCATTTGGAACCTTATTAGAAATAAGATCTTTGATATTTTTTGCATTCAACTTATATCTCTTTGGATTTATTCCTAAAGCCTTTAATTTCTCGTCATCTGATCTATAAACCAATCCGGAAAGACCATAATCTCCTCCTATTTTTTTATTGGAACCAATAATTCTCCACTTAACGCTTTTATCAGGATACTGAATATATGCCCCAACGGAACCATTCTTGAGAACTTTCGATTCAATTACCTTTACTTTCTTTTTTCCAAGAGTAATCATATATTATATATAAACAAATTATTACGCATCCAAACTATTTATTATATTAAAATCAGCTGGATCAACTTTTCCACCTAAATTGAAGATTAAATAAAATATTTTAAGTATTAATATTGATACTGTATTCCAACTTGCACCAGATGGTAATGTTGTTGGATAATTCAGTTTAACAGTATCACCCTTGAGTTTATCGAAATATGCAGTTGGATAATTGAATAAAACTGCTGTTACTCGTGATTTACTTACTAAACCAAATAAATATACTGCTATTCTAATAAATATAACAACAAAGAAATATAACATTGGTTCTAACATTGCAAACGTAAATTCAAACATTATAATCAACATTGGTACAATAACCGCAAGTGGTGCTAAAATAGCTGTTCCTACTAGATTAAACGATGCACTTTTATTTGTAATGACTAAACCAAAATAGAAAAGTAAGCAAATTACATATAATATTAATAAGAAAGGAACAACTTTGGTATTATCATAACTTTCTTCATTAATATTTTTACAAGTGTTTGTAGAGGAATCTTCTGCTGAAAACCATCTTGAAATATTATTAGTACTAAAGTAATTGCCAGCATATATGGCCATGATACAAAGTAATGGCAACCCAAAAGCCAAACTTTTTCTTCTCCAATTATTATTGAAATAGGCTTTATGGAAAAATCCTATTAATACAACTAATACAATCAATGAAAAACCAATGATTAAAATAGATGAAACCATTAAACCTGTATTTTCATCACCATTTGCATTATTTGTTTCATCATTATTAAATATTGTGTATCCATCCCCAGTTTGCTCATTGGTATTCGTGAATATATAATTAGACATACTGCCATAATATAACACCAGGGCGGGAATTAATAATATTGTAAATACAATAATACCAAAATATATTTTATCTGATCTACTCGAAGCATTTACTTTGATACTAATGTCAGTAAATAATTTAATCCATGATGATTTTTGTCCAATGCTCTTTGCAATAAAAGAAAAGTTAAGAGCAAGAAATGCAATGAAAGCGGCAACTCGGTTCCATGGGATTTGGTCAATTCTAATCAAAGAAGAATTGCTTTTATCATAAATTTTATTAGTATTTTTAAGGACTTGACAACCCAAATATTCAAGTTGATTTTTAGCACTTTTTTGAAGATCACCGTATTTTGCGGTTTTATCATTTATTTGTTTTATAATGGTGTCATTATCAAGCCTATTAGTTGCATATCTCCATAGAAAATTATTATAATTATTTCCACCGGTCATTATATTTTCATCATTTTCATCAGTAGAATCGATTAAATAAGAATTATCTTTTGCTTGAGTTGCACAATTATTTTTAATACTTACTGGATTAATATAATCTTGTGGATCAGAACTAGCATCATAATTAGTAGCCTGACCAGATAAGAAATATATATTTGGAATAGATGAGGTATTATTATTATAAACATCGTATTGAGGACGATTTGACATTATACTAATAATATATTAGAAAAGATTTTTATTTTATGCTATTAAATAATCCTTTAACAAGATAAACTAAGTTTGCAATTGGTGAGAATGTAGATACATTTGTTCCTGTATTAGACATCACCCTCTCATTATATTCTTGCACAGATGGCACAAGTGATCTGAGATCCAGTTTTTTATCAATTGGAGTACTCTTAAATATAAGTAAATATAATAAAGTTATTACCAGTTTGATAATCTTAACACCAGGTAAATTCCATGGCATACCAGATGGTAAAGTAAAACCTTTTCCTTCAGAGAATTTAATTAGATTCTGAGGTTTGACGATTCCTTCTGGACTGAAATAATTGAAATAATAAGTTTCCTTATATAACTGACCCTTGGGATTAAATAATTCTTGGAAATACTCAATAGGTGCATTATAAAGGAATGCAAATAAATTAATTAAATAACCACCTAAAGTACTTGCTGGACCCATGATTTTTTTACCATATCCAAATCTATAAAACAAGTTAGCAATAAAAACGAAAACTAATCGTGAAACGAAAATCAATCCTAAAAGTACTGTTGGATATTTATACCATAAGTATAAACCCATTGCAAATATAGACGTAAAACCTAATGTCAATAACGGTAAAGTAAAACTTAAGAGACCTCCACCAGAACCATCCAATGCCTTCTTAGAAGCAAATAGATATAAACCAATGAAAACAATAGTTGCACATATAATCCATGCATATTGAGTTGCAAGTGATGAACCACTCACCACATATTTTATATTATAGCAACTATTTGTATCGCGTTCTAATGATACTGAATTAGTTATATTATTTGCATAATAAAAGGCATTGTGTAATGTATATAAATATGTGCTAACTAACATTAAAAACAAAATGAAAACAATAATTTTCCTTGCTACACCTTTTAAAAATTTATTACTCACACCAATAAATATAAATAATACAGCAATTACTAAACAAAGTACTATCATCATTGCCCATGATGGAATATTTCCACTAATATCATCGCAATTTGTTCCTTCTGCATCTAGTTTAGCTTCACTGTTATTTGGACAACAGCCATATACTGTCTGAGAACAGTCATATGGATCAACTGTTACTCCTAATGATTCTTCAGTGCCTGCTTCTTCAGTGCCTGCTTCTTCAGTACCTGCTTCACCTCCATTGAAATCATATGAATCTGGAGGAATATCAAGCGGAATATCAGGTTTTCCTGAAGATTGAGTAGAAGACCCAGTAGTAGTCCTAATACATGTATCACTTGATGATAATTTGGCGGTTTGTCCATCCGGACAACAACCATACGTTGATGTTGCACACCCACCAATATTTGTGTCTGGATTAGTACATGTTCCATCAAATGTTTCAATGTTTGGTGGAGCAACAAACATATATTTATCAGCATTAACATCAAATATTGATGTATTTACAAAAGTATAAACATTAAGCAGGCCATACATTACGATTACAGATATTATAATACCGATTATATATGGAATTATATTGGTTGTTATCATAAATGTATCAACTTTTATGAATCTAAATGTAAATCTCAACATAGATATTGCACCAATCACTGCAAAATAAAGTGAAATAATTATAACTGCCCAACAGATTATTTTATTATAACCTCTTAAATACTCTGTATCATTTATTTTATATGTATTAATATTACTTATATTTATATTCATTATTGTATTTATTTTATCATTATCACCTGATCCACCAGACGTACTCGGAGTCGAACTAGATAATAATAAATTTGTTGGTGGAGTTGCACCATCCAGATTTGCATAAACGGCTTTATCTGAGAGGACTTGACATCCGAGATTTTTAAGTTGACTATCAAGATAGGGATTAGATTCTTTGAATTTATAATACTTATCATAATTATTCATTTGTACTTGGCTATCATATTTCAAACGATTTGTAGAATAATACCAGATAAATGCATTAAGATTCTTTACATTTTCTGGAGATTTCTTATATAAATCACTTTCTTTATATAATGCGTAATCTGGATCATTCTCATTAATAAGACCGGTTAATTGTTCGTCTGCATCTAATAGATTAGTACATTTATTATGAATAGATGAAGACATAGTTTCCGTATCAGTCGGTTCATCTGATTGAGGTGGATTATAGTTTCCATTTATAATATTTAAATTGGAACTGTCATAGTAAAAATTATTGGTCTTAAAATTATCTTGAGAGCCATCAATTATCTGTGTAATACCAGTTAATGACATAATCTATAATAAATATAGATTTTATTTCTTCTTCAATTTATTATGAACTATTACAATCACAATTACCAGAATAACTGCTTTAACTCCATTCAATATTAATCCAACTGTTGAGTCAGATGTGAAATAATTCATACCATATATCATGGAAATACCTAAACCTAAAATGAAATATAATATCATTTTCATCATCGCATTTTCAGTATAAACAAAATCAGAACATAATTTTTTATTTCCTTTATTCTTACCGATGAGTTCATCTACTCTTTCATAATCCATACCAGCATAAAAGAGCTTCAATATACCTGTAAAAAGGCCATTCTTCTCCATATTAATCATTTGATACCATCTATGGATTCGGCCTCCGAAATAGGGGATAAGCATTGCTTTAATCGCAGTTATAAATGGAGAAACCGTGAAAGTACTAGTGGGATTAGTAGAACTATAGTTAGTCAGTAGAGTTTTAGTCGCAATAGTTCCAATTATATTCTTAGTAACCGGATTATGGAATATGTCTTTGATAATATCATTATCAGTTCCCTCTGCAATTTGAGCACTACCACCTGATGTTATTTTATTAGAATCAAATAGACTATTACAAAAACCAATAATAGGAAAAGCTTGTTGGTCAAGACTAGGATCATTAATATTTTTCTTAATAAGCCATCCTGTTACAAAATACAAGCCTAGACTAATTACACCACTTCCTAAATATTTGAGTAGGGCGAAATAGCTAGTGGTACTATCGACAACTTTATATTCAGTAAGTTTATCATAAAGGGTTTCAGCTGTAAAACCGGTAATATCCAATTTTTCTATAATATTCGTCATATGGGTACTAATAGTAGTAGTATAACTAGTGCTTGCATCAGTATTAGTTTCAAGTGTTGAACCTTTATTATTAACTGTCATGATAATCATGTTAATGAGTTTGAAAAGCCGTCCTGAGAGCAGTGTAACTCCCATAAGAAGAGGGAATGAATAACCGAGTATCTCGCCTCTCCAGATGGATGTGGAGGATTTATGATAGCTTACATATTGAACTAGTAGAACAACACCTATGAAAATAAAATAGAATAAAGTGGGGAGATATTTCAAGTTAAACGAGATATAATCTGCATAAAGGTCAGATACTTTAATTATGAGATATATAATAGTTCCGATAATGAGGAATATCCATGCAATCAAGAACTTTTTTCCACTGGTGCCTCCAACGGAAAATGTATAAATCATTGCAATTGTGGAAAATACAATTAGAACGGTTAGAGGAAATATAATATTTTTGACGAGTTGTGTATTCTTTTCACAATCCTCTGGAACAGTTTGGAATGCTTGGTGAATTAGATATATTATTATAGCCATTAAAATGAAATAACCTAGGCTTGCACCCCATGATTTGGCTTTAGCCATATTTGGCATGGAGAACCAGCTAAAATTGGGATATATGGCAAAAAGTAATATCATGAGTTTGTAAAAAAGAGTGTCAGTATTGTTGGATTGCATCTGGGAATTGGCACAGAGTTTTTGGATATAATCTTCAGTGACCGTGACATTGGTTAGTCTTGAGGAAACGTAGTCTAAGGATGTTTGGAGAGGTATATCATCCGACATAATATATTATAATGTTCCATAAAAATGATTTTAAAAATATATAAAAATTATAGTTTATATATAAAAGTAATAATGAGTGTTGTCAATGTAAAAGTTAAATTTTTACGTAAGCAAGGTTATAATAATCTTAAAGACTGGTTAAAAGATCCCAATAATGTTTATATTGGACGTGCCAATAGATTTGTTGAAGGAGCATATGAGTCTAAATGGAAAAACCCTTTTTCAGTTAAGAAATATGGAAGAAAAGGTTGTATCAATAAATATAAAGAATATCTTTATAGTTCTGATTTGATTAAAGATATTGATGAATTAAGAGGAAAAAATTTAGGTTGTTGGTGTGTTCCAGAAGGATGTCATGGAGATATTTTAATGGAGGCTATGGCTGAGTGATGAAAATTCCAGATAAATATATTTTTCAGGAAATAAATCATTTGATATTTGAAACAAATTTTTCCGGAATTGAACATTCACTGTATATTCCAACAATCAATTCATTTGTTTTATATACATATCCATAATAATTCAATCTGTTATACTCATAATTTCTTATATTATATGTTTCCTCACCACAGAAAGAACAATGTTGATTATCAAAATATTCATTATTTTCATTCCAATTTTTATCAATATTTAATAATGTTAAACATTTCTTACATATAATATATGCATTATTCTTCCCACAAGGAACTTTCATCAAATTATTATTTTCATATTTTTCCCAACAACATGTACATTCTAACATTATTTATTTATATATTTTTATAATATTCTTTAAGCTTTGATGATACTAGAAAAAAATCATTGAATTAAAATATGATTAAAACCAAGGATATATGAATAAATACATCCAGTTAAATAATTATTGAGTTTATCGAAAAAATATTCATCAAAGATCTTGATTATTTGATATTCTTTTGCGATTTTATAATTATTATAAACAAATTTTAGTTCATATTTACCACATATAAAATTATAAAATAATTTATCTACTGCATTATTATGTGTAATATCACTATTTATTTGTTGTGTATATAAATTAAATCCATATATGTACCAGCTTGATTGTGCATAAATATATAAATAATATTTTTTACCTTTATAAATAATTGTATTTATAAATATCATTTTATGATCATGTGTGTTTTCATAATAAAATTCAAATGCTTCTCTGATAAATTTTAATGGTATTTTGATTAAATTTTCCAAATCTTTTTTAAGATATTTACTATTATATAAATGTGATGAGTCTATACAAAATATATCATTATGAATATAACAGTTTGGTCCAATACTGAGATTTTTTAATAATAATTTATTTATTTTATTTTCCAATTTATAAGGTAGATATGTTTTAGGATTAATCATTGAATTAACAAGTTCATTGATATCAATTAAAGTATATTCTATGCCATATGAAACACATAATTTATTATAAAATGTATTTTGTTTTATATAATCATCAGTATCTATTGAATATTTTATATTATATGTGTCATTACACACATGTTGATGTCCTATTATTAATTCAAATATATTTTTATATATTTCCTGTATTGATATTTTTATTTCAAAACCATATTTCGGATTATTAACAATTAAATAATTATTTTGAATATTAGCAGGAATTTGTGTTATGTTTGATGACATTTAATATAACATTATTGATATTCTTTAAATATTATTTATAGTAGTTTGTACATATAGTGAGATTCGAACTCACGAGTGCTATGCATGACTGGTCTAATGGGTTTGTTAAAATTTAAACACCTTAAAGAGATAACACATATAATAAATATAAGTCAAAAAACATGTCAAAAAAAAAAGTTGTATATAAAAAAAGATATGAAAATAGTCCGGTTTGGAAAGTACCTGAAGATGAATTTAAAGTACATGTGGAAAAATCATCTTCATATAATGCAGTAGTAAAAAAAATTGGATTAAAAAGTGGAGGATTTATCAGGACAGTTAAAAATAGAATTGAAATATTGGACTTGAATGTTGATCATTTTAATAAAAAAATTGTGGGAAATAGACATAGTCCTGTTTGGGAAGTACCCAAGGATAAATTTATAGCATATGTAAAAGAATCATATTCGTATCATTCTATAATCAAGAAAATTGGATTAAAAAATGGAGGATTTATTGCAACAGTTAAAAATAGAATTGAGAAACTAAAGTTAGACACTGAACATTTTGATGAAACAAAAGGATATAAGGAATATTCAAAAAAAAATTATAAATCCTTAAAAGAAATATTGGTAAAAAATTCTACTTACAACAATGGTAATAATTTGAAAAAAAAATTATACAAAGCAGAATTAAAAGAAGAAATATGTGAAATTTGCAGTATTGGTCCTGAATGGAATGGTAAAGAGCTAGTATTGCAAATAGACCATATTAATGGCGATCATCATGACAACAGAATTGAAAATTTGAGAATTTTATGTCCAAATTGCCATACACAAACTGATACATTTTGTTCAAAAAATAAAAAGAGATATAATAAAAAATGATACTAAACAAATTTTATTAATATTATAAATAAATATTATTTATAGTAGTTTGTACTATAAATAATAGGATACCTGCAGTGAGATTCGAACTCACGAGTGCTATTGCACAAAATGGCTTGAACATTTCCCTTTGGTCCACTCAGGCATACAGGTAGATGACCTACTATAATATATATGTGAGATATTTCTTTAAGTAATTTTAATAATATAATTGAATAATATCGATTATTTCATTTGGCAATTTTTTCTGTAAATATTTATTACTTAATAATTTTCTATAAAAATAATTATCAAATATCGGCTTTATTTTTTCAAAACATTCTTTAATTTCAATAAAATAGTTAAATGTGAAATATTTATCATAATTAGGCAAAACTTCACATTTAAGATGTGTTATTGTTTCTCCCATGCGACCATCTGATCCAGAAATATTATAAGCCATATAAAATACGCCTCTTGCATATTCTGTAAAACTACAAGAATACATATTTCCATTGATATATTCAATTAACTGTTTATATGCTTCTTTTTTATCAAAAAGACGTTTCTTAAAACTTTTTGCTATTGTTTTATAAATACCTGTTAGTGTATAATCAATATCTACAAATTCAAAAAATTTACAGATTTCTTTATATTTATTATATTTTAGCTTACTATCTAAAATACGTTTAATTGAGCGTGGTTTATATCCTAATTTCATTAAAGTTATTATTTTATCAATGTTAATCTCATATAAATCCCTATTATATATGTGACAGCCTTTCTTGATATAAAAAGTAGTTAAATTGGATATTTCATATTCATTTTTGATATACGAATTGAATAAACCATCAAGCTGAGCTAATGAAAAGTGCTTACCTTTATTGGAAAATCCCTTAATAAAATGTGGATGATATATATTTTTATAATTTTCATAATAAAACAATGGTTCGCTGAGTTTAATATTTGAGCATTTGATACATGTATCGAATAATCGAAAATGTTTATATTATATTGCATATTTTAATCCTTCATTACAATATTCTTCAAAATTATAATTGTCATCAATAATTTTATCTATTATCATTTTTACCTCGGAATTATGTTTTGTTAATATGTTATGGAAAATCCCATTTATTGTGATCCGAGGCATTTTATTAAGAAAATGTTGTATGGTGGTCATATATAATAATATTAATTTTATTTTAAGTTATTTTAACAATGGTAATAACCACAAAACCAACATTTTTTACCACCGTTATGTTTAAATTTGATATGGTGTCCTCCACCATTCCAACATGATGGTCCGAAAGCTACTAGCTGCATTAGACCACCACCCTTTCCAGGATTAGGGTGAATTTTATTATAATGATCAATATATTTAATCATACGTTATTTTTCTGAACTGGTCAAACAATATTCATTTTCCATAGATTTTCTTTCAAATTCGTGGAATTCTTCATTTGTTAGTAGTTTTTCTTCTGACATGATTATTATATAAATCGATATATTTTTTTAAGTTTTTTTTTACTTTTGCAAATTCAGAACCTTTGGCGTAAAAATAAATATGACCCGCGATATATGGTGCGGTTTTTTTTTCAAAGAATTTGATGATTTCTTGATGTTGGTTATAATAATCGATAAGAACAATCGATGAGAACAATCGATGATGTTCCTAAAAGTGTTGTTAAAAAAACAGTGTATAATATTATTTTATTCATTTTATATTATGGATTGATTGTTCTTTATATAGTTGTTGAAGACTTAAGATCGCTTCATCAAAATTAAAAAAATCCCTCCAACAAATAATATCGATAATGTGCTTAATAAATTCAATAGGTTTATCTGTGAGTTTATCAATCATTGTGTTATTGATGGTTAAAACATCATTATTTGTATATGTTAATTTTAATGAAATTAAATCATTTATACTATTATCATCGAAATATTCGATTTTTGAAAAAAAAATAAGATCATCAGGTCCATTATCAATATAATTTTCATAATATAAAATTACACCCCCTTTATAGATATAACATGTATAGTAATATTTATCGGGTATGTCATTAATATAAAATATATTGTGTTTTTCAACGATATCTTGACATAAAACTGATGTATAAAAATCATTACAATAATCTGGATCACACATAACATATTTGATTATTCTGCAAAATACATTATGCCAACAGTTATTTTGTGAATTAACGATAGTATAAAATTTTTTATTGATTAATTTCAGGTTAATGAATGATTTGAAATCATAATATTTGATTCCTCTTCTAAATCGAAAATATTTGATGATTTCGAGGGCAAAAAAATTAGTGTTAAATAATGAATTGAACGGCATTTTTTTTAGTTAGTTGGTGATGAGAGATTATGGTAAATTTTTAATTTTCATTTTTTATAAAAAATAAAAAAACTGTTAGATTTTATTGTTAGGATCTGCTATGTTTAATTGGTCAATAAAAATGAACTCAGAAACATACAAAAAAGGTCTTTACACGATGAAATATACTAATACATATCTTGAACAAATCCATAAATTTAATAAAGATAGAAGTTCAATAAAGGATTACGATGTATTTGAATATATGTACGCTCTTAGATTAGGATTGGTTCATTGGTCAGATTTACCGCCGGATTTTGATAAATACTTTGATATTCCTCATAAAATGGATTATGGAGTTGATTTGTTCGATTTACAATATACAAAAGCATGCCAAGTAAAGAAATACGAAGGTACGACCATTACTTGGTCTCATTTATGCAAATTTGTTACTTATTCACGTGATGTAATGAATTGTGGGAATATGATATTAGCTACGACAAATACTGCTAAAATTGATAAACTAGGACAAAAAAAGCTAATTGATTCAGGAAAAGTAGATTTAATCAGAAATGATTTTGAAGATATGTTGAAGGATTTTCTGAAATATAAGGTTAATATTGTCGAAAAGAAGGTGGTAACTGAAATTGAAGAAAGGAAATATTTGTTGGAATGTTATAATGAAATTATTAGTTCAGAAAAGGATGTAGTTAAAAATCAATTACCATGTGGAACAGGTAAAACGTTTATTATGCTATATACTATTAAAAAAGAGCTAGAGAAAGATGGGGATTATAAATTTATTGTCTTAGTTCCATGGTTAGATCTTGCGTATCAAACACTTAAATTATTTAAGCAATTTGGTTTGAAATGTGTTTTTGTTGGAAATAGGAAAACGAAGGTTAGTGGAGATTATAATGTGATTATATGTGTTAATCCGAGTGTTAAACATATTAGTGAAGATATTGATTTTAGGTATTTATTTATTGATGAAGCACATCATTTGGAAAATGAAGAATCTAAAATAATGGAAAAAGTTGAAAAATTGGATTATGGCAAGAAGATTTTATTTTCTGCTACTTATCATGAAACGGATGATGTGGATTATAATTATTCACTTGGAGATGCAGTTGAAGATGGATATATTAGTGATTATGTCTTGCATTTTCAATATTATACTGATGGTGATAGAATGAATGCAATTATGAGTATGATTAAAGATAGACCAAAATATTATCCAATGTTTGTCTATTTTAATTCAACGAAGAGAAGTAAAAAGTTTTATGATAAATTAATTGCAGTTAACATTAAAGCTGCATATTTAGATGGAAAAACTAGTAGAAGTGATAGAAATAAGGTAAAGAAAGGATTAGAAAATGGAACAATTGAAATAGTTTTACTTTGTGGAGTTTATAATGAAGGAATTTCGATTGATCGTATCAGAACAGTTGTTTTTGGAGATTTAAGACATAGTGACATTAATCGAATTCAAATTATGATGAGAGCTTGTAGATTGCATGATTCTAAACCATTTTACAGAGTTATTATTCCAATGAATGATACTGATTTGGAATCAAATGATATGAGTGATATTATTAAAACATTATATAAAGTTGATACACGAATGGTTGATAGTGTAAATCGGAAATCTACAACTCGTATTAGAGTAGATGGAATTGATGAGACAGATATGGAAAAGGCTGAATTGATTTATGAAAATGTTTATAATCGAATGGGAGAATTGATTGAAGGTAAAGGATTATGGGATATGAAATATGATTTGTTGAAGGAATATGTTGAAGAAAATGATAAATTAACGACAATTGGAACAGTTTATAAGAATGTTCAGTTGGGGCGTTGGGTCAATACTCAAAGACAGGATTATAAAAGCGACAAAATAAGTAAAGAAAGAATTGATTTGTTAAATCAGATTAAATACTTTACTTGGATTATTGATTATGATAAATTATGGTTGGATAGATATGAATTATTGGTTGAATATATTAATAAATTTAAGAAATATCCAGTAAGAGGATCTGGTAGTCTCTACAAAGGAATTAATATTGCTGGATGGATACAAGAACAAAGACAGAAATATAAAAGAAAAGAATTGAAAGATGAAAGAATTAATAAGCTTAATAATCTCAAAGGATGGGTGTGGAATTATGATGATATTTGGAATAATAATTATAAACTACTCAAGGAATATATCAATGAAAAAAAAGAATTGCCTAAAAATTCTACAATTTACAAAGATATTAAGATTGGTGCTTGGTGTAGTGATCAAAGAATGAATTTTAAACATGATAAATTAAAGGACTTTAAGATTAAGAAATTAAATGAAATATCAATTTGGAAATGGAAATTAGTTGATAATAATTGGTCAGATAAATATAAGTGTTTGAAAGAATTTGTAGATAAATATAAAAAATTGCCCGTAACTGAAAGTAAAAAAGATGATAATGATATCCAGCTGGGAAATTGGATATCAAAACAAAGGGCAGATCATAAAAAAGGTAAATTATCTGAAGAACAAACCGAAGAATTAAATAAAATTAATGGATGGAAATGGAGTAAAATTGAAAAATTAACTTTTGAAATGAAATATGAATTGTTGAAAGAATATGTTGAAAATAACAATAAAATTCCAGCAGGTAGAAAAATTTATAAAGAATGTAAATTAGGAAATTGGTGTGAATGGGTCAGATCTTGTAAAAAGAATAATAAATTGACAAAAGAAAGAATTGAAATGTTTGAAAAAATACCTGGATGGTTTTGGAAAGTTGATGTTGATCAAATATGGAATAATACATTTGATATATTGAAAGAATATGTTAATAAAAATAAATTACCTACACAAAAAATTAAATATAAAACTATTGGAATTGGAACATGGATAAATAAACAAAGAAGTAAGAAAAATAAATTAGAACAATGGCAAATCAACAAATTAGAAAGTTTGGATGGATGGTACTGGAAATTAGATTTAGATAAACAATGGAATGATAGTTATAATTTAGCAGTTGAATATATAACTAAATATAAAAAAGTTCCGTTTGGATCAACTGTATATAAAAATGTTAAAATAGGAATATGGTGTGAATTACAAAGAAGAAATAAGAAAAAAGGAAAATTATCTAAAACAAGAATTGACAAATTGAATTTAATAAATGAATGGGTATGGAGTTATGATTACGAAACACTTTGGAATAATAAATATGATTTAGTTGTTGAATATATTAATAAATACAAAAAATTACCTGTTCAAACAACAACATATAAAAAAGAGAATATTGGAATATGGTGTAATAAACAAAGAGTTGAATATAATAAAAATAATTTGTCAGATGAATATACTAATAAACTTAATAAATTAAAAGATTGGTATTGGAGTAAATTTGAATAAGTCATTCACCAATATCAAAACTATCTCATATTAATTTTTATTATAAAAAATATTTATTTTTTATAATAATTTAAAATATTATATTTTAACATAAAACCTTGTTTATCTCATCAATTGGTTGCCAGGGAAGCCAACGAGGCCTGCGCCGATACCAAAACCCGCACCTAGTTTTGAGGCCTGGCTAATGGCCGGGGTGTATAAATCTAGTATGGCGAAGACGGCTGAAGCGGTCACGGCCACTATGCACACGGAATCGAGTCCAAGTCTGTGCTTACCCTGTGGCACGTAGTACGCGGCGAGAGCGACTGCGAGACCAGTGATAAGGTACTTAAGAATTCTTTTGACAATTTCTCCTAAATCTAATCTGCCGTTCAACATGTTTTTATATTTAATACATTAGAAAAAAAATTTCGGTTGCAATTAATTAATTCCTATAAAAATACTTAAAGAAATTACACTGTTTTAGTGTTATAAATGGAAAACGAAGATTTTCTAGAGGTTGATCCCCGTATTCCGGGACAAAACTATTGCTGTCTGTCGGTTGTGAATCCTGAAACTTTTTGCAAGCAAAAGGAGGTATTTTTCGCTACAAAGTATTTACACCATATTTTCAACGATCAGGAGCGCAATAGTCAGGAATTTCGGGAGAAAATGAAGGATAATCGTAATATCACGTATGAGAATGTGAAAGAAAATTACGATGATTGGAAATATACGAGAACTCAGGAGCTAGAAGATGAATTCCATAAAATAAAGGATTATCAGACCACTATGCGATCTATTAAGGTCCGTGGCACATATGATACGATTCGCGAGGCTAAGAAAAAGGCTGAGCTTCTACAGAGACGTGACCCCAATTTCCATGTATTCGTGGCGCAGGTAGGATATTGGCTTCCAATCGAGGCAAATCCCACTCAAGTTCAGGATCAGGAATATACAAATAAGGAACTTAATACACTTATGGAGAACTATCAGAAGAATATTGAGCAGAAGGATATTTTATATCAGCAGATGAAAGAAGAGAGACTAGATGAGGCTAGAAAGGAAGTTGCCAGAAAGAAACGTGAGCATGCTGAGAAACTGAAGAGCGAGACTGAACGTGAGCCTGAGAAAATGGAGACTACTACAGGTAAGATCGGAAAACTCCGTGATCTCCTAAATACTGTTGATGAAAATGTCATTGAAACGGAGCAAAAGAAGTTCGAGGAGAACCAGAGAAGACTTGAAGAGTCTCGACCTGCAGAAATCACTGATGTGACTAAGGAAACGTCTGGAGGCGGAGGAGGATCAAAGGATGATACACCTGTAGAAGAATCTGGCGAAGCAGCAGAAAGTGTTCTTGAGCAGCAGATCAAGAATGAATATACTGAGGCTCAGCAGAAGACTAAAGAGTCCTTGAATAACTTTGCGGTTGATTCTATGTCAAATCTCAATCAGATGGATCCGTGGATGAAGAGACAGATGGAGAGAGAACAATCTGAACAAAAATAATTTTGATCACATTTCTATATTAAAATTTCTATATTAAAATTTATATTTAATTATGTCGTGGTGCTTTATAAAGGATAATTTTATAAAAAATCTATGTTTAAACGTATTTAAACATAGGTCAAAAACTCAACCACCGTGATAAGGTTA
>JGI10211J14876_10000355_pt1 | contig 19448 bp, 15 predicted proteins | sample Etolagsediment_FD_14876 | JGI IMG/M metagenome (IMG submission 14876)
CTCNTATGATTGCTATTACAACTCTTATCGTCAGGATAGGCCATTTTTGTTTGATGTTTTTCACGGTCATAATTTTAGAAATCGGTCAGTTTGAGTAATTTAAAAGGCAGGGTCCTTGCAAAAAACACCGGGATTGGCAAGTATGAAAATAAGCACGTTGCATAATCGGTTGTGTATCCACAGATTTGAAGTGTTTTCCTGATTCGGCTGAGCGTGTAGCGTCTGAAATGTTCGGCATACTCATCTTCTATAGACCATAAGGCATTATAAGCCGGAATGGTAAGATATAAGCGCCCATTGGGAACGAGAATTCTTTTTAAGTCCTTCAGGAAGCGTGTTTCATCCTTAATGTGTTCAAGGACGTCAAAAAGTCCGATAGCAGGGATTGAGTGGTCCTTGAATCTGACATCCGCTATGGTTGAACAAATAATCGGTTCAAGACCTCTGGTCTTTGCATTTTGCAGGCCTTCAATACCTGGTTCCAACAAGACAACATCAAATCCACTTTTTTTAAGCCCTAATGTGACATATCCATTTGAGCCGCCTACATCCAGAATGAATCCGGCCGGTGGAAACTTTTTCACAGCGGTGATTATGGCGTTGTTTCTATGCCGGAACCAAAATGAGTTATCTTCCAGACTAAAGCAGATTTGCTGGCCATCTTCGGGATATGAGCAAGGAGCAGTGCTTCCAGAGAACCAGATACCTGGCTCAACCTCGCTCAGGTTGTCTGCGATTTCGTAAAAATTGGGCATCTCTTTTTCTTGTACCTTTTTTTAGATTTGTTGTTTGCCTCAGCGAGATAAACTAATTCGTTGCCATTGAAACACGGCCTTTTGAACGGGATATCGTATGTTGCCATAACCGCCTCATGGTTTTCTTCTATTGTCACATTATTAATTAAACCACTCAAGAAGTACGCCAATAGTGAAGCGTGATCGCCGGTTCCTTAAACTTGAAACCGAGTCCGGCATATAGATTCAGGACCGGAATATTATTAACGGAGATGAGTGTATGAACGTTTGGAGAGCCCGTATTAAGCATGTCCTCTAACACACTAAGCCAGAAGAACTTACCGATCCCTTTTCCAACAGATTTTCTTGAAAGGCCTCCTAAAATGAGGTTATCGAATGTACGAGCCATGAAACCTTCGCCTTTGTCACGGTGTGTGATCATTAGGAAGGTTACCTTACTGTCAGCGGCCAGATCATCGACCCAGTATGAAAAACGCCTGCTTGCTGTTTCTTTATCACACTGCCGGTCGCGATGGAATCGGTCGTTAACAAAAGAGTCAAATGCGATATCTTTGATGCGACGGATCGCGGGTTTATCGGTCTTATCGACAACGACCACCTTCCATTCGTCTTTGCCGGGCTCTTTGGGTATGAACGAATCGCGGTTGTCTATAAAACGTTTGAGCACCTTGTTTGTCTTCAGGTTTGCATACGGAACAAGGACAGTCTCGACAGGATAAAAACCGTTGCGCTCCAGTGCGGCGATAGCGGGTCCGGCGTCCCAACTCACACGCGCCTGAACGAAAATCCGACCATATTCCTCAATTTTTTTATTCAGCGCCTCTTGCAGGATCAACTCGTCGGGTTGCCGGACAAAGATATTTGAAACCTGGAAGCTTTGTATGCCAAGGTTCCGAGTTTCCCATGGAATAGAAGCGAGACACCGGTCAACATCCATCCTGACTCTCTCCGCTTTGAGTGTCGTTTGACTCGCGAATACCGGTCTTACATGCAGTTGATCTGATTGAATAAGACGGACGCCTCATCGTGCGGAAGTGAATTCTGGCGAGATATTCGCCAATGACTCCAAGGGCGAATAACTGTGCACCGGCAAACATCGCAATGATAGAGGCAAGAAAAGGAAAACCCGGGACACTACCACGAATCAGGTAGCTGATAAATACGTAAATCAGAATTCCCAGTCCAAAAAAGGAAAACACAAAACCCATGACACTGGCAAGTCTCAGTGGTATCGTGCTAAAGCCGGTCATCATATCTAAAGCGTGGGACACAAGCTTTGAAAAAGTGTAATTGCTCTCGCCGCTGGGGCGTTGCTCATGCCGCACGGAAACCGAGGCGAATCTCTTAGTCGACCAGCCCAACAGTACATCAATGGAAACAAATGGGCCATCGTAAAGAGCAAAGCCTTCGCGTATCTGGGTGCGAAAGGCCCTGAAAGCACTGACCTTACGAGCTATCTCAACACCCATAACACTTTTTAGCGCTATCCTGGTAATCTGAGAGGAGAGCCTGCGGCACAGGCCGTGTTGCACAGCCTGGGGGGCGCCATAAACCACATCATGTCCCTTGTTTAGTTCTTCAAGCAATTTCGGAATCTCCTCAGGTGGGTGTTGTAAATCGTCATCAATAGTAACGATCGTAGCGTGTCGTGCCTCGCGAATACCGGCCAAGAGCGTATTATGTTGGCCGTAATTGCGCATCAGATTCAGGCCTCTGACAAATTTATGACCGTCAACCAATTCCTCGATGACCTGCCAGCTGTTATCTTTACTGCCGTCATTGATTAAAATCACCTCGAAAGCATTACCCCAGGCACCAAGAACGCTTTCGAGTCTGATCACAAGGTCCTTGAGAGTTTCCCGGCTGTTATATACCGGTACTACAACGGAAATCCCATCAGATTGCACCTGTTGTTTCTCCTTTGACACTTAGCCCTTATTTTCTATGTAAGCCCATTGTACAGGTAATATACGGCTGACGCAATCATGATTATGATTTTTTGCGCCCCCTCTGGGTGCCCTTCACATTTGTAGCTGCTAAACGGGGGAGCAAATCCGCTCTGTCGTCCAGAGCCTGCAAGAACAAGGCGTGATAACAATCCGAAGATTCGAGCCTGTGTTCGGAAATATCACACTGAGGTTAGTGTAAGTTTGTGGTATATTTGTGCTAATCTTTGGTTCAAAACCTTGATGTTATAGTGTTGCTCTACGTGCTGCCGTCCGCTCTTTCCAATCTGAGGCCAGTTCTGGGGATTTGCGATAAGATATTCCAGCCTTTCTGCCAGAGCATCGATGTCGCGTTCCGGCACAAGGAAGCCGGATACCCTGTCCAGAACTGTTTCCGGAAAAGCGCTGTGGTTCGTCGCTACCACCGGTAGTCCATAGGCTTGTGCTTCCAGCAATACCACGCCCTGGCCTTCCATATTGCCGTCACTTGCTGTGACGCTTGTATGCAGGAATATGTGGGATGATTTATAAAGCGAATCAAGCTGGTCGGAACTGACCCAACCAAGCAAGCTAATCGAATGAGCGGCGTTAAGGTCTGTTCAAAAGCAGGGACTGGAAGAATGGTGGGGCATAAAAAACGTATTTTCGTACGAATTTTCAAAAAAATGACTCGAAATCGAAAATTCTTGATTGTTCAAGGTAATTGTTGTAAGTTCATTGATGTCGTACGGATAAATTATGTTTTTTGCGCGTGTAAATGGGAAATCCCAGTCAAAGTGTCAAATATACCAACATCTGGAAGGAAGTTACTAGCAGTGGTAATTTTAGCAGTATTGTGTTACGTGGTTGCCTTTGCGGGTTTTTTTTTCGTCTTTGTCGTCTGCTATGCCTGTTTGTTCTATCTTCTCGTGTTTACCCTTCTGACAGACGTTCCATGGTGGGTTCTCCGCAACAAAATTCACCGTGCGTTTGTTTCGCGTAAGCTATTATTCGATTTTGTTGTAGTCTGTTCCGGTTTGTTTTTCTTTTTCGGCTATAAGGCTGTTAAGAGAATAGCCCTACTGCATGAATCGCCATATCTCTTAAGAGCGGCTCAGGGGGCTGTCTTCGTGGTAACGGCGGTGTGTTGCTTGAACCTGCTTGTAAAAGGCTGGAATAAAACTACTGCAGCAAGTACATTTTTTTATATTGCAACAATCTTTTTGCTTACAGGGATTTCCTTTTTTGTGTATCCACAAAATGTAACTGAGCGGTTCACTACCTTTGACGTACTAAAAACGCTTCCCTATCTTGAGTGGACACTTCCTGATGAAAACATCAACGCATCTTCGGTAACAGCTCATATCCCTGAGCTTTCATGCAAAGGGGTGAATATATACGGATCGATAACACTTCCTTTGTTTTCTTTGATAGACATGGAGGGCGAAGTTCTACACAAATGGTTCATAGATCCCAAATATGGTAAGGTGGCGGCCATAAACGAATTACTCAATGACGGAGATTTGCTTACCTTTTCTAGAACGGAGGACAAATTTTTAAGGATCGGCTGGGACTCAAAAGTTAAACGAACTGCAGAGATTCTGATACATCACGATTTCTATTATTCCAAAAACGGCACGGTCTTTTTGATAACCCGAAAAGAGAATATTAAGTTTTTCTCCGGCCTGCCGGTGCCCATCCTTGAAGATTATATAGCGGAATTATCACCGGAAGGACAGCTCAAAGAAATATCAATTTTCAATGCGGCAAAGGAATACTTCTCGGGGGAAAGCATCTTTAAGATATACTGCAACTTACTCTCGCCGAAAACACTTCGAAAGATATTTGTGAACAAGTTTGAAGGCGAGGCCTTATTTTGGCCTGAATCTTTTTTTGATATAATGCACGCAAACTCAATCGAGGTTATAGAACGGGATGTAGGCGGTGTTTGCGGCAATGGAGACATTCTTATTTCAATACGAGAGCTTGACCTTGTCGCAATCTTAGACACTGACAGCGAGAAGTTCGTATGGCACTGGGGACCCGGAATCCTGGAAAAACAGCACCATCCAACAATGCTGGAGAACGGAAATATCCTGCTTTTCGATAACGGTTATTATCGCAAATACTCAAAGGTGATCGAACTTGATCCAATTGAAAAGAAGATAGTCTGGGAATACACCTCAGACCCAAAGGAAGAATTTTTTTCGCGAAAAAGAGGATCCAACCAAAGACTGGACAACGGCAATACCCTCATAACCGAAAGTGACAGGGGCAGGGTTTTTGAGGTGACAAAAGAAGGTCAGATAGTATGGGAATTTTACAATCCGGTCATGCTTGAAGGCACCTCCAGCCGAGAGAAGATCGTAAGAATGGCTCGGATAACGGATACTGAAAACTATCGATACCTTAAAGATCTTGACAATTAGATCTTCATTTGGCATCGAATTTTCCAAGGAATATTTTTACCTTTTCCATAACGATGTTTGGAGTCAGTTCGGTCATGCAGATCGGTTTTTGGCAGGTTTCGATGAGACTGCAATATTGACAGGGCCTACATGGCAGGTCAATACTCAAAGAGATAGCTTTGTAGCGAGGGGCATTTTTTAATTCGCAGGTAGGACCAAACAGTACAATGGAAGGTGTCTGTACGGCATCGGCGATGTGCATCGGACCGCAGTCGTTGCCAATGGCTAAGCCGGCGTGTTTCAGGACCCAAGCTGTCTGTCGCAGAGTAAGATGGCTGCGCAAGTCGACGACTCGCCGGTCAGATGGCAAATCACCAGGAAGATCATCGTCTTGTGTACCCATAATGCAAATCTGGACCTGTGGATATTCATCCAGAAGAGGCTGGATCAATTTGTTGTAATAAGGCCAGCGTTTGTGTCTCCACATTAATTCCTTTTTGCCGCCGGGAATAAGGCAAATTCGCAAGATGCCGCCAGCGATGTGCTCTTTCGGCTGTTTAAGTGAAACGTAGAGGGGCGGAGGATCACCACTGTATCCTAACCGCCTGATCATGTCCACATTGTACTCCACTTCAGGTTTTAGAAGCCATGCTCTCAGCCAAACTTTTGGACAGTGAACCCGGCCTAATTCGAATGAGGCTTGCCATTCTGCGATATTTTGCCATCTCCCGTACGGAAAAAACGTGTGGTCATACGATTTTCCTTTCAAATCCTCTGTAGAGGCGGTGATGCGGTCGGGTACGGACCAGTCGTCAAATAAATCTCCGGGCGGGGTTAGAAGGGTTATAATGGCTGTAGGCCATAACACCCTGATTGCTTGGACGAGAGGCGTGGCTTCCACAGCATTACCTATGCCTATGTTATTCATAACGACTAACACGCTTGGCCCGGTCAACGGTACGCGCTGAAGCTTTTTGAGCCGACTCAATTTCATGTGGTGGATAAGACGTTTGCCGCGGATACCTATCTTTCTAAGAGCCTGGGCGAAGGTCATAGTCGAATCCTCGCACAACACTGTTTTTGTTCCATCTCACTTTACTCCTTCAGAGGCTATTGTCTCAGCAGAACAGGCGGAGTCAGCGGCAAAGATATTGAATTTGAAAATTTTTGTTTTTTGCAAAAGAAACTTAATCACAACCCAAACGCACCCGATGCCGTACTTGAGACTCCTTTTGAAATTTATCGAGGATGATTCGGAAGAATACCGTGTTGGTATGGGAATGTCTCCGATGCGAAAGCCATGGAAGATGGCCTGGGCGAGAAACTCGGTATCGAAAATAAAATCATCAGAGTTGCGACGATAACTTATTTTTTCCAGAACCTCTCTTTTGTAAACCCGAAAGCCGGAATGGAAATCGCCGAGATTCTGCCCGAAGCTGATATTCTCCAAAGTGGTGAGAAAACGGTTACTGATATATTTATAAATGGGCATTCCCCCTTCGAGGGTCTCATGGCGGGTTCTAATGCGAGAACCAATCACTACATCACATGTCCCCAGAGCTATAAAGCCGGCGGCAAATGGAATTACCTGAGGGTCGTACTGGTAATCGGGGTGAATCATGATAATAATGTCGGCATCGGTTTTCAAGACGGCATCATAGCAGGTTTTTTGGTTGGCCCCGTAACCACGATTTTCCTGATGCACCAAAACATTGAATCCCAAATTATGGGCAATTTGTACCGTCCTATCGGTGCTGCAATCATCACAGATTATTATCTCGTCCACACAACCATCGGGAATATCACGTATGGTTTTCTCCAATGTGAGTTCGGCATTATAAGCCGGCATTACAACAACAATTTTCTTCCCGTGTAACATTGCAACACCCGAATAACTTAAAAGTATGGAGGTTCATAAACAACTTCTACCGTTCAACCCAACTTCTTCATAAGAAACACGTTAAACCAAAGGCAAAGAACCGTCCCGTGAAAACACAATGTAATCAAAAAACGTTTCATTTCAAGCCCAAAATCGGGGCGACAGCGTAGCTCATTTTGGCTATTTTGGAAGTAGGGCCGGCAAGACAAAATACAAGAAGGTTGCAATTTCGTGTGGGTCTCGTATAATGTGGTCGCAGTTTGCTTTTTCAGGGTTATTTAGGTAATATCTACGGGAATGGTAATCGGTCGCATGTATAATTATGTCTCCATGATGCGTCTGGATCACTGGCATAAGAATCTTTTTGTCGTGCCGGGCATCCTGGCAGCATGGAAGTATTTTGAAATGGACCTTGGGGATTTTGGCGTTTACATACCTGCGATACTTGCCTTCCTGATAGCATGTTTGGCTTCATCCGTCAACTATATTGTTAATGAACTTCTTGACGCAAAATTCGACAAGTTTCATCCGGTCAAGAAAGACAGACCTGCAGCCAAAGGTGATATTAGACCTCTGTTTGCTGTATTACTTGCCTTTGGATTATTGACCATTGTTCTTATTCTGTCCCTGCACTTCCTGCCAAAGGCATTTACGTATACGCTCATCGCTTTTTGGATTTCCGGATTGATTTATAACGTGCCGCCATTGCGGGCCAAAGACATTGCTTTTCTTGATACTGTCGTTGAATCAGTCAATAATCCCATTCGGCTGGCCTTGGGTTGGTTTTGCTATACCCCAAATGTTCTGCCACCATCTTCAGCAATGATGGCGTACTGGTGCCTGGCAGGTTTTATGATGACTGCAAAGCGTTTTGCTGAGTACTCAGTTTTTGATGATAATCACTCGAGGATTAACTATCGAAAATCCTTTGGCGTCTACACAAGGGCGAGGCTAATCAATTTTATCTGCTTCTGGATATCTCTGTTTTCTTTAATGTTTGGTATATTTGTCGTGCGTGTTAACACAAACACAATTCTTGTGTTTCCATTTATCGCAGTTTTCTTCGCATGGTACATGAAGCTTGCTTTCGAAAAGGACTCTGTGGTCAGGGACCCGGAAAGGATGTTCAAACGACCAATTTTCTTTCTGTATTCTCTTTCTGTTTTTGTGGCGCTGATAGCCATCTTATTTCTCGGTGAACGAATTACTATTATGGACTGGGTCCAGAATAATGCGAGCTTCATAATACTTCCTTAGTGCCGGGTTATATTGTCTTTAATCGCCTTCTTCTTATCAGAGGGATTATCGGCGGATGGAGCCCGCCTGGAACAGGAATCAGGAACCTTCCATGGATTAGTGACAATGCTCTCAATCGCGTGGAGTTGTCAGGTCGAATATCAAGTACTTATCATTCTGAATGATGATTTCAAATTTTCCGTAAAGGAATTCTCTCAAAGTCTCTTGTTTTTCAAAATCTCCGAAGGCGACCACAATAAAGTATTCAGGTGAAAACTTCGAAAAACGTCTTTCGAACAGTTCTTCGGCGCTAAGCCCCTCATATTTTTTCCATTTGGCGCCGGTCCCCAAAGAGCCGACAGTATCAGGGAACGGCCAATTACGGTGAAAAGGCCACTTGTGGCCGGCATATTGGCCATAATACCACAGGGCAACTGCCTTTCCCAGAGTTATCGTTTTACCGCTATGACCTACGGCCCGGCCGATTTCTTTAGCCATTTCGACATAGTCCGCGTAATCATTGCTGACCTGCGATAAATACTGTGGCTTTAATCCAAAGCATTTGTATGCGAATGTAAGGCAGGACCTAATATATTTGTTCTTACTCCTGAAAGCACTCACTTTGATACTTACCAGCGAGCTAAAAAGCACTATTAACAAAAGCAAACCACCGACAATAGTGGCTCGGCGGAAACGACTACGTTTTTGTCCGAGCTGCTTCAGGGCCAAAGCAATCGCAGGTGACAATCCAAGCGCAGCAATGGGCACCACGTGTACTTGGTAATATTCGTGCGTAAGTGTATGGTAGGTGAAAATCAAGCTGTAAGCAAAATACCCGACCGCTAACCCTATCAGTATACCCCTGACTGTTTTGTCGCGAACAAGAAGAACTCCAATAATTGCGCCTACCAAGGCAATAAAGCCGATAATGGTCCCGAGTTGGCCCAGCCAGCCGGCCCAGAATTGCCACGTCCATAGAAACTCTGGCGCATATGTTCCCTGAGCTACCATTTGAACTTTGTCACCGAAAAAAGCCAGGTATGAATAGTATATAAGTCCCGGTATTATGCCAATTAACTCAAAGACGATATGTTGCAGAGAGAAAATAGTCCTGCGAAGACCATTCTTACAGATACCCCCGGCGATAAAGGCCGTCCAAATCGGGAATATTATGCTGACCTTGACCAATATTGCCAGGCCGCAGACAATAGCCATGATCATCAAACGCTTGGTCGACGGCTTCTCATAGTAATTAAATATTGTATAAATACCGGCCAAAAACATCATCATCATGAGCGATTCGGGCTGAAAGCTCCTGGTCATAAATATCCCAAATGGGACAAGAAGATAGAAAGCGGTGGCAATAGCCGCCGCCGCATAAGGAGTAAATTTCTTAACGGTCGCAAATACGAAGACGCCGCCAATCAACCAAAACACCGAGCATATCAGGCAAGAGGCCCAGTGGCTTTCACCGCCGGTGGCGCGGTAAACGAGGGAGACAAGGTATTCCGTAAGCGGAGGTCCTTTCCCCTCAGAGGCGCGCTTATTAACCTTGGCGATTTGTTTTTGCCAATCCGCAACTGTGTCTATGCTCTCGAAATAAAATGACCTTGCAATCAAGAATGACTCATATTGGCGCGATGGATAAAAATACGGCTTTGGGGATTCTATATTATAGAGCCTGACGGCACCGGCGGCGATGAAAGATAAGGCCAGAACAGCGTACACTGAAAGGGAAGTTTGGCTCGGAGATGGCGTTCTTTGTTCATCGTGAGTTTTGGATATATCGTTCAAGATCGTCTCCATTTATAAGCAAGCTTTAACTTACTCAACGTAACCCAAAGTTTTCAATTTTTCAAGTTCTTCATTTGATAGTTCGGGAGACGACAACTCACCCAGCCGTAGAAAATCTTCCTTGACTATGCGATTTAGTCTAATTTTCAAGTCTTCCATTCGCAGGTGATACTCGGGAACATCAATCAAATTATGTTCTTCCTTGAAATCCTTTTCCAGGCTGAATAGCTCATATTGTTTGTATATGGGTGTATAGATTAACTTGAGTCCATCATATATTACGGAAAACTTGATACTATCTTGGACTATCTCCCTTTCCATCTTTGCGAAGATTTCCCTGTTAACTGAAGTTTTTGATCTTAAATCACAACCCCGAAAGAGGGGACTCAAAGCGATATTAACAACGTTTAATATGGTTGGAACGATGTCGATATGTTGCACGTTATCGGTCCTTCTGCCTGCTAATTGTGTGCCGTACCGTATAATGAGGGGCACATGTGTCATGATGTTATAGAGATTCTCGCCGTGTGCGAAATAATAGTTATGTTCCCCCATACCTTCGCCATGGTCGGATGTGAATATAATAAAAGTATCGTTGTACAGCCCCATGTCTTTCAAGCTTTCTATCAAACGCCCGAAGTGTTTATCGAGATATCGGATTTCGCCGTTGTATTGGGAGACGTAGTAGTTGAAATTTTTATTGGCCCCAAGTTTTTGGTAAGCTGGAATTCCACCCCGGCCGCTGCCTGTTGTGTTCATCCGGAGGTTACGTGGTTTTTCCCTAGGACTGAGAAATAAACTCGAGAATGGTTTCGGCGGAGTATAGGGACCGTGTGGATCTTGGTAATGAATCCACATGAACAGTTGTTTTTTTCTGAAGCGCTTCAGCAACTTTATGGCTCCGTTTGTGGCATGTTCTGCAATTTTCTCCTGCATGTTCCGGTTTAACTCACGTTGCTTCATTTCGGCGTCATACACATCGAATCCCTGTTCCCAACCTCTATTTTTGCGGAGGACGTAGTTGCTTACTACAGCTGCGGTTTTGTATCCATGCGGACGCAGAATTTCGGGCAGCATCTGAACTTTTTCCGACAGTACGCTTTTATTTGTAACTTTCGTTTCATGAGGCAAAAATCCGCTTAGTAGACTGCTCAAACTCGCGCTGGTTAACGGGGCGTGGGAAAAGCATTTCTCAAATACGAGGCTTTCAGCAGCGAAGTTGTCAATATTTGGAGAAGTGTTCTTTGGGTAGCCATAGCAAGCCAAATGGTCAGGCCTTAGGGTGTCAACCGAAATAAGAATAATATTAGGTCTTTTATTCCCTCCATTAACCTTACAACAGCTGGTTAGCCAGAGAACCGGTGATAAACTCATCGCCACAGGACCGTAAAATCCATACTTTAAAATGTCTCTGCGATTCAGACTGCCCACAAGTTTTCGCTTGCGCGTCATATGTGATATTCCCGGTTTTTGCCCCATAGCGGATGCCTACTTAACGTAACCTAAAGACCTCAGTGTTTCCAACTCCTCTTCGGTGAGCTTCGGTGACTTAATTGTGCCGAGCCGGAGAAAATCTTCCTTGCAAATACGCTTTAATCTAACTTTTAGGTCTTCTCTGCGTTCCCTGTAGGCCGGGTTAGTAATCAAATCGTTTTCCTCGTTAAAATCTGACTTCAGATCAAACAATTCGTATCGGTCATACAAAGGCGTATGGATTAATTTGAAGCCGTCAGCCAGGATGGAAAACTTGAATTTATCCTTGACCATGCCTGTTTCCATTTTCGCGAAGATTTCTTTGTCAGCCGGACTCTCTGTTCTCAGATCGCATCCCCGAAGGCGTGGATTCGGCTCAATGTCGAGAATCTTTAATACTGTGGGAACGACATCGATATGCTGAACAAAATCCGTTCTTGTACCGGCCAATTCCGTGCCGTATTTTATGATAAGGGGCACATGAGTCAGGCTGTTGTAGAGGTATTCACCGTGTGCGAAATAATAATCGTGTCCTCCCATACCCTCGCCGTGGTCGGATGTAAATATGATTAGCGAGTCGGAATACGAGCCGGACTTCTTTAATGCGTCGATTAGACGCTTGAAGTGTTCATCCTGATATCGTATCTCGCCGTCATATCGCGAAACATAGTGGTGAAAATCTCTGTTGTCGCCGAGTTTTTGGTATGCCGGAATCCCACCGCGACCACTCGATATCCCTTTCAGCTTGAGATTACGTGGTTTCTTGTCCGAGGGCTCGAAAAGTGTGGCAAAACTTTCCGGCGGCGTGTAGGGCCCATGTGGGTCCTGGTAATGAATCCACATAAACAAATTATCTTTTCGGAACCGTTTCAGCAGTTTTATAGCTTGGTTGGTTGTATGCTCTGCGATTCTCTCGCGGAAGTTTTTCCTGTTGAGCTCTCGCTGTTTCATCGTGGCGTCATATACATCGAAGCCATGCTCCCAGCCCCTATTTTCCCGCAGAACAAAGTTGCTTACTACCGCTGCGGTCTTGTATCCATGCTTCTGTAGAATCACAGGAAGTGTGTTTATCTGCCGTGCCATAGCCTTTTTATTTGTGACTTTCGTTTCATGGGGCAGGTATCCGCTTAGTATGCTGGCTAAGCTGGCACTGGTCGAAGGCGCATGCGAGAAGCAATTTTCAAAGAGGAGACTGTCAGCAGCAAACCGGTCGATATTGGGAGAAGTATTCCTGGAATATCCGTAACAACCCAGATGGTCCGGCCTGAAGGTATCGACGATGATAAGAATAACATTAGGGCCTTTCGCACGCGGCTGTTTAGCACAGCCGCTCAGCCAAAGGGCCGGTGGTAAACTGGTTGCGAGGCCGCCATAGAGGCCGTATTTCAATATCTTTCGCCGGCTCAGACCGCTTGCCGACGCTTGCTTGCGTCTCATACTTGATACTCCTTGTCCTTATCCGGTGCCAAACGGCTCGGATTGCGTATGGAGATAAATGACCTAAACTATATATTATACAGCGATTAGCTCATAAAGTCAATTATAATCGAAGCTTATCAGGACAATTATGACTTGCCGGACACAATCCAGACTGCTAAAATTGGACCAGACGGTTGGCGAGGTCTTGGGCAAAGCTCAAGCCGTCAAAGTAAAAAATGCTTGATTTACCTTTAAGCGAGACTGTTGCAATGAAGCAGATAAGTAAGGTGGTGAATTTGGTTGCGTGTGCCGTTTTGTTCGTATTTATTCTTGCTAATGTTGCTCGGCCTCGCAGTGATATCGAGGCTTATATCGACCCCGGAACGGGGAGTTTAATTCTCCAGATCCTTTTAGCGGTTCTGGTGGGAGCGGGTTTTGCCGTTAAAATATTCTGGGCAAACATCAAATCCTTTTTCTCAAGACTTTTCGCCAAAAAACGAGATGACAGTGACAAGTAACGGTGTTATTCCCAGTTCCTTTCGGGACCCCAGTGGTTTCGTTTTTGTTCACGACGGCACTATTTATCGCCAGATAAATCGAATCTATCAGGACAACTATGACCACCTCCTCGGGTCCGGCCTTTACGAAACCCTTACGGATGCGGGGCTGATGGTCGGGCATGAGGAGGTTGGCATTGACCTTGCTCAAACGGAAGATGCGTACAAGATTTTGAGGCCAGAGCAAATCGGCTTTATATCCTATCCCTACGAATGGTGTTTTAGCCAATTGAAAGATGCAGCCGGGGCGACACTTGCGATACAAAAGAAGGCGTTTGATTTCGGGATGACATTAAAGGACAGCAGCGCTTTTAATATTCAGTTTGTGGGGTGCAGGCCGGTATTAATCGACACACTTTCTTTCGAAAAATACCGTAAAGGACAGGCTTGGCCCGCATACAGGCAATTCTGCCAGCATTTTCTCGCCCCTTTAGCTTTGATGGCCTGCAGGGACATTCGGCTGAGTCAATTGCTCCGAATTCACATAGATGGCATTCCCCTCGACCTTACCAGTAAACTTCTGCCCCGCAGCAGCTGGCTCAATTTTTCTCTCCTTTCTCATATTCATCTTCATGCCAAAAGCCAGTCACACTTCGCAGATAAATCTGTAAATGTAAAATCCCGCAAGATGAGCAAACTCGGCTTCATGGGGATTATCGACAGCCTTGAAAATGCCGTCAGAAAAATGAAGTGGCAACCAAAAGGAACCGAATGGGGTGATTATTATGATGAAATCAACTACTCTGATGAGGCAATGGCTGATAAAGAAAAAATAGTATCCCGATTCCTGGACGCGGTTAAGCCAAAAGTCACGTGGGATATTGGTGCCAACACCGGCGTATTCAGTAGAATCGCCGCTGCAAGAGGGGCACAAACAATATCATTCGACATGGACCCTGCGGCGGTTGAGAAAAACTATCTCGAAAGCGTCGACAGGAAAGAAACCAACGTCCTTCCGTTAGTGCTTGACCTAACCAACCCCACAGGCGGGGTCGGCTGGGAAAATCAGGAAAGGATGTCTTTATTGCAGCGAGGCCCTGCCGATGCCGTACTGGCACTGGCCCTTATTCATCATCTGGCTATCTCCAATAATCTTCCCTTTGACAAAATTGCTGGGTTTTTCCGCAGAATCTGCCATTCGCTTATTATCGAGTTTATTCCCAAAAATGACTCTCAAGTACAAAGGATGCTGTCAACAAGAGACGATATATTTAGCAATTATAAACAGCAGGTTTTTGAACATACATTCGGGAAATACTTCACGACACAAAGCTCTGTAAAAATCAAAGATTCTGAAAGAACTCTGTACCTGCTGCAGAAGGAATACTGATGGAAAACAAAAAGCCCATGGTGATTCATCCGTTTCTGTTTGCGATATTCCCCGTTCTGTTTCTCTATTCTCGTAATATCGGTGAGGTCTTCGTAAAATGGACCCTGGTGCCGGCCGGTATTACCCTCGTATCTACGGTTCTGTTGTGGCTCGTGCTGGTTTTTTTATGCAAGGACAAGAACAGGGCCGGACTGTTGCTGTCACTTTTCCTGGCATATTTTTTTTCATACGGCCATTTTGTGGGAACCCTCAGAAATTTCTGGACAGCGGCACGGAAATTTGGAAGCCAAACCTGGCTTTTCTCCATCTGGACCGCAGCATTTCTTGTCGCAGCTTATTTTGCCTTTAAAATACGCAAACACACGATTAATCTAACAAAAATTATGAACGTTATAGCGTTTTGCCTCATCGGCCTGTCTCTAATCAATATTGCAACATTCCAAATCAAGACCGTAATTTTAAGGCAAGATAACACAGACATGGAAAATGCGGAAAAATTTCCAACCGCTTCAAACGCCCCTGCAAGCCTTCCGAATATATATTATCTCATTTTCGATGAGCATCTCGGCAGCGATGTTCTTGAAGAATCATTCGGTTATGATAACTCCCGGTTTCTTGACCAGTTAGTTCAAAGAGGGTTTTTTGTGGCCAATAAAAGCAGGGCAAACTACGTTAAAACGGCGCTGTCTTTGCCTTCTTCCCTGAATTTTAAGTACCTCGATGATTTGGCTAATCAGGTTGGAGTTAAATCCCGTGACAAGAGGCCGTTAAGGAAGCTGCTGGTAAATAACCGAGTTTTCAGCTTTCTAAAACAATATGGTTATACAACGGTGGCCTTCCCTACGGGGTTCCACCTGACGGAACTGAGGGACGCGGATAGATACATGTCGAGAGGATGGTCCCTGGATGATTTTTCCAGTGAGCTGGTGAATAATACGCCTGTAGTTGCTCTGATCGAAGTGTTTAGCAATCAATGGTTTGAGCATATCTGTCATCGCCGCCGGGTTTTGTATGTGCTTGACTATTTAGTCGACACAACAAAAATGAAAACACCGGTTTTTGTTTTCGCGCATATAGCGTGCCCTCACTCCCCCTACGTTTTTGACGAAGAAGGACGTATGCCTCCTGCCGACGTGTTATTTTCCTGGGGCGGGATAAAGGGCAAAGGTCGAGTCTTCGAACAATTCAACCAAGGATATCTGCCTCAACTTAAATATCTTGACAAAAAAATAATTGAAGTTGTTGACGACATCTTGGCAAATTCAGCCACCCAGCCGATTATCATTCTGCAGGCTGACCACGGTACCCGTTGGTTGTTAGATTGGGAATACTCGGAAAAAAACGATTCCGAAATCTACAAATGGTCCTTTTCAATATTGAATGCATATTATTTGCCTGGCTTCGATTACTCGCAACTGTATGACTCGATAAGTCCCGTAAATACGTTCAGGGTGGTGTTTAACCATTATTTTGAGACAGACTATGAGATTCTTGAGGATAAAAGCTATTTCTCCGGCCTACAACACTATAATTTTATTGATGTGACTGAAGAAGTGAACAAATAGCTTAAATTAAATCATGAAAATTAGCACGAGGTCGCTAAAATTCCGGACAGCGCCCGGGAAATATCCGCCAGCGCGGGCAAGGTGGTAAGGAGTTTGCTGAAATGACAGCAAGAAAAAGAATATTGATTATCGGCCTTGATGGTTTTACGTGGAACCTGGGCCGGGGCTTTATGGCCCAGGGGATCATGCCGCGTCTGGCGGAGTTGGTTGAGCAGGGCTGTTGCGGCAATTTGAGAAGCGTTATCCCCTGTGAGACCTCGCCGGCGTGGTCGTCGTTTCAGACCGGATGCCTGCCGGGTAAGACGGGAATTTTCGCATTTCATACGTATGACCGCACGGCCAATAAGGTACGTCTGAACAGTTTCAGTGATATTGCCGCCCCGAGCCTTTGGGAATTGGCTGACCGTGCAGGCAGAAAGGTTGTAAGTTTGAACATACCTGTAAGTTCACCACCGCCAAAGGTTGACGGGGTGATAATTCCGGGGCTTTTGTGCCCGAAGCTGTCATCGGCGACGGTTCATCCGCCCGAAGCTTTTACCAGGTACATTAAGCCGAACAAAGATTATTTTATCGTGAACAAAGACCCAAAAAGCACAGCCAGTGAATTCACCCAGCAGGCAATCGCAACAGAACGGGCGAGAGTTCAAGTGGCACTCGAGCTTATGAGAAACGTTGATTGGGACATATTTTGTATTCAGATGCAAAGCTGCGATTCGATGCAGCATACGCTGTGGTGGGCGCTGGACCCGGCGGCAAGGGGTCATTGTCCCAAACAGCGAGAGGAGGCGCTGGCATTTTATCGCTTTTGTGATGTGGCAATTGGCAGGATTATCGAGGCGGCCGGCGAAGATGTGCTGACATTAGTGATGTCAGACCATGGCTTTTGCCCGTTGGATTATATGGTGAGCATCAATGTGTGGCTGAGGCAAAAGGGCTTCCTGAAATTGCTGCCGGAAGCACCTGAAAGTGCATGGTCTATAGCAAAGAGGAAAATCCGGCCGCTGAAGTTGATGGCGAAGACGTATGGGAATATTCGTAAGGGACTGGGCGGCCCGGGTAAGACGCCGCCTTACTATCAAAAGGATTTGGTTCATATAAGACGCATTATTGACCTTGCCGGGACGAAGGCTTTTTGTCTGGGGGGAATGGGCGGCATACTCTATATAAACGGCACACCAGCCGAAAGGACAGAGCTTGCAAGAAAGCTAACCTGTGAACTGCTTCGCGATTTGGGCCCGGACTCGCCCAAGCCGGTTATTGCGCAAGTTAGGTCTGGCGCAGAGGTTTACGGCGAGTCGGCGAGGGATTCAGCGCCTGATTTGGTTGTCGAATTCCAAAAGGGCGTGGTGGCGGTAATAAATCCGCTCGGCGATACCGTTGTCCAACAGGCGAGATTTGACGGCAAACAGCATGGAACTCACGAGCCGGATGGCATCCTGGTCGTGCGTGGGCCGGGCATAAAAAGCTCAGAAAAATTAGATGGCGATATCATCGATATAGTGCCGACCGTATTGGCCTATTTTGGAATATCCGTGCCGCGTCATATAGATGGTAAGGTGCTTAATGGTGCCTTCATCGACCCGCCTGATGTTGATTATGAGGATATGGATTTTGACGGCTCGGCGCCCGCAGATTATTCCGATGCCGAACAGGCCGAGGTCGAAAAACACCTCACCGACCTGGGATATCTTTGATATAGAACACAAAATGGGCAACTGGCTTAAGCCGGGAAAGTAGCTGTAGCTCGTTCTACCTGCCTATTTTGACAACATTAAAGCTTTACCATTCAAGTTAGCCGTTCGCATTTTTATTTCCCGACGACATCCCTGAATCTTCTTGAAGATCTATTGTTGTCATATTGTTTTGTCCATTTCCCTCACTATCAGCGGGCTTGATTTCACCTAATCGTCTTAGCAAGCTTCGCCATGTCCAGAATGCTACTATAATAACTATAATCCAATACGGGATTACCACAATGGGCACGAGCCAAAAATGCATGGGATTGCTCTTAGGTAAAGCATTGGCTATGACCATCACAACAGATCCACCCATAACGATTGCTGCTGTAGTAATTATAAAGAAGAGTGCTGTAACAGTAGTATCCAACAGAAGTCGCTTCCTAACTTTATTTGGATCACTTTTTTTCTGTTGCCCCAAGAGAAAGCGTTTTCTGTTTTCAACATATGCAAATAGAAAGGCGATAGGCCAGGCTAATAATGCGGGCCATGGAAATGTAAAAATCGATAGGAACCAAGGTTCACTATATTTTCCGATCAATCCCCCTTCAGCAGAATAACGCTTAAGCTGATTCCTTTCTCGAACAAGGCGCGAACCGTCCTTGCATGTGAACATTGTGCGTCTGGAATCTTCCCTGAAGAGATATTCTCCAGGTTTTGCTGCCCTATCCGGGACTTTTGGGGCTTCAATATCAACTGTTGCGTAAACTGGCTTTCCATCTTCTCCAAGTCGCCAGTGCCTATGGATAGAAAATTCTCCCTCAACTTTTTCAAGCAAGTTCCACGAATTATTATAAACATATAGATTGTTTCTCGCTCTAAAAAAAACATGACCTTCCCCATTAACTGCTAGGCCAGTGACCTTTGGTTTACCAGGTGGGTAAGGATATGAGGCAATAAATTCACCGTTTCCACCATAACATAGAACTCGATTATAGAATTTGATATCAACAAGCACCTTGCCATCTGGGCTTTGCACAAAATCATCGAAATCTGACCATGGTAATGGTAGCCAAGAGGGAGCTCCTAAGAATATGATAGCAGGACCAGATAGGAAGGAAGTAACACAACCTATCATCCAAATCACTACTATTATTATGAATAAGCGAAATATTTTATTAAAACTCATATGCAATGATTATATTCCAGCACCTTTTTTATGACAATTGTAGCTTAATTACATACAAAAACCAACGAGTCGCATAAGGTGGGCAACGTTACCTTTCTACTCTTAGGCAGTGCCCATGTGAAACTATCAATCATAATACCCGAGTGCTTTTAGTTTTCGTATTAGTTCTTCCTGTTCGGTTTCGGTTTTGCCAATTGGTTCGGCAGGTTCGGCGGGCAGCTTTTGGTCGCCAGCAACCTCTT
>JGI10211J14876_10000358_pt1 | contig 19434 bp, 13 predicted proteins | sample Etolagsediment_FD_14876 | JGI IMG/M metagenome (IMG submission 14876)
TAGAAATAACAAAGATGCAAAAGTCAATTGGCAATTTAGAACTGATGATGCCAGAATAAAACTATCACGTCTCTATCCGTCAATTGAGGATTGACATGACACTAGAGGCCTTTCGGCCCTGAGCGACTCGACATGAGCTCGTCGACATGTCTCAAGGCCGAAGGGCTCTCGACAGGCTAAAAACATGAAGAACGGAAAGCGATCAACCCTGAACCTTGAACCGTGAACCTGACAACCTGAGTATCTACATTTATTTTAACAAAAACAGGAGAAAGTAAAGAGCAATGTTAGATATCCAAAACCAAAAAGATTATCGCAATATTGATATAGACAAGGTTGGGATAAAAGACATCAGGTATCCAATAACGGTTCGGGACAAAGAAATAAAAACCCAACAGACTGTAGCTTCGATTAACATGTATGTTAACCTTCCCAAGGATTATAAAGGCACACATATGAGCCGGCTTATTGAGATTCTAAATGAATCTAATAGGAGTATCTCTATCCAGAATGTCTCAGATATTCTTTCAACCATGAAAAAAAGGCTCAATGCCGAAAGCGCGCATATAGAAATTTCATTTCCATACTTTGTGATGAAAAGCTCTCCTGTCACTCATAGTCAGGGCCTGATGGAATACCAGTGCACATTTAAAGGCAATTTGAATAAAGATAAGGATCTAATAATTATGATAAATGTGCCAATTACCACCCTCTGCCCATGCTCAAAAGAGATAAGTGATTTCGGCGCCCATAACCAGAGGGGGGAGGTCAGGTTGCAGGTTAGATTTAAAAAGTTTGTCTGGATAGAGGACCTCATTAAATTAGTAGAGGAGGCTGCGTCATGTGAAGTGTATTCTGTGTTAAAAAGAGAGGACGAGAAATATGTAACTGAAAAGGCATATGAAAATCCTAAATTCGTAGAGGATATCGTCAGGGATATAGCTAATAACCTTGAGCATGATACAAATATAACCTGGTTTGCAGTTGAGTCAGAAAACTTTGAATCCATTCACAATCACAATGCATATGCATACATAGAAAGGCATAAATCTGTCAGTTGACTGTTGTCGGTTGTCCGTTGTAGAAATAGAAACGAGATATGATAGGATACAATGGTATGGCTAGGACAGGGTTTGAAAATCTTCGTGTTTATCAATTAGCAGAAGAAATAACATATCTTGTGTGGTAAGTAGTTCTCAAGTGGGGCAGTTTTCCTCTGAGTACAATTGGCAAACAACTGGTAAATTCAGCAGACAGTATAGGTGCAAATATCTGCCCTGTTAAATAATGCTTCGCATTAAAACTCTAATTTGTGTCGAAATTAGAATTTTATTTAACAGGGTAAAAAGGGACAGGACGTAGCAGCTTTGCCGATAATCGGAGATTTGCTAAAATTGCAAGGGGATCTCTCTTTGAAATAAAACACTGGCTCAGGAGGTCATATAAAAGAAAACTATTATCTGAAACAGAGATACATTCATTACAGAAATTGATTGGGGGACTAACTCCTAAGTTAAGTGCTTATATCAAATCAATTGGGAAAAAACAAACGGACAATGGACAATAAACAACTGACAACATACAACAAACAAAGGGAAAAGACATGTCTGATAAACTAAAAAAGATGTATAAAACGGTGATGGATGATCATTTTCCTCCCCAGATTACAATAGATTTTGGAGATCAAAAACTCATCTACCGCAAAAGGGCTTGGAAAATAGCTGACGAAACTTCAGGGGAGCTGATTGAGAAAGGTCTCAGGTATGGAGAAAATCCGGGACAAGAGGCAGCCCTTTACGAGCTGGTAAATGGAAACCTTATGCTTGGTGAATGTCAATTTATTGAAGCAGGGAAAGGGTTGGTTTCAGGCATAGATGAAGAACAATTAATCCAAAGTGGAAAACATCCAGGAAAAATTAACTTAACGGATATTGACAATGCTCTTAATATAATAAAATACCTTTCTCTGCAGCCGGCCGTGGTAATTGTTAAGCATAATAATCCTTGTGGTGTGGCCTATGGATCAAGTGTTGCAACTGCCTATCAAAAAGCAAATATGGCAGATAGAATAGCAGCCTTTGGTGGTTGTGCGGTCTTTAATATGCCTATTGATAAAGAGACAGCCCAATTAATTAGCGATAATTATCTCGAGGTTGTGGTCGCACCTGAGTTTGAAGACGGAACCATTTCTATTCTCAATAAAAGCTCAAATCTCAGAATTATCAAAATCAGCAAAATTGATAGATTAGCCGAATATACGGAGAAACGTTTCGTTGACTTTAAAAGCCTTATTGATGGGGGAATAATACTACAGCAATCACCTATAAATAGAATAAAATCACCAGATGATTTTGAACTGGCATCAATCGAATATAAAGGAAAACTATACACGATTGCCAGGAATCCCACACAAGAAGAATATGCTGATATGCTCTTTGGCTGGCAGGTGGAACAGGGTATTACATCCAACTCGGTTATCTATGTTAAGGACGGTGTAACAGTTGGCATTGGTACAGGGGAGCAAGATAGGGTCGGCGTGGCAGAGATAGCCATTTATAAATCCTATACAAAGTATGCAGATTCCCTCTGTTTTACCAAATTCGGGATCCCCTACAAAGAATTGGAAGCCGAGGTAAATAATGATAAAAAAGATGCAGCATTAAAGGAGGAGATTGATACGGCAACTACTAAAGAACATGGTGGTCTCATAGGCGCAACCATGGTGTCTGATGCATTTTTTCCTTTTAGAGACGGAGTAGATGTCGCCATAAAGGAGGGAATAAGGGCCATTGTTCATCCAGGGGGATCGTTAAGGGATTTTGAATCAATCGAGGCATGTAATGAGGCCAATCCTCAGGTAACCATGGTATTTACCGGTCAGAGGGCATTTAAACATTGAAAATAGCTTTGTTTTTATCACCTTGACAGGCAAAATTTTCTTACTCAAATTTTTAAACTTTTTTGTACTGTAAAAAAATTTCATGCTCTATAAGGAAAAATTTGGGGTGCCAATATATATCTTTTTTACTTTAAGTGAAAATATAATTAATATTTACGAATAGTTACAACACCTACTGAGTATTTAGCTTTCTATGGTATATTTATTGCGGAATGAATTCTTATAACTTATCGCTTAAAGAAAAATACAACTTCTTTTTTTATGTCTATAGTTAAGGTTATGTAGAGCTCATTTTTCTAATAACACTATTATGAAGCCCTTTAAACATAATCCCTTATCCCTCAATAAAAAGATACATGAATCAGGTTTCACGCTTATTGAGTTAGCAGTAGTCATTGTTATCGTTGGAATTATTATTTCCGTTATGGCAACTGTTCTTCCCTCCCTCATTCAGTCTGCAAAAATCAAAAAAGCTCAAGCTATTCTTGAAAAATTGGATTACTCTCTTGAGGGCTATATTGTTGCTAATGGTCGGTGCCCTTGCCCAGACACTGATGGGGATGGCATAGAGAATCGTATCACTGGTGCAAGCCCCCCAACTGACGATACCTGTAGTAGTTACGTTGGGGATATCCCTTTTGTTACCCTGGGTCTATCCTCTGGTAATGATGTTTGGGGGAACAGATTAAAATATGGTGTTTACGATGATTTCATTAGAACAACTAAGCCTGGACTTTGCAGCAGCCTGAGTAGTTTTATTACAGCAACATTCGACAACAGCAAATTATATAGCACCGATCAGAGCGGAAACGATACTCACCAAGCCTATATCATTGTTAGCGGTGGACCCAAGGATCTTGACAATGATGGGGCTGACGAGTTTTTTGATGGCCTAAATGAAGGAACTGACGTCCAATTTGATAATCCCATCAGGATTGAGGATCATGTTACGTATTTATATGACGATTTAATGAAAGCAACATCGTTCACCTATCTTTACGGTAAGGATTGCACCGGTGGCGGGGGTGGTGGTGGTGGCGGTACTGTAGAAATTTGCGATGATCCTGGGGAAGCGGATGAAGACGGTGATGGTTTTACAAACTGTTATGATCAAGACTGCTACACTCATCCGTCTTGTTTCGGAGGCCCTCCCCCGGATGATATTCAGATAAACGAAAGTCCACTACCCAACGGAAAAGTGAGCGGGTCATATAATCAAACTATTCAGGCAACCGGTGGCTCCCTCCCCTATACCTGGAATCTTGTTTCATCGGATATTCCAGGCCTCAATATCGGCACTTTAAGCGGAAATCTCAATGGAACTATCGATGTGTGCGAAGGCACCTATAATGTCACTGTCAGAGTGGTGGATACTGAAAGCAATGAAGACACGCACACTTTCTCGATTACCGTTGAAAATGACACTCACATTATCACACCGGAACCTACTGGAGGCACAGATTTCACCTGTAATTCCACAACCTGCGAATATAATTTTCAGGTCTCCGGACTTTTTCTCGGAGATCATTTTGAATGGGCCCTGACCTGGCAGGGTGACGATCCTGGTGGCTTCCAGGTGATTCGCACCGGAGAAAGAACCGCTCAGGTGCAAAAGGTTAGTAATGTGACTGCAGGCGCAGGGACCTACTCGTTTCAACTTAGGGCCTGGGATAGTGGCTGTGCCACCAATGAAGTAGTCTCCCCCTGTTGCTACAGTCTAGAGATTACATCAGGAGGCTTAGGAGGTCCTCTTACCGAAAATATGGAAGCACAATGGCATCTGGATGAATGCGACTGGAACGGCACGGCGGGTGAAGTCAAGGATTCTGGTGAAAACTTCCTCGATGGCACTGCAAACAATGGAGCCGATACTATTGGATCCGGAAAAATTTGCAAGGCAGGTTTTTTTGATGGCACGAATGACTACCTTGATATGGGGAATATTCTTAATGGAACCATAGGATCTACAAACAATTCATTCACAATTGCCGCATGGATTTATCCTTATTCTCTCACTACCGCACAAACAAACCATAATACTCAAAATTGTTTTATCGCCAAGGCCTCAGACTCATATAATGACAACCTTGAAATTGGTGTAAATACAAACGGCACTGTACACCTCTATCTTGATACAACAGGGAAAGATACGTATACCGAGTTTGGAGTTGGTGAAATTAGTGTTAACAGTTGGAGCTTTATAGCTGTAACCTATAACAATGGGACTGTCACCGTCACAATCAATGGCACCAAATATGAGAATGCGACCACATGGAGCGGTGGCGGCAACATAGATGATGCTGACGGCAGCCCTATAACTATTGGTAGCTCACAACACACAGACAACTACTTTAATGGTAAAATCGATGAAGTGATGGTCTTTTCTGAGCCCTTGACTGAAGATGAAACGCAAAGCCTCTATGCCCTCACCCACACTTGCTCAGGCGGTTGCTACAATGTGACAGTGGCCGAGTACAGGATGGAAAACTTTCCATGGAGTGGAGCCGATGAGGAGGTACTCGATTCCGGATCAGGTGGCAGCAACGGAAAAGCTGCTTTGCAGGGTTCAGGCTCTCTCCCCAGTCAGACAACACCCTCTAGCGGAAAGCTCTGCCGTGCTGGACTATTTAGCCGAGTCGATGGAAGTAATGGTGGTTATTTAGATTTAGGTGATCCAACAGATGGTGACCTTGATCCGGGCACCGATCCCTGGACCATTTCTTCCTGGATAAACTGGGATGGGTCAACAGGAGAAAACATTATATTCAATAAGGAAAACCTTTATGAGACAAGGGTAAATGGCGGATATGTGAATTATGCCTGGCGACCGCACTGGGCCTGGGATGGTGGGAGTACCTTCCCTATAACAGCAGATACATGGACCTATGTAACCACGGTTTACGATGGCACGAAACAAATTCTTTACAAAGACGGAGTTCAGGTTTATTTGAGGGATCAGACAGGCTCTATGGGCAGCAACTCCAGTAAACTCCTTATCGGTGCAAGGGGAAGTGGGAGTCCCTCTAATTTTTTTGGTGGCATGATTGATGAAGTCAAGATATATAACCGGGCCCTTTCAGAAAACGAGATCATGGCTGATATGGGGGAAATTCGTAACTGTGCAGCAGGAGGTGTCTTTATCACCACCACTTCTCTGACAGGAGGCACCATTAACAGTGCCTACAGCACTACTCTCGCTGCAACCGGAGGCACCACCCCTTACGGGTGGGAAATCATTGCACCAAACCCTATAAGCGGTTTATCCATCGTTCCATCCACAGGGGAACTGCATGGCACCATCAATGTGTGTGCGGGAGATTATGACATCATGGTTAGGGTGACAGACGCAGCCAGCAGTATGGACGAGCGGACATTTACGATTACAGTTATCAATGGTACACTCACAGTAAGTCCAGCTGCCCCGCAAACATATAACTGTACAGCCTCTACCTTTTCACAGGATTTTACTGTTTCTGGCCCTTGGATGGGCAGTCTTGGAAACTGGTCTATCGCGTGGCTTGGGACTAATCCTGGCGGATTTGAAGTAATCAGTACAGGGGATAACACGGCTCGTTTTCGAAAGCTTGGGAACTCTACTGCAGGGAGCGGCTACCAGTTCAAATTGACAACCGCAGACAGCAGCTGCAGTGACAACAGCGTAGACTCTGGGTATTATCTCCTAAACATTAGTGGAGAGGGTGCAAATCCGCCCTATTATGCAGGCATGGTGGGTGAATGGCATATGGATGAATGCAATTGGGATGGCACAACTGATGAGATTCTTGACTCAAGCGGCACCGGAGCACATGGTGAGAGCCATAATATGGGAGCGGTAGATGATGTAAATCGATCTATTGGAAAGGCCTGCTACAGCGCTGCCATCAACCTCGGGAGCACAACAAATCAGTATGTAACACTGGGGCACGAAACATTCCAAGCGCTTGGCGATCTTTCCCTTTGTATGTGGTTCAAGGTAGATAGCCTCTCATCGAGTATAAGTACCCTGTTCTCCGGAGCGAGGGCGGGTGCTTTTAATAACCTCCTTATCTATTTGAATGCATCAGGAACATCTCTGCTTACCTATGTCAATAATGCCCAGACTGGAAATTTTACTATAGGTTCCAGCGTTGCTAATGGGATCTGGCATCACCTAGCCTGGACAAGGCAAGTCTCAAATGGGGCAGAGATTGTGTACCTGGATGGAACCGCCTTAAACGATACAAATGGCGCCTCCAACACGGCTAGCATCACACTGGATGCTGGCGGGATTATCCTTGGGCAGGAACAGGACAGTTTTGGTGGAGGTTTTGATGCAAACCAAGTTTTCCATGGCTGGATAGATGAAGTTATGGTCTACAATAAGGTTCTCGCTCAAACAGATGTTAATGCTATCTATTCGCTCACGCATGACTGTAATGGAAGTTGTTACACTGATGCTATAGTGTGGTATTACATGGATGAAGATTCATGGACAATTGGAAATCCATGCGTGATTGATAGCATAGGAGGTTATAACGGGACACCTACCGGAGATGCATCAATAAATAAAACAGACTATCATCTCTGCTATTCAGGCGATTTTTCTGATGCCCCTGGCAATGATAGCTGCATTACTATCACTGGTCTTCCTGTATCTACCACAGCCGGAAATAAAACCACTGTCTGCTTCTGGATGAAGTGGGCAGGAAACGGAAATGAGATGCCTATTGGATGGTCAAGCTCTTGCGATCTATTTTTTAACGGTACAACCAGGTTTGGATTTAACACAGGGGTGAGTGATCTCTTTGGAATTAATGGTGCTGATGTCTTGGCTAACAGTTGGCACCATGTGGCAGCCATATTTAACAATAACGCACCCTTAAAGAATCAACTTTATATCGATGGAATCTTGCAGCCTATTACAGTCCTTACCGGTACACCAGCTAACCGAACCGTAAGCTCAATTTTCTATATCAGTGGTTGGTCACCTTCAGATGGATACAAACTCAATGGACTGATTGATGAGTTAAGAATATATACAAGGGGGCTTTCATCCAGTGAGGTGACAAAGGATAGTAATCTTACACATTCATGCCCAGGAGGGCCCTGAAAACTACCTTCCGCCCACCCTACTTACCAGATCGTAGATGGGGAGGAAAAGCCCGCCTATAATGATTGCAAACATGGCCCCTGCTATTACCAAGACAATAGGCTCAATCATCTTTCCAATGGTGGCCACAAGAACCGAAAGTTTATTTCTATAATCCTCAGCAATATACGACAGTTGCTCAGGAAGTGTGCCGCTTAACTCACCTACATTTATCATCCGAATAACAAATAAGGGGAAGATTAACACACCCCTAAAAGAATCCGCGATTCCCTCACCTCGTGCCAAACCCTCCCTGACCTCACCCAGTTTCTCTCGATAGATTTCATTCTTGATAGACTCCTTCAAGATAGTCATGCATTGTAGAATATCGATGCCTGCCTTTATTAAAAGAGAAAAGTATTCTGTAATAAAGGCCATGGTAGAGGCAGAGATAAGGGTGCTCGAGAGTGGGAGTTTGAGTAACAAGGCATCAGTTGCCCTCTTCACCTTCCTGTTCTCTTTATAGGCAGTTACTCCTGTAAAAATGACCAGCAACAATCCAATAACCATGCTGAAAAAATGATTCTGGATAAATTCCGAAATTTTCAAAAGAAAAATGGTAAGAGAAGGAAGCGTAACATCCATCTCTTTAAAGAGGGCCAAAATCTTGGGAACCACATAGTAAAACCAGAATATAAGGCCAGCACCCATAGCGATAAATACAAAACTCGGGTATAAAAGAGCTTGTTTGGTATCGCTTATAATAGTCTGTATCCTCTTTAGATGTTCAGAGGCATCTTGGAGCATCTCATCGAGTCTGCCAGTCTCCTCCCCCATCCGTATGAGATAAATTACCGTCTTAGGAAAAATATACCTGTATTTGCCTGCCGTCTCTGAAAATGTTGCGCCCCCCTGGATAGTGGTAATCATATCATTTATGTCGCTCTCAAAATCAGGGCTTTCAGACGTACTCGCTCCTTCTTCAAGTGCAGTTGTTAAGGTCATTCCAGACCTAAGCATCATAGAGATATTGCTTAAAAATTCTGCCTGAAAAGATCGAGAAACCCTCCTTCTTAATCTCAGACTTAACAGTTGAAATAGAAAGGATGCAACAGGGCCTAATTTTTTTACATAGATGGAAGTATTTTCTCCTCTCTCAAGGTGTGTAACTGCAGATAAAATATCTTTATAAGGAAGACTGATAATCCCAGAACTTATCCTCCCTGTGGGTTCCATTAGTTTATATCGGAAATAACTCATTTCGTTGACCGCCTACTGCCTATTCCTTAAGGCTTATTCTCCGTCTGCCTCAAATGTCCCATAATACGAACGGCATCTTCCACGGTTGTGATTCCCTGCTTTATCTTGGCCACTGTTATATCAAATATATCTACAAATCCTTTCTCTTTTGCCTTCTCAGTAATTCGACTCAACTCAACCTCCTTATCAATCAACAAGGACAACTCTTTATCGATGGTAAGCAATTCATACACGAGTGTCCTTCCAAAATATCCAGAACCATTACAGATCTCACAACCTTTACCCCTGTAAAGTGTTTTTATCGATGGATCTCTTAAGTACTCCTTTTCCCACTCTGATGGTTCATACTCCTCCTTGCAGGCGTTGCATATCCTGCGAATCAGCCTCTGGCTAACAACCCCAATCAGGGAATCAGCAATCAGGAAGGGTCGGATCCCTAAATCACGGAGTCTCGGTATAGCCCCAACAGCATTATTTGTATGCAGGGTTGAGAGAACAAGGTGCCCTGTGGTCGATGCAGTGATGGCAGTGGCAGCGGTCTCAGAATCCCTAATTTCTCCCACAAGGATTACATCAGGATCATGCCGTAGAAAATACCGAATCGCATTGGCAAAATTGTAACCTGCCTTTTCATTCACCTGGGTCTGGCGTAACAGAGGCAAACTATACTCAATCGGGTCTTCTACTGTCAGAACATTTTTTTCAAGCAAATCTAAGCTCCGTATGCCCGCATAAAGTGTAGTAGATTTACCAGAGCCTGTCGGTCCCGTGAGAAGGATAATTCCAAAAGGCTCATTAAACATATTTGCTACTTTCTGAATATCCTCTTCAAAAAATCCAAGCTGGACCATACCCATAATAGCGCTTTCCATTGGCAAGATTCTCAAAACAATATTTTCTCCATAAGGAGAGACAACCGTGGAGACCCTGAAATCAAAATTATTATTAAGTATGGTTGAGGAAAAACGCCCATCCTGAGGAAGCCTTTGCTCGGCAATATCCATTTCTGCCTTCATCTTGATACTCGAGATAATCCTTTTAAGGGGTCTAGGAAGCGACAACACTGAAATGAGGACACCATCAACCCTGAAGGCAATATTTACTGACCTTTCCATCGGCCTAATATGGACATCAGTAGCCCTCATCTTAACTGCTAATTGAAGGATATATTTAACCAGATTGTCCATTCCTCTGGCCATTTCAACATCTTGAGAGAGAAGATTAACTTCAGTTGCAATTAATTTTTCAACAGGATTTTCCATAAAATAGTAGAACTTATTAATAGCATTAATTATCTTTCTGTTTTCAGATAGGTAAAATTTTGGTTTCAATCCTGTTTGCCTGGATATTATTTGGCCAAGTTTATCATCAAGAATAGTTGCTGATACCACCTCTATTGATCCATCTAAAACTCTTATGGGCAGAAAGGTATTATTAAGACATAGGTTCTTATTAAATAATTTTAGAACATCCTCTTTCGGTAAAACCTCATCAACATCGATGTGTGGAATCCCCTCCTGCTCTGCTAAAGTTGTGACAACATCATATTGAGTGACAAAACCAAGTCTTTCGAGAACCTCACCTAACATCTCTTTTGTGATCTTCTGCTCTTGAAGGGCAAATTTTATATGCTCATCCCTAATAAGATTTTTTTCTTTTAAAAGCTCCCCTAACGGCTTTCTTTCTTTCTCATCGGTCATTTGCTGTATGTGCCTTTATTTATTCGTAATATCCGTATTGGTTACTACCTTCGCACTACCCTGTGCATTGCATAATAAAAAAATAGTCTTTTCATCAGGAAACCCACTGACTTCAAGGCCTTTGTCTTCCTGAAAACGATTTACCGCTATTATTAACCTTGGGCCCACAATCCCATCAATATAATAGAGGTATTGATTAACCTTTGCTAAGAGTTCTTCCAGCCTTTTAATCTCCTCCCCTCGATAACCTAAATAAAATTTTGTTATCCGTATTGTTGGTCTCCAAAGAAGGAAATAATTCTCTTTTCCGCTTTTATCTAAAGAAAGGGAAAGAATACCGTAACGGCTTCTAATATGCTCCGGCATAGTGTCAAGTTGGATCATATGATATCCAGTTTTTGTAAATATAGAATCAGCTATTTCTTGAAATATGCCTGTCTCCATAGCCTTAAAAAAGGGCATGGCAAACTCTGAAAGATTATAGGCAGATAAAAAATTAACTACTGCATCAGGAATAGGTCTGTCCTTCTGAGTCTTTTCTTCTAATAATTGTTCATTCGTTACCTGAAGCGTTTCTTTCTTTTCATTTCTCATCGCTGGTTTCTCTCTGGTGCTCATGTTTGAACGCAGCCAATCGATCTCAGGAAATAAATCCAGATAAAACGCACCCCCAATAATGAGAATCAATAGTGCCAAAAGACTGAAAAGAAAGACTTTCTTGCCTCCCTTTTGTTCAACCTGATTAAGATCCTTGTATGCCTCATAAACTATGGATTTCCTTATACTAGTGGTATTATATATAAAAGCTACATACAGGCATCTATCCATGAAGATATTAACCCCTCTGAAATTTCCCTTGCTATACTTATGAATCTTCCTAAAGGCTCCATTTGCAATGGTGGTCTTTCCCTGGTTTCCTGCTGTATTGAGCTTGAATAGGATATAATTTTTTAATTCATCCTGGTTAAGGGGCCGAGCTTCCTTTCTAATGATGATACGACTCTTGAGCTGTCTAAGCTCAGAAGAGTTCAATTTGTGCATCAACTCGGGTTGCCCAATCAGTAAAATCTGCACCAGTTTTTCCCGGTCTGTCTCTAAATTGGAGATCATTCTTATTAATTCCAGACTCTTAGAGTTCAAATTCTGTGCATCATCAATAATTATCGCGCAGTTTTTACCCGCTCTGTTTTGGTTTATTAAAAAATCATTGAGCACCTTCATCTGGTCGCTAAGCTCTAAACTATCTGAATAAAATCCGAAATCCTTGTTAATCTCTCTTAATAACTCAACATCCTGATAAAAGGTGTGCAATATAAGAGAAGTTTCAACTTCTTTTTCTTCAAGGATATTGATTATCTTCCTGCTGATTGTTGTTTTCCCGAGCCCAATCTCACCCGTTAAGACCATAAAACCCTTTCTCGCAACAATGCCATGGACGAGCTCGGTGAGAATCTGATCAATATGTTCTGAGATATAAAAATTCTCATTATCTGGAGCAACAGGAAATGGATTGTATACCAATCCAAAATATTCAAGGTATCGAAATTCTTCATTTTCCATGTCTGATTTCATAATCGCCACAGACCAATATAGTTCCTACCATCTTTGTTAAGGTGCCCCGTAAAAAAACCTTTCTCTGTGCTAATTTCTCCATCGACAAAACGGTCGATCCTTGTAAATGTATCTTTTGATATCCCATAAAGAATAATCCTATCAGAAAAACATAGAATGAAGATATCATCTTGTTCCTTGCCAATTTTTTTTATGCGATAGACATACGAACGCCCTGTATTGGATTTGGGTAATGATATAGCGGCTCTTTCAATCAATCGGTTAAGATTATCCATATATTCCACATGATTGCTCCCTGAAAAATGTGGCCAGATTCCACTTTTGACAGAGTAGGAGCGTAAAGATGCCTCCCATTGTAATAAAAAATCTTTGTAAAATGTTGAATCCAGGGAATAGTTGATAAGCCGACTCCCTCCCCATACCATTAAAGCAATTAAACCTCCATACAGGCCTATAAATAGCAACTTATCAACAGCTTTCCCGGAAAGGGCCATTATTATTTCAGCTTCTGAATTAACTCTGGTATAAGGGTATCTTCAGGATAAATCTCTCTGAGTTTAGCCAATCGCTTTATAGCCTCAGGTATCTGACTTGTTTTTATCTCAACAATGGCCATATTAATACCTGCCTCCAGATCGTTTTCATTTTTATGTAAAACCTCATTTAAGAGTAGCGCAGCCGATTCGTAGTCATCCTTACGCATACACAAGAAGGCCCTTAGTTTTAAAATATAACTGTTTTCTTTTCCTTTAATCAATGCGAGTTCGTCAATCAGATCCTCTATATGATCGCTCCTTCTTGTATTCATGGATCTTTGTATCTTCCTAACGAGAGAAGCAATTTTTGCGCTCTTTTCTACATTTTCCAGACGGATACGTTCATCTTCTTTTTTTCCTCTCTCTTTAAGTTGTATAGGTCTTTCCGACAGTACTCTTTTACCTGCAGTTGCAGGCTTCTTATTAACTGCCACCTTTGGTAAAACCTTCGACGGTGGTTGTATGGCAGGAGATTCTGCTTGATCCCTTTTAACACTATCAGGCCCCATATCAGGCAGTTCTTTGGTATCCTGTTCAAGTTCTTTCTCGATTTTCAAACTACTCGACGAAGAGGTTTGGCTCATTCCGGAACTCGTAGTCAACGAAGTTGCAGAGGTGTGGGCCAGGGATTTTGAGATCTCCTTTTGGCTCACTGGAGACTGTCGAGGGAGACCAGCAGAAGTAATTTTTTTCTCCTGTCCTTGAGTATTCTTGGGGAATCTGGGTGGTGTATAACGGACAATACGGGTTTCTTTAGGAGAAATTTCCTTATTGCTGGTGGAAGGAAGATAAAGCTTTCCCGGACGTGCCTCTTCAATAGGGATAATTTTCGGAGGTGGTGGAATAGCTATTACCTCCTCAAAGATAGCCTTTTTATTTACTAATTCATCTCCCTCCTTCCCTATCTCTGAATTTACAATTTGAGTCTTTTCATCCTTGCTTAAAAATGATTCACTGCTTTTTTGTTCAAAATAATTCTTCAGGTAACGAACGCAATAAATGGTTGCCATTCCAGAAAAAAAGATAAGAAGTGCAATTAAAAGTATTCCCGTGGGTGAAAAGACGATCTTCCGAAATGAGTAGATATTTCGACCTCTCTTTAACTTTTCATCCCTTTCTTTCCCTTCCGGTGATTGCCCTCTCAGTTTCTTTAGTGTTTTAAAGATAACGCTCATACAAGGGAAACTCCAAGAATGATAACCAATTCCCTCACCTCTTCTGTCTTAACATCGTGTCTAAAAAGATAGCCGAGGAGAGGAATAGACGATAAAAAAGGAACCCCTTTATTTTCTTCTGTCTCTCGTTTGTCAATCAGTCCACCAAGCATAATCACATCACCATCATTGAGTCCTATGGTAGTGCTCATCTCTTTGATTCTGACAATTGGCAGGGATATGCTCTGGTTAGCACCAGTGCCAATGCTCTCGGGCACAAGGCTCTCCAGATCCACATCACTCTTTATAGGATTGATGAGTAAGGTGATTTTCCCGTCTTCCCCGATAAAGGGAATAACCCCTAAAATAAGCCCATCAAAGACATTGGAGACCTCAACATCAGTCGTCTCTCTGGTGGTCTCTTCAAATGTGGAAGTTGTCTCCACACTTTTTTTATAGGTATACGATGTCCCTACACTTATGATGGACGGTTTTCCATGTTTGGATCGAATGCTCGGGTTTGAAACAATCTTAGCATCTCCAAAGGTTCTCAGTGCATCAATAGCGGTATCAATGGTAAATGCCTTGCGTACACCACTAATAACAAGACCGGTCCCTAAGGCCCATGATGCCTCATTTACCTTTGTGGCTGTTTTTGCCTCCTTTCTTAAGAGACTCCAATCAATTCCGTATTTATAGCCATCCGATAGTGCAACCTCAATAATTCGTGCCTCAATTAGTATCTGGCGGGAAAGCATCTCTTTAAAATGGTTTATTAGTTTTGATATAGATCTGATAACTGCAGGAGTATCTTTAATATAAAGACTTCCTGATAATCTATTAAGTGAGTATGTCCCTCTCTTAGAGATTACTGTCTTAATCATACCCTCTATTACATCGTAAGCATTTCCTTTGTTTGCCCCTTTCCCTGAAAGTCTAAAACTTCCACTTAACCCAGTGGCAGTCTCTGTATCTCCAGCCCCAAGAACATCACCGCCTATATCAAAGCTCGTATCAACATTCGTATCAAGGAAGTTTAATCGAAAAATTCGCTCCTCAAATGGTTTGATTCTGATGACATTCTGATCAATCTCATAGTAGAGATCAAATGTCGTAAGTATCTCCTTAACTACCACCGAGGCAGGCACCTTTTCAAAATTGAGCGTGATCAACCTCTCTTCCTCCCTCAGGCTCGGATCTAATATAAGATTTATGCCCACGGCCTGAGACAAGGAATAAAAAACGAATTGGAGGTCTTCATCTACCATAGAAAAAGACACTATATGATCTTCAAGAGGGTCATAGGCTGGCATAACAGGCTCTACTTCAACATTTCGAGGAGCTATCTTTTCTAAGGAATCTCTCAGTTCTTTCTGATTTTTGTCCAACCCCTCAGATTCCTCAGCTACTTCCTTTGAAAGGGAGTCAGTAGACGGCTTTTCAATCTCAAGTGCAGGGCGTGGACCAAGCGTACACCCTGCAAGAAATAGGGTTAAAATTAAAAAGTGTCTACAGCTAAAAGTGCCTAAAGTTATCATACCTCAATTCCCCTTGTTAATTGACAATTTTCAATTTTCAATCCTTTCGCCTTTCCCTGACAGGTATCCACTCTTTTGATCTATATTTACTAATCAATATGCGTTTTGGCTCAATTCGCACTATTTTGCCACCATCTGGAAGAGAAGATCCTTCAGTATAAAAGGCACCATCAATCACACAGAATCGCTTTGTAACAGAAGAGAAAGCAAGGCTAATTGAATAATCCATGTGAGATGGCAACATTATTTTTCTCTCCCTTTTCATAACTTTTGGCTTTTTCATCGGCAGATAACCGAATAGGCCAAGGTTAACCACGGAGAGATTCAATCTCTTTGGACGAGCAAGACCCATTACTTTCTCCTCCAATCTATCTATCTCTTTTATAGCGGCGGTGTCTGGAATAGAGATGCTAGGGGAAAACTTCATTCTGCTGGTAGATATTTCTTTAGCCATCCTATGTGAGACCTTGATAGCATAGAAAGCTGTTGCAGTCAGAGTCAGCAATATCAGCACTACAGATAAAAGACCATAATGTTTTCTCTTCACTAAATCCTCTTTGTAAATGTAATAAGAAATTCAGAGTTACTGATTTCTGTATTAAACCTACTTTCTTTTACAGTATATCCCTTTTGTGTTAGAGTTTTTATAAAGATCTGATACCCTTTGTAAGCCATACCAAAAGGAGCCTTTACCTTGCCAAAAATCTCAATCATTATATCATCCCTTGAATATTCCATCTTAAGGATATCAACTTTCATATCAAAAGAGAGGGCAGCAGATATATCGCTAACAACCTCTTTATAAGAAGGAGCCCTCTGGAAGGAGACCAAATCCTTTACGAATGAAAAAGTTTCTTTATAATCAATTTGGGGAATGTCCTGTTTAACCCTCATCTGAATAGAGGCCTTCTTTCCTTCTAATGCCACTAAATCTTTTTGAATCAAATCCATCTTTTGATTGTACCAAAAAAATCCACCTAATAATAAAAGGCCGGTCAAAAGGAAGATAGCATTAAAATATGGGGCACATTTTTGAGCGTAATAAAGGGTCTTTTCTGTTCGAGATGCGATCCCTTTGACCCCAGATAGCATCCTAATGGACCGTAAAAAAGAAAGATGGTATTCCTCTTCATTAAAGACTATTGCCTCTTCTTCGAAAGAATAGAATTTATTCTCCATATCCTCTTCCCACACCGGCTCCATTCCACTATCTATCCAGTTAAGAAAAAAAACACTCTCAATTTTAATCCTGTTTTCTGACTCTATTGTTTTAATATCTGCTTTGACCATCCCCCAGAGGGTAGAAATCTGTTCATCGCTTGTGTCAAATGCAACACATCTGTTGGCGTAATAGATCCTTTTTTTTGTCCCTATTATGATATCAGCAAAGCGGCTATGCTGAAAAACAATGGCCACAGGATTCCGATGTGGCATATGCTTTAAGACATAATAGAGAGAAGAAAAAAGAGGAAATAAGATTATCGAATCTTCATGCTCCTTGATCTGTTCGGAATATCGATAGAAAAGGCGTGTGGGAAGGGCGGTAAAAAATATATCTGTAGTGTTCTTTCCTTTTTTATTTTTCCAGTGTGTGATAATAGAAACCGGTTCTGCAAATTCACCCGATTCCTGCAGGTTTTTCCTGACCATAATTTCTGCATATTTTATAGGCGCCTCTATGGTCATGGTCCGTGTAATGGCCTCTTGCATATCAGAGATAAACCATTTGTTTCCCTCAATATCATTCAATTCAACGATTTGTTCGAGTTTATTTCCTGACAAAGAGTATAGTATACCATCTATCTCAATTGCATATTTTCTTGAGTCCTTTACCATCACTTCTGTTTAACCAAAAATCCTCCTCTAAGGGTTAGTAAAATGTCTCCCTCTTTGGTCTCTGGAGAATCAGCAGAAGTCGAGGGCGGCGTTTTTTGGGTAGCGTTTTTATCAGATTCTATTTTTGTTTTTATATGAAGGGTTACTGGCTTGAAATAATAGGAGGAAGAATTCGCTGTCTGGGTTAATATTTTTTCTGCCTCTTGAAAGGAGACTGGTTCCTGGATATTAACATCATAATAGGCCCATTTATCCTTCTCTAATCCCAAGGATTTAGCATGATTAATGAATCTATTTACCCTGACCATAATGCGCTCCTTGCGCTCAAGTTCCCTCTGCTGCTTTATCAGCAACTCGACCTGCCTGTTCAGTACCGTAATTTTTTCCTGACTTAGAATATATTTATTATAGGCTATCAAGAAAAAGTGAGACGCAATAAAAAAGAAGACTATTAAAAAGACTGAGATTATATGTGGTTTTTTCATTCTTATAATATTTCTCCTCAACACACTTTCTCAACAATAGTTCCATGGGTAAAAAAATACCCCGGGAAAAGTCTAGAACGAAAGTCTAAGTATGGCTGCTGAAAGAGCAACAGTAGCTGCCGTGGCATCCGGCCAAGTACCGAAACCTAGAGGAGATCCTGTATAATCTGCAGTATAAAGGAGATCTCCAGCTGTACCGTCTCTCTGTTCATCTATTATTCTATCCCACGCCATACCAAGTTCAGCGGGTATCCCATTACCACCAGCAGATCCATATACTCTGATATAATTCCCTGCCGCTGCACGATAATCAAATGAAATATTAAGCTCATAACTATTGCCTTGTGAGCCTGTATATGTTCTGGTTACCCTGCTTCCAGTTGGTCCTGCACCAGGAGGCTCTAATCCAACTCTCTGAAGTTGAGATACTATATTAGTCTCAGAAGCAGTAGAACAATGTCCGTCTCTACCTCCAGCTGTAGCACCATTATCAGTATCATTTACATCACCGAGTATCCATCCGGTGCGATCATAGTATGAATTATATGCCAACTCCCAGGAACTTACGAATTTCGAATAAAGCCTCTTTTGTTCTGCACTCCTCACAAGGTCTTTGCCTTTAACCACCGCCCCGATGATGATACCGATTATGATCAATACGATGGCCATCTCAATCAGTGTAAAGCCCTGGTTGTTTATTATAAACCTCATTCCCTTACCTCTTTTTGTCTTCATTATTACCCTCCTCATTAGATTCAAGCACAGACAGACTAATATATAATTTTTTTACACATTTGCTTTCCAATGTCAAATATAAAATACAACATAATGTTATATTTTTTAAAAAATATTCAATATATTGTATTTCAGGACTCAATCTGTTACCGTCGCACAGAGAAAGCCCTTTGCTTTGCTTCCTATATTTTCTGATAACAGGTGTGGATGATAAAATTAGATAAGGAAAAGAGGATGAATTAACTCTTGTATAATTGGATGATAGAAAGAAAGGAATCAACCTTTAAACTTGCTCCCCCGATCAATGCGCCATCAATATCTGGCTGGGAGATGAGTTTGTTAATAGTATCAGGCTTTACACTTCCGCCATAAAGAATTCTAATAGTTTCCCCTGCAGTCTGACCAAAATTTTTTATAAGCCACCTTCGAATAAAAAGATGTACCTCCTGCGCCATCTCCGGGGTGGCTGTCTTTCCTGTTCCTATGGCCCAAACAGGCTCATAGGCAATAATTACACTTTGTGCTAAATTTCTTTTTTCACACCTCGTCTTGAGTGATTCATTTAACTGAGTTGTAATTATATCAAATGTTTTTTTATCCTCTCTCTGTTTTAATGTCTCACCAATGCATACAATGGGTATCAATCCTGCC
>JGI10211J14876_10000361_pt1 | contig 19325 bp, 14 predicted proteins | sample Etolagsediment_FD_14876 | JGI IMG/M metagenome (IMG submission 14876)
GTCAGCAAGCCCGTAGCTGACCGCCTCTTCGGCCTCGAGCCACAAGTTGCGGTCACAGTCTTTCTCTATCTGTTCGGCATCTTTACCGGTGTGTTCGGATAATATGTTATAGAGTCTGGCGCGCAGACGCAGGATCTCCTGCGCCTCAATCTCCAGGTCTGTGGCAACCCCCGTCATCACTCCAGAGACCATGGGCTGATGCAGCAGCACCCTGCTGTTGGGCAGCATAAAGCGTTTTTCCGGCCGGCCGCCTGCAAAAAGAACTGCCGCCATACTCGCCGCCTGGCCGACACAGTAAGTCGCCACATCACACCGCAGGAAACGCATAGTATCATAAACGGCCAGACCCGCCGTAATCGTACCGCCGGGGGAATTAATATAGAAGTGGATATCGTTCTTGGTGTCCTCGTTGCTCAAAAACAGCATTTGAGCGACAATCAGATTCGCCGTCGCATCGTCCACCGCCCCGCCTAAAAAAATAATCCTGTCCTTTAACAGCCGGGAATAAATGTCGTACGACCGCTCACCTCGGCCGGATTTTTCTATTACTATCGGTACCAGGTTCTGATTAACTGCCATTTTCAAGAACACTCCTAATCAATGAATTCCGACCTCTAATTAAAGGCTTTTCAACTTTCCCCGTTACTTTTTGTCGTCAGCCTTTTTTTTATTATCCTTATCTTTGCCGCCCTTGTCTTTTCCTTCAGGCTCATGCAGCACTTCGTCAATTAGCCCATACTCGAGAGCTTCGGCGGCGGTCATGTATTTATCTCTTTCACTTTCTTCGGCGATTTTTTCCACACTGAGGCCTGTATGCCTTGCCAGAATTTCGTTTATCATCTTTTTGGCTTTGCCGATTTCCTCAGCCTGAATCTTGATGTCAGCAGCCTGTCCCGTAATCCCACCCCACGGCTGATGCAGCATCACCTTGGCGTGAGGCAGAGCGTGACGTTTACCCTTCGTACCAGCTGCTAATATCACCGCCGCTCCTGATTGCGCTCTGCCGATGCAGAACGTCGCAACCGGAGAGCCGACAAACCGCATGGTGTCATAAATCGCCATCGTATCATCCACGCTGCCGCCCGGCGAGTTGATATAAAGGCTGATTTCTCTGCCCGGTTTATCGTTGTCAAGGTACAGAAGCTTCATAATCACTTCCGTAGCCATCGGATAGTTTATATTGCCCACCATAAACACAATGCGGTTTTCCAGCAGCAAATCACCCAACGTCATCTCGCGTGTTCGCTGATAGAGCTGCTTCTGCACGCGCTGCTCAATACCTTTGATAACCTTGTCTTGCGAATATTCAAAAAACATTAATCTACCCCTGTCAATTCCACACTGCCAATTATCCAATGTAGTCCACTGGATATTTTTAATAACTACATTTTCTTTGTTCACTTTGGCCAATTAGGTGTTATAGACCGTCCAATATAGATATATCGGACATTTTCAGCAACTACTTTCCTTTTTTGGCCGCCTTTTTAGCTGCACTTGCCGCAGCCTTTGCACTTACGTCAGCTTTCCTGGTCCTTTTCTTAGCTGAACTTTCGCGTGTTGTTTTCTTTTTAGCTTTACTGCCGGTCTTTTTGGCCGGTTCTTTGGTCGCCTTGACAGCCTTTGCTTCGGTTATATTAGCGCTTTCGAGGAGTTTCTCGACACATTTCTGCTCGCGAACCTGGAGTTTAAACTGTTCAAGGGAGCCATCCCGTGCCAACTCCTGTCTCACCTTCTCTGGCCGGCGCCCGCGGGAGGCCGCGACCTGTGCGATATAGCCGTTAACCTCTTCTTCGCTTGCCTCTGGCACGTCCAGTCGCTCAGCCACCTTGCTCATAATAAAGAACAGCTTCAACTGCTCCTTAGCCTGGATCTCACTGCTGGCACGAAGCCTATCCATTTGCTCTTCAATCTGCTCGCGCCCAACTCCCCTTATCAAAAGGTTCGTGTACTGCCTCTGGAGAATCCGCATTGATTGGTTGGCGACAATGTTGCCCGGGAGGTCAAACTCCGTATTATCCAACAGGTACTTATAAACCTGATCACCCATGGCGGTCCGCGAGTCGCGCTCGGCCTGCTCTCTTCTCGCATCACCTATTGCCTGTCGCAGCTCATTTTCGTTATCAACTCCATATCTCTTAAAGAAGGTCTCGTCAAGCTCGGCTGGCTCGAGTCGCTTGACATCTTTAATCGTCATTTCAACATCGATACTCTTACCGCGATACTGCTCATTAAAGAACGTCTTGGGAATATTAACGCTGGTCTTTTTCACATCACCACTTTCGGCGCCAACCAGCAGTTCATCCAGCGTCTCAATCGGAATCGGCCCGACAAAACCGTTCTTGCGTACAAATATCTCAATGTTGTCGTGCTTTTGGTCCTCTGTAGCATCTTCAAACTTCAGCACAGCATCGGCCACAACCTGGTCATCGATTTCAACATCTCCGTCTTCTTTCGGCACCCAGATTCCCGCTCTTTTGCGCATAGCCTGGATTTCTTCGTCGATTTGTTGGTCTATAACTTCGATCTTCGGCTTTTCTACAGCGATGCCCTCCAACTCGGGCAAGTCGAATTGGGGCCTTACCTCAACCTCGAAGTCAAACTTCATCGGCCCATCCTTGGGCAAATCGATATTCTCATGACCAATATCCGGGTCGCCTAAAGTATCCAGCTCACTGTCCTTCAGAGCCGCCTCGCTCGCATCTACCAGCAGCTTAAGCTTTATTTCCTCGCTCACGTCGCTGCCGAACCTTTTTTCCAAAAGCCGTACGGGGGCTCTACCTCTGCGAAAGCCCGGTACCACCGCTTCGGCGCGAAGCTTATGGTATCGCTCATCCAGCGCTTTCTTTATCGTCTCTTCGGGAATCTCTACCGAAACCTTCTTTTTACATGAGCCCGAATCTTCAATTGTTACGACATTCTTAACTTCTGTCGCCTCAGTTTCTTCAGCCATCTCGCCAACTCCTAATTTGGTAAACGTCCTCTTACTACAAACAAAAAAGGCATCAGGAAACCAACTTCCTTCAGCCGGGATTTTAATTTTCTCAGCCCAGGTCCTTTTGCCGGGCATCCAAGGCTTTAGCGACCAGCGCCGGACTAACTACTTAGCCGGTACCTCGCAAAAACTATATTAACACTAAATTCGGTCCTGCACAACAAACGGTCAAAAATTGCCACTGCGCACCACGAAAAAAGCGGGCGATGGGATTTGAACCCACGACATTCACGTTGGCAACGTGACGCTCTACCACTGAGCTACGCCCGCAACGGTTAGTGATTAGTATACGGCCAAAACCAATTCTTGCAAGGCCTTTTTTCGCAAAAATTATCGTTTTTCAAAAACAGAAAAATCCATTGAATCTGCCCCAAATACGCGGTAGATTGTAAACTGGACCGGAGAAGCCATCCGGTCTTTACAGATAAGGATAAAACTATGCTCACTAAATACTTTCAGCTTGAGGGCAAACAGACGACGTGCAAGACCGAGGTTATTGCCGGGCTGACGACGTTTCTGACGATGGCGTATATCATCTTTGTGAACCCCAACATACTGAGTGAAACCGGCATGGACAGAAACGCCCTTATTGCCGTTACCTGCATCGTAAGCGCCCTGGCAACCATTGCCGTGGGCATATTCGCCAATGCCCCTGTCGCAATGGCGCCGGGGATGGGGCTGAATGCCTTTTTCGCATATACCCTCGTCATCGGCAGCGAAGGCAAAGTCAGCTGGCAGACGGCCCTGGGAGTAGTATTCCTCGCAGGCCTATTCTTTTTGGTTTTGACGCTTGTAGGATTGCGAAGGAAACTCGTCGAAGCTATCCCAAAATCGCTGATAGCAGCGATATCAGTCGGCATAGGGTTGTTCATAACCTTCATCGGCCTGCAGAACATGGGGATAATCGTTGATTCGCCGACTACCCTCGTCCATGCAGCACCCTTGAACGCAACGATACTCATAGGCCTGGCCGGGCTGGCGGTGATGGTTATCCTCGAGATGAAAAACGTCACTGGGTCGCTGCTCTTCGGTATCGCCTTGTCAACAATCCTGGCCGTTATCTTTGGCAAGGTGAGCCCGCCTGAGAAGATAATCTCCACCCAGCTGAGTATTAGTGATATTGCCTTTAGGCTTGACATCATCGGGGCCATTAAATGGGGCCTTTTCGGCAGTATCTTCACGCTGACGTTTATTGATATGTTCGACAGCATCGGGACGCTGCTTGCAGTTGCCCCCCCTGCCGGACTCACGGACGCCGAGGGCAAAATAAAGGGTCTGGACAGGCTTCTTGCTATTGATGCGACCGCTACAATGTTCGGCGCCATCTGCGGCACAAGCCCGGCAACGGCCTACATCGAATCCGCGGCCGGCGTCGAACAAGGCGGCAGAACGGGTTTGACTTCGGTGGTAACGGGTCTGCTGTTTCTTGTGGCGCTTTTGTTCGTGCCGTTGGTTGGAATCGTTCCGCCCTACGCGACGGCGGGCGCTCTTATAATGGTGGGGCTTTTTATGATGAAGGAAGTTAAGAAGATTGACTTTTCCGATTTACGGCAAGCCCTGCCCGCTTTTATAATAATCGTCATGATTGCGCTTAGCTATAGCATCAGCACCGGATTGGCTTTCGGATTCATCGCTTATACTCTCATTCAGATAATCGCCGGAAAGATAAGAAGCGTCAAGCCGGCGATGTGGATTATTGCGGTTTTGTCCGTTCTGTATTTCTGCGTATGATTTTTAGTTGGCCACAGAGCACCGCACCAAACTTTTTGGTGCGGAATAAAGGCACAGAGAAAGGCAGATTAAGGGCTGGTCAAAAGCAAAGAAACAAGACTTAATCAAAGGACTCTTCAGGTGAGCTTGCCCTGTGGGTTTACCCTGAGCTTGTGCCCAAGGTACAAGGCCGAAGGGAACTGCACAATAGATTGTAGGGTGCGATGTTTCGCACCATTTTGCCTCTTCAGGTGAGTTTACACTGAGCTTGTGCCCAAGGTACGAAGCGAAGTGAGTCCTGCTCGGAAAGCTTCTAATGTTTCGCTATCCGCAGGCCTCGAACAATACAAGAATGGACTTATATCAGCACAAGGTGTCCTTTCTTAAAAACTGAATGCAGAAGACGCATATCTTACCTGCTGCTTTTTGCGCATAAAGTGCGCGTTTTGTCCCCAAAAACCCTCCTTTTTTTCCTTTACCCAATCCCAATAATCGGACATAATGACACCATATGGAAAAATCTGGAAGGGAAATATAGAGTCGTATGTATAACCATTGTGAAATAGGTATTTGACAATGGTAATAGGTTGGTCATAATGGTTCTGAGTATACGAGACATTATTAAGGAATGTGTATTATGTCTGATCTGATAAAAAGGGTATATCAAGCCTTTGACCCCGCGCCACTGACGGAAGACGTAAAGGAGCTTTACGTAAATCTTGACGAGGTTCGCGGAAGCTCCGGCCTTGTAAGTGAATTGGCTAATAAAATTCGACTTTCGGAAAAACTTACCTGCCAATTAGTTACTGGTCACAGGGGAAGCGGGAAAACCACTGAATTACGCAAACTTCAGAATGAGTTGGAAAATTTCACTGAAAAGCTGTTCGTGGTATTTTGTGAAATTGATGAGGACGTTGATCGAAACGATATAGACTTTCCCGATGTTCTGATTGCCATTGTGCGACAAATGGCATTCCAATTAAACGACAGGCTTAAAATTAAACTCAAACCGGGCTATTTCAAACAACGATGGGATGAGTTAAAAAGGCTTCTTTCGAGCGAAGTCGTATTTGAAAACGTTGACCTTCAAGCTGGATTGCTTAATGTTTCTGCTGCGATTAAAAGCAGTCCAAATACTCGTATGGAGATTAGAAAATTTCTTGAACCTTCTACAAACAGTTGGATTGATGCCGCAAATGATGTTATTGGGGAAGCTATCCTCGAATTAGCCAAGAAAGGTTATAACGGCCTTGTCATAATAGTTGACGACCTTGATAAAATGGTTCTGCGTCCTTGTCCTGGGGCAGACTATTCTACCGGCGAACATCTTTTTGTCAACCGCGAAAGTCAATTGTCCGCGTTTAAGTGTCATCTTGTATATACGATGCCAATAGCACTTGCTTATTCCTGCCAGGAACGAAAGATTGCTAATCTATACAGTCTGCCACATATACCAATAGTTCCTATGACGAAAATCAAGACAGAAAAGGGGGAAAATCACAGACCCGGTTTTGAAAGGTTCGAAGAGTTGATCGATAAACGTCTAACGAAAGCAGATGCAAAGAAAGAAGAAGTATTTGATGACGATGTTTGTGGCGAGCTTATTGAATTAAGCGGCGGCCAACCGCGTGAACTGATGAACCTGATTAGAGAATCTATAGCAGGTGGTGATTTGCCTATATCAAGGTCGAGTGTTGAGAGGGCAATTCGCAAAATCCAGCACGCCTATGCCCGGCAGCTTCAACGGGAACACTGGGACATTATCGAACAGGTAAAGAAAAGCCACAGCTTTGAGCGTACGGAAAAAGACGACAAGTACTGGATGGAGTTACTTGACAGCCGGGCCGTTCTTCAATATGTAAACGACAAAGAATGGTATTCATTAAACCCACTTGTGCCCGACAGAAAACCATAAAACCAATGGTCAAACAGGAAAGCACATCTAAAATTCCGCGAGAAACGGATCGCCAAGGTGCAGAACTGGAAGCAATGCGCCGAATGCTTTCAGCCTCTGCTGGAACCTGTTCTTTGAGTATATCAATATGTAACAGTCCGGCTTTACGCGATTATATCATAGAGAAACTGAGGAAGGGAACCGACTCGATAGAGGTGGTTAAATTAACCAAAGATACTACAGATATTTTCAACTTTGTCTGTGAAAAAGTATCCGGACCCGATTGTTCTGCAATTTTCATTACAAATATAGAACCTCTTTTGCCCTCAGGCATAAAGGAACACAAAATTGTCAAGATGCTTAACGCCAGCAGAGAACTCTGGAAAGACAGCTATCATTGTCCGATAGTCTTCTGGATTGCCGAATACGTGGCGGCTCTTATTTCGATCCAGGCAAGAGATATATGGTCATGGATAAGTCATCAGTTCGAGTTTATTTCTGAAGAGGCCCACATTGCATCAGGTATGGGTGATATGTTTGCGGGTAATATACTTGCTGCCGGCAATTTACCTATCGACCAAAAACAGTTTCGGATTGCCGAGCTTGAACAGCGAATCACAGAGGCGGGCGAGACATTTAAACCAGCCGTCGCTGAGCATGTGCTTTTATGGCTTAATGAGCTTGCATACATTTATTATCAAATAGGCGATTTGAGTCAGGCAGAACACGTTCTGGAAAAATCGCTTGAGATTAATGAAAGGTTTGGGCAGCAGGAGGGGATGGCAAGTAGTTACGGCAATTTAGGAATAATTTACCAAATGCGTGGTGAATCAGACAAGGCAGAGGAGATGTACAAGAAATCGCTTGAGATTGATGAAAGCCTTGGTCGGCAGGTCGGGATAGCAAGTAGTTACAGCAATTTAGGAATGATTTACCAAGATCGTGGTGAATTAGACAAGGCAGAGGAGATGTACAAAAAATCGCTTGAGATTGATGAAAGGCTTGGTCGGCAGGACGGGATAGCAATTGATTACGGCAATTTAGGAACGATTTACCAAAGGCGTGGTGAATCAGACAAGGCAGAGGAAATGTACAAAAAATCGATTGAGATTAATGAAAGACTTGGGCGACAGGAGGGGATAGCAATTGGTTACGGCAATTTAGGACAGATTTACCGAACACGTGGTGAATTAGACAAGGCAGAGGAGATGTTAAAAAAATCGCTTGAGATTGATGAAAGGCTTGGTCGGCAGGACGGGATGGCAATTGATTACGGCAATTTAGGAACGATTTACCAAAGGCGTGGTGAATCAGACAAGGCAGAGGAGATGTACAAAAAATCGATTGAGATTAATGAAAGACTTGGGCGACAGGAGGGGATAGCAATTGGTTACGGCAATTTAGGAACGATTTACCAAATGCGTGGTGAATTAGACAAGGCAAAAGAGTCTTTGGTTAAGGCACGTGATCTGTTCTCAAAGATCGGTATGCCGCATATGGTAGAAAAGGCGCAGGGACAGATTGAGGGTTTGAAAGAAGAGGGAAAAGACGGGCGGTAAGATATCCCTACGGGGAAGAGGGGACAGTCACCTACTTTTAATTCTCCTTTTTATTATACCTCCCATCCACCACAATAAATCTAATACACTGGATATAAATAATCAACAAAAAAATCAAAAAAACCGATGAACAGTCACGAACTTATCTTCCTCCAAAAAAAATAAAAAAAGTGCAAAAAACTGTCAAAAACTGCGCCGATTTGTCAAAAAAGCGCCAAAAAGTGTGAATTTTTGTCAAAATCGGTCGATTTTTTGTAATTCCACCCTTTTCGGCCTAAGTCCTTTTGCCGCAACTAGTTAAAAAATTTTTCACCCTAAAGTCCGTTTGGCTGGCTTCCAATCTCTCTACGGACAAAGAATCCTTTTGTCTGCTCACAAAGTAGGATAGCACTGCTATCCTGTAGTTTATCCCGCACTACGATGCGGGACAGGCGTTAGCTTACGTGGTGCTCGCATCAAAGTAAGCTCCCGCCAAGTACACCAAGCAGACAAAAAAAAACAATCCGTGTTAATCCCGCCCCTCCGAGGGGCGGGGTAAATCAGTGAAATCTGTGTCTAAAAAACAAAAAAAGTGCAAAAAACGGTCAAAAAACGCGCAGAATTGTTAAAAAAGCTCCAAAAAGTGCGCCGAATTGTCAAAAAATTTTACCCCGCTCCTATTTTGAAACAACCTCCGACCAAGCCAAAAAGGTTATCATTACAAGGATCCCTCCCTTTTGAACTTTATCATTAAATCACGAAATAGGTGCGGGGCCACGTCTAATAAATTTCCCCAAAATCAGCCCTTCTATAAGTCCTGGCAAGTTATATGTTTAGCCCGCATCAGAAAATATTTTGCTATAAATCGAAAAAACTGCTTGTATTTTGAAAAAAATCGGGTATAATATGCCCCCAGAGAGCGGCGGCCCAGCCACGAGTAAATAGACCAGGGGAAAAGTGGAGAGGAAACAAAATTCAAAAACTAAACTTCCATTTACGATTCACGAACCTAATCCTCCGAAGCCTTGTGCGAAGGAGGAACGAACCATTTAAACTTTTTATTAAAAACAAACCCAATATGCGGGAAGCCCAAATGAACGTAACTTCCGTTACACTAAATAATTACGAAGAAAATCGGCCGCCCAACCCCCCAAAAGCAAACCCAAAGCAAAGCCAATTTAACCCAATAAAAGCCAATAAAAGCCAATTTCAAAAAAGGCCAAAAATGAACGTAACTAAAGCATTTGCCATGTTGAAAAAAACTGTTGTCTTGCTGATAATGCCGGTTATGGTCTGCTGTTGCGAACCTGAAAAAGAAACCGTACCAACACAAGAGAAAGGAAAAAAGATGGATATTGAAGTGACAAGTCCGGCCTTTGGCGACAGCGAGCTGATACCTGCCAAATATACAGCTGATGGTCAGAATATCTCTCCACCGCTGCAGTGGTCGCCAGTACCGGAAGGCGCAAAGAGTATTGCGCTAATTAACGACGACCCCGATGCGCCAATGGGTACCTGGGTGCACTGGGTGGTGTACAACCTGCCGCCTGACGCGACATCTTTTGAAGAAAACATGCCGCCTACGGAAACTCTGCCCAACGGAGCCCAGCAGGGCACGACTGATTTTGGTCGAATTGGCTACGGTGGCCCAGCCCCGCCCAGCGGCACGCACAGATACTTCTTCAAGGTGTACGCCCTTGACACAATGCTCGACCTGCCCGCCGGCGCGACCAAGCGCCAGGTCGAAAACGCGATGCAAGGCCACGTCATCGCTGAGGGACAATTAGTCGGAAAATACAAAAGAAGGTAGCAATCTGTTCTTCGTAAGGCAGGAATAATAAACGAGGTCGCAGCTATTTCAAGGACGGGTTTATTGTCCAACCATCGTCACAGATGCTCCATCACCGCGGATATGTAAATCGTTAACAGCAGCAAATAATCAAGGTCTGCCAGTCCATAGTGGTCGTGGTCGGTGGAGTTTTCCGCATAGATAACGCCGTAACACTTCTCGTCCCTTACAATTGGCGCAATTATGACCGAGCGGACCCCCGCCTTGGTTATTTCCCTCGGCAATTGGTGAACCAGCATGGGATCGCATTGCTGCATGGCCTCATCAAGGCTGCTGGGCACGGCCAGCTCCAGCCGTTTTACTGATTCACTGGTTGGCTTTTCACCACCCTGATATTCCATTTTCCCCGCGGCGTCTTTTCGCAAGGCCACCCACACATTCAGGGCATCAAACTGCTCGAGCACCAGTTCTATAAGTTTCCTGTGCAGTTCTTCAAGACTGCTTATTTTAAGAATCCGGCGCACCGCCTCGGAAAAATCATTGGCTCTTTTGGGCGGCATCCTCAGCGGAGGGGCATCAGGCGCCTCAGGGTTCCGCATCACTGTATGCAGGTCACGCCTGAGCTCCACAAAGGTATCTCCCATATGCACATCCTGGATCTGCTGGTCCTCATCATGCAGGTGAACCTCGATGGTAAAGTCAGCAACCCGAATAACGTCACCATGGTTGACCTCGCATTTGTGAATCGCCTTATTGTTAAGGTAGGTCTTATTCGCGGAATCCAGGTCCTCAAGCACCCAGGTTCCGTCCTTGGTTGTGTAAAAGACCGCATGCTGGCGGGACACAGCCTTGTCGGGCAGAAAAACCTGGCTTCCCATCTGCCTGCCGATATAGATGGGCCCTTTCTTAAAGTGCAATTCATTGACCGAACTGCCGCTTAGATTAACAAACAACCGCATTGGCGCTTCTCCCGAAGGAAACCTTCAAGATTTTCCATACCATATTATCAGAAATGCCCCCGGCCTGTCAAGCCCCCAGCATTTGTGTTTTTTTACCTTCCCCAGAGGCGGTTACGCTGCTGGCCAATACCCTGTTTTACCTCAAACCGTCCAGGCCATCAACCATCCCAACTTTGGGGCGAATTTTCTTGTAAAATCTTGTTTTCGAGTGTAAATTGTGGGTGTGTTCGGTGACAGGATTTTGCCCGTACGGCAGCGGTTATGATGCTGACCAAGCGTCGGCTGCTCTACCAACGGAGTTAATCATCCCTAAACCTTTCTGAAATGCCGGAAATTAGCACAGATTACCGGACTTAATCAGGGGGGACTTTACGCAGCCAAAATCGGCATTGCAAAAAAATCCTCATCATTCAGAATAAAAACATCGATATATATATAGTATGTATCTCTCGAAAATGCTTGACCTGATATATAAAATCAGGTATAATAATGATTTGTGTTCATTGTTGTAATTGATTGGCTAAGGGTAAATAGGGGGTGAACAACAGACGAAAGGGATTAAAAATGCGATTCAAAGCGATTTTTTTACAAGCGGGCTTATTAACTCTTCTGTTCACCTTCAGTGGCTGTTTTTCGTCTCGGCCCGAGGATATCGAAGCGTTCCTGAAGCCGTCCGAGACGGATGTAACTGCTGAGGAATATGTTCTGCAGCCTCCGGATGAAATTGAGATACATTGTTCTAAGGTACCGGAAATCGACAAACAACGTCAGCGAATTCGGCCGGATGGTAAGGTTAGCTTTGAGGCCCTGGGCGAGATAGAAGCAGCGGGCAAGACCTGTGCACAGTTAGCAGATGCCTTAACGGAAAAGGTTTCAGCGCTGTACACCTTGGTGGGAGATGAGCCGATTGAGGTTCGGATTATGGCCTTCCTAAGCAAATCGTTTTACGTACTGGGGCAGGTGTATACACCTGGGCCAAAACTTTACACGGGCCGTGACAGCGTGTTATCGGCTATAGCTGAGGCGCGTCTCAATCCCATGGCGTGGGTGGAACGTATCCAGGTGATAAGACCCTCAAGCGATAAGAGCGTTAAATCTAAGATATTTGAAGTGAACTTCAATCGCATGATTGTTCATGGAGATCTGAGCAAGAATGTTCTCCTACAAGAAGGCGACATAATATATGTGCCACCGACCGTATTATCTGCTGTAGCCATGAAGGTGGAGGAGGTAGTGCGTCCGATTGCACGAGCTTTCTCCGGAATCTATGTTGTGCAGGGTGCTGGCCAGAGGCAGGTTGGCGGGTACGGTGGAGGTGGGGGGTCTTATAGATAAGTTCTTCCGACAGAGTGCGTTTTAATCTCTACATGGTAAATTCAAGATATAGGCAGTGCTAATGAGTCGGCGAAGGGTATTGAAATTAGTTCATCTTGCCGGGATGGTCTGGTTTGTGTTATGCGTCTGCTTTATTCTGGTCTTGGCGTTACGGCAGGCAGGCGTTAATTGGTGGGTTATATTTTCCCTGTCAGGGCACTCGGCGCTGCTCATCTTTCTTCTGATTAGTTTATATTTATTCGCAATTTTCAAAGGCATCGACAGAAGCCAAAAAATAGCGATAGAGCATCCACTGACCAGCACCGTTTACTATATGGTGTTTTACGACGTGAGTCCTTTTTTAGGTGCATTGGCAGGCTGTGTGGGATTGATAGGTTTAGCCAAGGTCAGTGAATTGCTACTGGTAATTGCCCTTGGGACCTTGGCAACGACCTTTTTGGTATGGATAGTTGTTGACCCGGCAATAGGATTTGTCGAAAGGTTGTTACCTACCAGTCGAAAACACCGCCTTGAACGTTTAGCCCAGGTTCGGGCAATGCGACAAAAACGACAAGAGGAGCAAAGACGTTTGTTAGTCGAGATATTGGCTCAGGCCGAGCAAGATCGGCGGCGCCGGGAGCAAGTTTTGCAGTCACCGGCTAGCAGGCTTGCAGAGCTATTAGCCAATGATGGAGCCCGGGGCCAACGGGCGGAAGGTGAGGCCGTGGGCATTGGCGTAAGTGCCTGGCAAATGGGGGGACTGAGCTGCATGCGGCAGCTTCATGCAATGGCGATGGATTTGTGCCGACAAAAATACCAGGACAAGCGGATTGTTGACTACATTTCTATTTGGTGGGATGGGATTGGGAGCTGGCGGACTCCATCGCTTACAGCCAGTAACTGAATACGAAACGGAGATTCTATATTTGCGAGAGGAGTAAAGGTAATGAAGGGGAATTTGCTGCTTATTGTATTTAGCCTCCTTTGTATAACCTCAGTTTCAAATGCTGTAAACATTATCTATGTAGATGTTGACGGGCCGAATGAGCCCGGCGGTGGGACTATTGACAACCCTTTTCGTAAAATCCAGGATGCAATCGGCACTGCTATTGACGGCGACATTATCGAGGTACGGCCGGGCATCTACACCGGAGAGGGTAATTACGACCTCAATCCGGGCGGCAAATCCATTACCATCCGGAGCATAAATCCGGAGGACCCAAATATCACAGCAAATACTGTTATCGACCCAAACGGCGCCGGTCGAGGTATCTATTTTGTCAGTGAAGAAGATCCAAACTGTGTAGTTTCCGGATTTACAATCAGGAATGGATATGCCGCAAGCGGCTCCGGGGGCGGAATCTACTGCGACGGCAGCAGCCCTTCAATTATCAATTGCACTATCGCCAGTTGCACGGCTGACTTTTATGGCGGAGGTATATACTGTTACAATAGCAGCAATCTGCGGTTAACCGGCTGCACCATCACCGACAACTCCGCGGGTGATGGAGGCGGCATCGAATGTGAGTTGAGCAGTCCCCAACTAACAAACTGCATTATCAACAATAACCAGACTATCCTACATGGCGGCGGTGTGGATTGCTATAATTTGGGTAATCCCATACTCACTAACTGCACCATAGTAAAAAACTCAGCAGATGTTGGCGGTGCTGTTTGTTTAAGGGGTAGTGACGTGAGCATCAAAAACAGCATTCTCTGTGCCAATGAGGCGGTTATAGGCGAGCAACTAGCCTTATTGTATCTAAATAGTACTTCGTATGGAAGCAGTACTTTGGTCGATTATTGCAATGTGCGGGATGGTCAGACAAGGGTTTCCGTGGACCCTGATTGTGCACTCATTTGGGGTGCCGGTAATATCGATGTTGATCCAAACTTTGCGTCGTTTAATCCCGGTGGAGACCATAATTTATGGGATTTTCATCTGCAAAGTGCTTACGGCCGATGGAATCCGAAAGGTCAGACATGGGTAAACGATCCTAACACAAGTGCCTGTATTGATGCAGGGGACCCGAACTCAGATTGGGCAAGTGAGCCTTGGCCGAACGGTAAACGAATAAATATGGGAGCTTACGGCGGGACAAATCAGGCGAGCAAAAACGGCAATCCTGCTGATTTTGATGTTAACGGCGTGGTGAATGTTGTGGACTTCGCCAAGTTTTCCCTCAAGTGGTTTGCTGAAGAATATTGCATAGAGGATTTGACCGGTAACAGGGAAGTTGATTTTGCAGATTTAATTGTTTTTGTCGAGAATTGGCTTTGGCAGAACCAGTAGCCAATCCCGATAAGGTTTTAAGATTTATAGGGTTCTTCGCCTTCGAAGCCAGCCGACGAAAACCACACCGATGCCGCCTAACAAAATAGCGCCCGGTGCAGGAATCGTACCGGGAGTACCCGAACCACTGCTGTCAAATCCAAAACCGCTGGAGAATAGAAAGCAGTCCGAGTCAAATCCCAAACCGAACTCGACTACATCATCGACGATGGAATCGTTAAGAATCGAAAGTGCATCTTCGCTGAAGTCATAAATGTAATCTTCTTTGGTCCCTGGGCCATCATAATCGACATAACTATCGAGTTCTAGTCCGCCATAGCGCCAAATGTAATTACCGTAGCTTGGGTTATCTATACCGGCATAAACACCATTATCGTCAAAACTAAAGCTATCGATCTCGTCTCTGCCTAACAGGTGAAGATACAGAATGTTATCCCTGCTGTCCCAGTTATACAACTGGTCGATAGAGACACTGGCCTGGCTGATCTGTCCGCTGTCGGCGACGTCGAAGCTAATCTTCCATATATAATAATTGGAATGCTTCATCTCACCCAGCACAGACTCCGCACTGAAGGTCGCGTTGGCGCTTGCAACGCCGACCATCGCCAGCAGTAAAGCAATAATGACAATACGTTTCATAAGTTACCTCAATCCTTTTTTTAGTTCCTCATGCAAGAACATTCGTCCAATGTTCCAGCAGCACAACAGATAGCTCCACTCATTCTTTGTTGCCAGCACCATTTTTTACGTTACAGTGTACGCCGTCTCCGTAACCAGCCGACCAGGCAAACGCCGATACCGCCTAAGAAGACAGCACCGGGGGCCGGGATGATGCCATTGTTGACAAACGAGTCACTTTCGCCAGGAGGGTCAGGAGGTAAGCCACCACCAACATGTAAACCAATACTTAAGCTACCCTCTATATCTCTTTCGAGAGCAAGAGCAGTGACGACATCGTCAAGCCCCAAATTATTCTGAAGCTCAAAGTCGAGTGTCAACCATTCACCAGTACCGATTCCATTACCGTTGCCAGGGTCGTTGTCAACTGAGAATAATGCAGTTGCAACAAATGGAGGGGTCAAAGTACTTCCTTCGGGAAGGTCACCAGGGCTAGAACCTAGGTGAAAAGCTACTCCAGGACCATTAATAATAGTAGGTTGCCCCAGTAATGTTCCATCGTCAAAGTACACTTCGTGAACTGAACCCCATGGTCCCTCATTTCTAAAAGTAAACGAGACACCAGTACTAGTATCAGCAACCTCAACAGAAAGCTGTCCTGCTATATCCACACTACTATTGTCGGATATGCGAACAAAGCTGTAGATTGGCCCGGCCTGTGCGGGTGTAGCAAGTGCGCTCACCAGAAGCGTAACTGCAACTAAACATAATAATACTCTTTTCATTTTCATACTCCTTTCTCCAAACTCTCCTTAAGCTGTCGGGGTGTAGGAAGGAGTGCCGCCTCTGGGGGCGGTCTTCCTTCCTACTTCCCGTCAAGCTACAACAAATTTAAATCAGTTTTAAACCGATTAATCCATTCCTTCTTCCTCTAAGCCAACCGACTAGAGCCGGATTCGCTCCAGAAGCAGCAAGGTAAGATCACGTCAGCGTGATCCGCTTACTGCCTATTCTACTTCTGAAGGAAGTCCACAACGAACCAGTTCGGAGACGGGTCACCTTTAATATCCCTGCCGTCCAGCGGTGCTGGTTGACCACTGACAAAAGGTGTCGAGCAACTGGTGTGGATAACTTCCTTGACGCCGTTGATTGAGATTTCTGTCTTGGCACCAAGCTCATTCTGGACGTGTGCAGTGGCATCAATGGTCCAATCATTCTCCGCGGGCGACGAAAGAATAGTCCCAGGAACTAAGTCACCAGCAAAGGTGTAGCTAACCAGGTCCTCCTTGAATCTGTCCGCCTTGATTGTCACAGTCACAGGCCCTGACACGGTCGGCCCAATGTATTCGAGAAGCATTTTCTGAACCTTGGTCGTACACGTAAGCGGTTCCGGAGGGGCCTTTGTGATTGTCGCGGTTGCCTGGGCACTGCAGCCTTCGTCAGCCGTAACGACTACGGTGTTCGTTGTCTCGTCACTAAGAAATTCAGTTAGCGTCAGGACTACGCTTTCGCCAGCCGCAATAAGCGCGATCGGGCTACCTGGAACCACACCGAACACATCGTCGATGACGGTCACGTTCGTGACGGTGGTGGGGCCGGTGTTGGTAATTGTATAGGTATACTCAACGTCAGCGCCCGTCGCCGGAAGTTCCGTGCTACAGGTATCTGAGCCCACTGTGCCACCTTCGGTTGTGGTGAGGGAGGTCAGTAGCATGCTGCCAAACTGGTCACCGACGGCCAAGGGTTGCGAGCAAGAGGTGTGGAAACTGACTTCCTGAAGCACGTCACCGCTGCAGGGGTCGGTGATAATGACCTTCGTTTCCGCGTCGAGGTTATTTTTCCCTTCGTTGGCCGCATCGGCCAATACAGTTCCGCTGATTGGGATACCCAAGGCTGATCCCCAAAGCTTTTCGCCACGTCTTCCGCCAGTAACGAAGATGTTTACCGGTTCTGCAGCGCTCGGATCGCCGTTACATTTAACCTTGTCTGCCTTCTGAGAATGGCTGCTGGCGCCGCATCCATCGCCCGTATATTCAAGGATCATACTCTTAATCTTATTACCCTTGAAGCACTGGTTTCCGCCCGGTACGACCACGCAAGCTTCCTTAGTAACATCCAACTGACAATCGGAGGGTTTTATGGTCATTGATCCAGTGAAACCGGCACGGTCCGCTATGCCATTATCGAGCATTTGCGCGAAGCCGGGGGATGGTGCCCCCGTAAAGGCCAGGTCAAAGTCAAGATTGGCCCCTGCAGCTTTAATGGCATCGATGGCCGCCGAAACAATGTCGTCAGGAAAGGTCAAGCCCGTGATATCCACCTTAATATTGTAATATCCTAAGGCGGTGCTTCCTGCTGCAAGAAGGTCGCCATTGCCAAGTGTACCCTTAAGATACGTTTCTGTGCCCGCTGCATTTGTGATTTTAATTTCGCCGGTTCCTTGAGGGTCCAGAGTATAGGGCCCCCCCGGAATCCCGCCTACAGAGAGATCGGGAATGTGAACCAAAGCGCCGACTAAACCGTCGCTGCCGCTGCCCAATCCCGCATCAACTACAATATCCTGGATAAGGCTAAGCGTGCCAGCCCCATCATACGACCAGTCGCCCGAGCCAGGGCCACTAGTAGGAGTAAAATGGATTGTTGGCGAGGACGCAAGAGCAGTCGTTGCTGCAAAGAGACAAGCCAGCACCAGCCCCGTTGGTAGTTTTGAAGTTTTCATACTACTTTATTCCTCCTTTTCTCTTTAAGCTGTCGGGGTGTAGGAAGGAAGTATCAGGAAGGAAGTATCGCGTTTGTGGCGGTCTTCCTTCCTACTTCCCGTCAAGCTACAACAAATTTAAATCAGTTTTAAACCAATTAATCCATTAATCTTTACAGGGTTCTGCGTCTCCGCAGCCAGCCTACCAGGCCAACACCAATACTGCCTAACAGAATCGCACCGGGAGCAGGGATGATGTTCATACTGCCGGTCGCACCATCCTTGTACGTGGATGCTGAAGTCTGACCCGAAAGATTGCCGTCAAGCATTGACGGGAAATCTGGTCCACCGGTCATGCTGATATCAAAGTCCAGACCGTTTCCTGCAGCCCATGCAGTCTTAATGGCATCCATGGCCGCTGAAACAATGGGGTTAGGAAAGCTCAAGCCCGTGATATCCGTCTTAATATTCCAATATCCTGTGCCGGTGCTTCCTGCTGCCAAAAGGTCGCCGAGGCCAAGCGTACCCTGAAGATACGTTTTTGTGAGAGCTACGTCTTGGATTTTAATTACGCCGGTTGGATTCAGCGTATAGGGGGCGCCGGGGGCTCCAGTAACATTAAGAGCTGGCACTACCACAACAGCGCCAACCAAACCGTCGCCGCCGCTGCCCAATCCCTGGTCGACCTCCAGGTTGAACGTGAATGTCCCGTTAGCGGCACCCGTGTATAACCATCCGTTGGAGGCCCCCGAAGGCTCGGTAAAATGGAGGGTCGGAGTAGCTAACGCCGGTGCGGCTATGAACCCTAACAAACAAATTATTAAAAGTAACTTTTTCATGATTAATACCTCTAAAATTTTTCCTCAAACAAAAACACAAAAATTCATAGTTAAATTAAAAACAAATCACACCTTGTGAGTGTTTCGCGAATACACTCCAAAGGTTTAAAAAGAATCTCAGGCGGGAACAGGAGGGCCGCGGGCAAGGTTATCAAAAAAGAATGCTGGTGAAAAACGAATATACTGCTCCGCTCGCGCGGTGAAGCAGCTAAGCAGCGGTTCCAAGCAACACTTGCTTGGTATGGTTGCATGTATGGATATAGTATGGGTTCTGCCTACGGCAATCACATACGTACTCTTTTTGGCAAGCACACTAATGCGTTCAAGACCGGATTCCTGCTTTTGCAGGAATGACATTGTACCGTGAGGTATGCCTTCCAGATAATGAAGAAGACCTATAAACCTGGTGCCTTCGATATCACAACGTAATCGATTAGTATTCTCGAGAAGACCCGATCGGTCGAGCTGTGTTGCGAACTGCTTATTGGTGTGTGCTCGGCGGTAAACGTACATCGCCAATTGGGGGACGGCCTGGACACCGGCCTGACCGACCCATAACAGGGCGGTTAATGCTGCCAGCCAGACCCTGCGGTCTCTAACGAATGAGATGCAAAGGAATCCGGTCAAGACCATAAAACCCGCCGCAGGAACGGCAGGTAGTGCTTTTGCGTAATCCGTAGG
>JGI10211J14876_10000363_pt1 | contig 19233 bp, 12 predicted proteins | sample Etolagsediment_FD_14876 | JGI IMG/M metagenome (IMG submission 14876)
ATGGGTGGACTTTGAAGTCGATCTTTCGTCTTATGCAGGCAAGAAGAAGGCCGTGGTCCTTTATAACAAGGCAAACGATTGGGCGTATGAAGCGGCATACTGGGCCAAAATAGACATATTGAGTGAGTGAGGAATATATGAACGGAATTTTTTAAAGAGTGGAGCTGAGGCAATGAAGTTCCGATCATTGATTTGGATTTTGATCCTCATTGTGACCTCAATTAGTAATGCTCAGGCACCCGAAACTATGAGTGATGCCTCTCTCCGACCTGCAAATGCACACACACAACGTGTTTGGGACATGGCGGGACGCGCACAAATTCCGGACCGATGGTGGGAGACGGCGGCGGGCATCAAGCTCGTAACCCTCAAGAAGGGAAGAACCTTTGCGCACGAAATTTCGATTGAGCCGGCCAAGGCATCGGAAGAACTCGACCACATCAAGGCCGAAGGATTCCAGGCTATCGAGATATTTGCTCCCGCCCAAGGCCTTTATGCCTATTCCGGACTCGATACGACAAATCATTATCGAATAGACCCTGAAGTTGGAACGATGGATGACTTCCGGCAATTCATCCGCATTGCCCACAGCAAAGGTCTGGCGGTAATTGCCTTTGTCAATATAGGCTACTTTAGCCTCGAAGCACCCGACTGGATAGAGGCGTGCAAGAATCCCCAGAGCGAAAAGGCCAAATGGTTCATCTGGGCCGATAGCCCCGATGCGCCTATCCCGCCGGAACATCCTTATTTCAACTGGCCGCGTGAACCAGAGTCCCTGGAAAAGACCTGGGGCTGGCAGTACAGTGATCTGGCAGGCCGATACTTCTGGGCCAAGTGGCAGGCAAAAAAGCCGGACAAAAGTTTCGTAGGCCTGCCACAGAACGATTGGGGCTCGGATGAATGGCCGAAGGAAGCCGAAAAAATTGTCAGGTGCTGGATGGACACCGGCCTGGACGGCCTGACCATTGACGCACCCATCTACTACATCGGGATGACTTGGGAAAAGAACAACCGGCACATAGCAGATGTGATTGCCAGCTATGGCAACACATTTCGACAGCCCGAAGGCAGCCAGCAGGTTGGCTGGATCACCGAAGGCAATTATAACTGCATGATTGACTATGGCATCGCAGAATGGACCGACGATGGTGAAGATGCCATTGATGTGGGTATCAAATCCGGCGACCCACGGCCCATCGAGGACGTTTTGCGCCGGTACCGCGATGTGCGTGTTGCACACGGCGGTGTGCTTTATAAGACCGTGCGCTCCTACCGCGACGTCCGCCACCGCCACCTGTATCGCGCAACGCTGGCTGCAACAGGGGAAATTCTCGTTTACACCCGAAGGGCCGGCAGTCCCAATGCCGAAGAGACGTGGATACTCAGAACCAAAGCAAAGCATCCTGCCATGCAGCAATTAGCCAGCCGCAGGAAACTCCCTACGAGCGCTGATGATAAGTATTACGCTTTCTTATGTACCGCTGCGGATAAGTCAGAGCGGATTATTACAGTACTGAATTTCCAGGATAGCAAAGAAACGATTGAGGTTGATTTGAGCGGGATTAATACGGCCAAACTGGTAGAACTGAAGAGCGGCCAAACGGTCGAACATAAAGACATATTCAAAGTTAAACTCCCGGCCTACGGTTATCGATTTTATCAGGTTCTTTCCGTAAAGACGTTATCAAGATAGAACAATTTATCAAGTGAGTTTGTAATACGGCAAAATTTGGAGATATCCATAATGAAACGGCATAACAAATCAGTCAAGCACAAGACTAACCTTTCCCGTCGTGAATTTTTGGGCCGGTCCTTGGCGGCAGCGGCGGCCATAGCGAGCTCACCACAAGGGGTAGCGGCCGAAGCGAAAAAGCAGACAAAGCCGAATATACTTTTCATCATCACCGACCATCAGGCCTTTTATGGTCACGACAGGGAAGGTACATTTGAATACAAGTGGCCGGTATTTGAAAAATTCTGTTCTGAAGGGATGCGTTTTGACCGTGCATACTCGGTATGCCCGTTGTGCACGCCAGCACGGGCCAGTATGCTAACCGGTGTCTATCCGAGTTCACACGGTCTTATATTTAATACTGACGGTGCCGACATGCACGATTTCCGCTCCGACCAAAAGCTTTATAGCCATTACCTGTCGCGCGCCGGCTATCGAAATGCCTATGTCGGCAAGTGGCATTGCGGCAAGAACAAGCTGGCTGCTGATTATGAGATGGAAGGCTGGAGTCTGCCGGACTACGGCAAAGTCTATATGTCTGACGCATACAAGTCATACGCCTCCGAGCAAAACCTTGGCGACGCCCGCGCCCGCATCGAACATGACATTGACTATCCCCGACGGAACGGTAAAACACTGACTCTGCATCACCCTTCACCGTGGCATTTCATGAATGCAAGCGGTATTCTGGCTGGCCCACCGGCCGCTCATGAAGAAAATTTTGTCGCACACCTGGCGATAGAAAAACTAAAAGAACTTACCAAAACACCGCAGCCATGGAGTCTTGTGGCAAGTTTCTGGGGGCCTCACCAGCCCTATTTTCCAACAGAACCCTACGCCTCTATGGTTGACCCTAAAAGCATCCCACAGTACCCTACTTTTAATGATGACCTGGAAGGTCGCCCCTTCCGCTATATACTGCATCGAGACTTTGACCATCCCAGTCGGCAAGTCTGGCCCGAATGGTCAACATGGCAACGCGTTCTTACACGGGCATACGGTCAGGGCTACCAGACAGATGCTGCTATCGGGCAGATCCTGAAAGCACTGGAGCAGTCCGGTCAGGCCGACAACACACTTGTCATCTGGTGTGCCGACCACGGTGATGCGCTGGCCAGCCATGGTGGACTTTGGGATAAAGCTGCTACATACATTGAGGAGGTTGCGCGGGTTCCGATGGCGATTCGCTGGCCGGCTCGTTTCAAAGGCGCTAAACGTACAGACAAAATCATCTCAAACATGGATATCACAGCAACGATACTCCAGGCGGCTGGTATAAAAGTGCCGGGGTATATGCATAGCCGAAGTCTTCTCAAGCTTTGCCGAGCAGGTGAAGGAGTAGACTGGCCGGAGTACACGGTGGCCGAACACCATGGCCATTCAGATGAGATAACACAGCGTATTATAGTGGGCAAAAGGTATAAGTATGTCGCGGCACTTTTTGACGGCGATGAACTATACGACCTGCAAAACGACCCATTCGAGCGGCACAACCTTGTCGATTCCAGAGAACATCGTGATATTGCCGACCAGCTGCGCGGACGTATCATAAAACATATTGAGAAAAACGATGACTGGAGGGCCAAAAAGCTCACCCACGCACATAAGCTTGCCCACGCACTTAAGCTCGGCCGCTAATCCTCAATGGGGAGCAGGTCAGATTAAAATGTTCAAATCAAAAGAGAATAAAGGAGCCGGAAAATGAGAAAGAGTATTTTACTTGTAGCAGTTGTTGGAATTTTAATCTCAATCAATTCCTGCACTCGGAACGCAACTTCTCTCGGTGGAGCGAAACGCAACCTGAGGGATCAACCTTTAAAAATTTCAGTGAATGACTATTACAACAAGGTCTACGCTTCCTGGCTCGGTCAGTGCATAGGCAATATCTACGGTCTGCCACACGAGAACAAGTACATCGATGAGCCGGGGCCGGAAACCTTTCCATACGGTTACACGGGAAACTTAGAGATGATGGAAGATGTCGAAGGTGCTTTCTCAGACGATGATACTGACATTGAGTATATGTATTTGCTGGCAATGGAGAAGTACGGGCCGGAGCCGACGCTCGCTCAGTTGGCAGAAAAGTGGAAATATCATGTTCGCAATCGTGTGTGGCTTGCCAATCGGGCTGCTCTGTCTGCGATGCACTATGGCTATACACCACCGGTCACAGGTCAGAAAGGCATAAATCCACACTGGTTCCAGATTGACCCTCAGCTGATTAATGAAGTCTGGGCAGTCACGGCACCGGGTATGATTGATTATGCCGCCGATAAGTCAGGCTGGGCCGCGCATGTCATGGACGATAGCTGGGGAATTGAAGCAACGATATGGTACGGTGCGATGTATTCAGCAGCGTTTTTCGAATCGGATATCGAAAAACTGATAGATATCGGTGTAGCAAGTCTGCCGCCCAACAGCCGCTTTGCTAAAACAGTTGCCGACATGAAAGCACTCTACAAAAAATACCCCAACGACTGGAAAAAGGCCCGTAGGGAAATGGCCCGGAAGTATTATGTTAATGAACCCGACGACACCAAAACCATCTGGAACGCTAACCTTAACGGTGCCTGCGGCGTTCTCGGAATGTTATATGGAGAAGGTGACTTCCAGAAAACGCTCGACCTGAATGTTGCCATGGGATTTGACTGCGATAACCAGGCAGCGACGATTGCGGGTCTGCAGGGCATTATCCTGGGCGTTGATGGACTTCCCAAAGACCTGCTTTTCCCACTACCTGAACTTGAATGGTCAAAACCATTTAACGATTTATATAAAAATGTTACACGCCATGACATGGACGATGTGAGTATTCAGGATTTGTCTAAGCGTACTGCTATGCAGGGCGAGAAGATTATTCTGAAACACGGCGGCAAAAAGGTTATGGAGAACGGACAGGAATTCTATCTGATAAACACTGAAGCGGAATTTGTCGCACCGCTCGAGTTCCCGGTCGGACCCAGGCCGCTTATCGAAGTAGGCAAGGCCATGGAGTGCGACTTAACGCTGTTCGGTGGAAAGCCTCCTTACATGTGGAATATCGAATCGGGTGTTCTGCCGGACCACCTGCGGTTCGCCGATGGTACCATCTCCGGGGTGGCCACTGAGCCGGGGGTCTATCCTATAACCGTTAGCGTCCAGGAGCAGACCGGACAAACTCTCAAACAGCCCGTCAATCTTATCGTTCGCGGAACGAATCTCGCTCCAAAGGCGGCCAAGGTCCTCGCCAATGTACTCGAAACCGACACCGTTAAACGTGATGCGATGTGGCTGACAGTGCCACGTTCGCTTTATGTAGATAAGCTCGAGAATATCATTCGCGACGGCAAACGCCTGGGTGACAGCCAGACTTTCTACAGCATCAGCAGCGACTTGACAGGACAAACGAAGTCCAAGACTGACTTCTACGGATACGAGTGGTCAGGACCGCAGACGATTGGCCTGCTCGGATATCATGTTGGATCGGTTGAAGAGATGGGCGGCTGGTTCAACTCGCTTAATGTCGAATATCGGGACATGCATGGCAAATGGCAACCTGTGAAAGGTCTCTTGATAAGTCCATCCTTACCCAAACTTCGATCGCCGAAGGAAGAGCCTAAGAATAAATTCAATAAACCCAACTTCGTGGAGTACCTGCTTGCATTCAAACCTGTTACAACAACAGCAATACGTATGATTGGGGAAGCTGCTAAGGTTGACCACTGGAGCATTCACTGGTCGGATAAGCCCGACAGGATATGCGTGTCACACTTTACCTCGATTACGGAGCTGAGTGTATATGGATCTTTACCACGATATGAGTTGCTCAGACGGTAACGGAAATAAACTATCATAACAGAGGTATTAATATGCGTAAATTTCTATCTTTGATTATGGCGACAGGTTTTATTTTTGGATTTGGCTCTAACCTGATTGAAGCTGCTGAGACCAGATATCGTCGGCTGCCTGTTAAGCATTACCTCGACAAGATGAAGGCGGGCTGGATTGGCCAGATGGCCGGTGTTGGATTGACCAAGTCGACCGAGTTCAGGTTCATGGGCGAGCTCATACCTGAGGACCGGATTCCCGCCTGGACGCCCGAAATGGTCAATCAGTTTGGCCAGGACGACCTTTACGTCGAGATGACATATATCAGGACGCTCGAACAATACGGCCTGGATGTCTCAAGCCGTCAGGCCGGTATCGATTTTGCTAATACGACTTATCGTGTCAGACGTAGTGGCGCCCTATCCAGAATCAATCTAAGAAATGGTATCGCCCCACCTGATTCCGGGCACCCGAAGTTCAATGGGCACTCTGATGACATAGACTACCAGAACCAGGCCGACTTCGCGGGCCTTATCTCACCGGGGCTGCCCAACAGCGTCGTAAGACTAGGCGAGACATTCGGACGCTTGATGCACTGTGACGGTGGAGTGTATGGCGGACAGTTTGTCGGCGGCATGTACGCCGAAGCATTTTTCGAGACTAATCCCGAGAAGATTGTACGGGCGGGGCTTCGTTGCGTCCCTGACGGTAGCGTCTTCAGCGAGTGCATATCCGATGTACTCACATGGTACAAGCAAAATCCTCAGGATTGGGAAAAGACTTGGAAGCTCATCGTAAACAAATACCATAAGTATAAAAATAACCCCGACTATCGCCCTTTCTCAAGCTCGAAGGATAGAATCGTCGCAAAGGTCAATGGAGCGTATATCGCGATGGGGCTGCTGTATGGTAAAAGCGCTCTGGACAAAACGATGGTTATAGCGACGCGTTGCGGATGCGGTCTGGACGCCGACTATAGTCCGTCGAATGCCGTCGGCGTGTTGTTTACCACCATAGGATTTTCAAAGCTGCCTGACCGATTTACCTCTGCCCTCAATGAGCAGACCAATTTCAGCGATAGCCCTTATAATTTCCAGGGCTTGGTCGTCGTGTGCGAGAAGCTGGCCAAGCAGGCGGTTACAAAAGCTGGCGGGCGCATCGAAACCGATGAGTACGGCCGAGAAGTTTTTGTGATTCCGATCCAAGAGGCCAAACCCGGCAAGCCTGAAAACTGCTGGCAGCCCGGCCCTGTCGCCGAAAGCCGCTTTACTGAAGAGGAACGTAAGAGAATAAACCCCCCGGCCGACAAGAGCAAACTGACAGACCTAAGCGACGCTATTGCAAAATTCGCCCCCGGCTGGAGTGTCTCGAATTGCGCCGACGACATGGTCACTGGCCTTTATGGCAAACAGCACGGTAAGGAGAACGTCCTTTTAACACACCCGTTGGACCGCAACACTGCCTGTGTGTTGTCAAAAAGGGCGAAAATTCCAGAGCAAAAGAAGACAACGCTTCGGTTGGTTGTCGGCCATCATGAGCAAATGCTTCCTGTTCAGGCTGACTGGATCTTGGTTGTAAAGGCCAACGGCAAGGAACTGCTCAACACACCGGTCAGTCCAGAAACAACTGTCGATACCTGGAGGAAAATTGCTGTGGACCTCTCGGATTACGCCGGTGAAGAGGTCAACCTGGAGCTTCTAAACCAGCCCAGTGAGTGGGCCTGGGAGGGCGCTTATTGGGCGCAGATTAGACTCGAAAGCAAGTGACATTCTTGAGGAACCGTCGACAAATGGATTGAACTACATTGACTATTTGGGGGGCACCTGGATTACGCATCCCATACGCCTTCCAACGTTAGCCATATCCATTTGGCGTTGTTTTTGTTCAAAGTTCTGAGGGGGGAAGCAGACTTTGTGACGAGAATGGAGTTCACCAAATCTCGATCTCTTGCTCAGGTTTCTTGAGTCCAGCGGTGATAGCCTTTCTGCGAAGTTTTTCACCAGCGGGAATAGGGCTGTGAAAGAACAGCACACCAACGACCTTAGGGTAGGAGTTTATCGCTTCCAGAGCTTTAGACCACCGCTTAGGATGGTTTTGTTCGAGGCTTTTAGACAGGTCTAAACAAATTGCCAGATAAGCAGCGAAGGCAAGTTCTTGATTATCACTTTTACTGATGATGGCTTTTTCTATCTTAGATTTCATTGCTGACCGCAGTGTGACAGCCTCATTGTCGAAGTTAGCCAGGGGTACTATGTTTGCGGGCCTTTCGAGGCGTATGAGATAGCTGATTTGGCCGTTGACATTCTGTCTTTGACCTCCTCGTTCGATGATCACCTGCTCGGCCAGGTCGATCAGCCGGTCGGCAAAACTCGTGATCGTTTCATTCATTGGCATATCATCTCTGGTCGTGTTACGGTAACGGTCGACGATAGTCCAGTCTTGCTTCATCATCCAACGGTAGCCCTTGATGATACCAACAATCGTCCCGGAAGTAGCAGCATTGTTGTCAGCGTCCCAGCCGAAATTGAAGGCGGTTTTCAGGGTTTTAACAAAGTCTCCTTCGCCGTAAAGAAGGGCAGCAATAGTAGAGGCTGTATTAAGTTCGTATCCATTCTTGTCGCGCATGCCGCCATCATGTTGACTGTACTTGTCCTTGATACGTTGGCGGGTGGCCCGCCAGTCATCTGAATGAACTTGATGCCATTGTCGAACATCGTTGACGATCTCTCGGATAGTGCAATTAGTATCGATGGCGCTGAGGCCGGCATTAAGGATATGATCCATATCATCAGTCGTAAAGGCTGTAGCTATCATTGTGGTGAACAACTGTGTCGTCTGGGCAGGCTCACCATCGATGGTAACACGCGTGTAATTCAAACCAATCTTAGCTGCGGTTTGGGGCATTCCGGGGGCAAGCAGACCGAACGATTCACAAATGAACTGGCCCGAGATATTGAAGTCGGCCCATGGATTTAGGACAATATTGCCCGTGAGAGGCGGTTCGAAGCCAATATCCATTAGCTGGCGCGCGTACTGATTGGAGCACCAGATACGTTTGTTGATTCGTTCTTTCCATAATTGAACAATCCTACTCGGCGGCAGCGTGATCTCGTTATGACGTTGCATCGCAACGATGTAAACCCACTCCATGTCTGTGTCGTCGTCCGTCCAAGCCCCTTCTGGAAGGGCTGGGGTATACTCTTCGACATTGCCAGGCTCGCTTATGTATTTCATCTCGTGCTCAAGACCATTGAGATTGCCCAGTATTTGACCGAGAAGTCCGCCGCGGATTTTGTCACGAAGCAGTTCGGCAGATAATTCCATCGATTTGTTAGGACTGACTGCTCCATACGTGGCGACGTTTCTTGTAAGAGGAGTAAAAACCGCAAGTGCAAGGATTGCTATTGTAATTGCCCCTTTAGTTATCATACTCTGCCTTCATTTCTTAAATCCTTAAACTAACATTTCCCATTTTCACCCCGTCAGAGACTTTACCTTCGGGTCTCTAACGGGGTAAACGCTTAAAAACAATTCCCCGGTACAATACCAATAATCTTACAAAATTTTCTTGAACAATCAAGGGAGTGGTTAAGACATCATGTTCCTTTGTGTTTGGGTGAAAAAGTTGACGGTGCAGGAATTCTGTCCAGCGGAGCAACAACTTTCGTTTTACAGCATCAGCAGGGACTTGACAGGCCAAACGAAGTCCAAGACCAACTTCTACGGTTACGAGTGGGCCAAGCCGCAGACGATTGGCCTGCTCGGCTATCATGTTGGGTCGGTCGAAGAGATGGGCGGTTGGTTCAACATAAGAGTAAGATGTGGTGTTCAAGGAGACATTAAGTGAGAGCAATTTCCCTGAATGATTGCTATTTTAGGATTTCGAGCACCCCCTCAGCACAATCTTTGTCCATGTAGACATGGCTTGCCATTTTCTTCCTGAGAATTCCTATAACGGCATGGCAGCCTTTTTGTTTTCCTGCCGCCAAGACATAGCACTGAGAACCTTTCTGTACCTTGTCACGAAGTTGTTTAAGATTAATGACTGAAAACACATGGTCACGGATATTTTCGGGTAGCTCGATTGGTTCGCCAGAAAACCCATCGTAACAGTTGTAGAGCATATCAGACAAATTAGGATGGTCCTCGATAAACTTCGATTCGCCCGCTTGATCAAGCAGTTGACGCATCAGTGCCTTCCGATCACCGAGGTAACCAACACTGGTGAGGATGACTTCGGCATCGTTTACTAGCCGTAGGTGCTCTTGTACATCCGGATCATCACGGAATGCTGCCAGAGCAGACCTATCGGCGAACCAAGCGGGGCCAAGTAATCCTCTGGCCTCAGCCCCGAGGTATTCGGCGATGCTTGCCGCTACAGTGTCTGACAAAGCGACGATGTTTGAGCGAATTCCACCACTAGTCAGAGAACAAATAGCAACCTTCTTTCGTATGTCAATCGGGACCTCTTCATGCCACGGAAACCTTGGCAAATTCCGAGCCACCCTTGCCAAATCAATCATTGTCCGACCACCACTGACGCCAATAATGATAGGCTTAGTTGTATTGCCATTTTTTATCTTATTTATCAAAAACCTATCGAGGTCTAACCACACATATCGCAGCAACTCATCGCGAGTCGTTGCCACAGAAAGCTCAACCCCTTTTAAGAACAGGGCTTTGGCAACCCTTTGCGCAAGCTCCTCTTCATAGAAAGGGCTAACCCGCAAGAAACGGCACTCCTGTGCAGCTTCGGCAATGCGACGCCCGACGAACTGAGTCGACACATCCACTTTTCGATTGTAGCAGTCTGGAGCTGTATTTTCTACCCATTTTTTAATCTTTTTACCAATTTGTGCATGACTGAGCTTTTCTTCTGCAAACCACTGTGCAATCAGGTGTAGAAGCCGCCGTTTGTCTCTGGCTGGTAATTTCACCCAGTGGATTGCTGAAGGTCCCCTTTGCTGAGATGGAAGTTTTTTAGCCATATTTGAGCCTCCCTAATAGATTCTGTACATTTCTCAATTTTATGTAAATAGTTTTTGCACAATGTCCATATTTCGTACCCAACAACAAAGTAGCCAAGCTGCTTGTTCGTAATTCTGCACAATATAAATTATTTCTCCATACCTTGCTGAAAATACAAGTTTTATGTATTTTATTCTTGCATCCATTATTGCTTTTTGGTATTGTACATTTAATGTATAGGTTCAAACTGCATAATGTGTAGTTTTTCTTGTTGGCATTATGCACAAACATCGTATAATAAAATCGGTTGTAATGCAAGTTCTTTTTCAAAGTAATATAGAAATCGCTACTGTCCCATTAACTTTACCAATTGTTATTATTCAACTTATGATGGGACAGTAGTGAAATAAATAAATAAACAGTTGACAGTTCAAGGTGATTTTGATATATTAATGTAGAATGGACTGAATTATGTTTTAAAGTGTTTGCTATGAAGTCCTGGCCAACATTATGCGGGAGGATTATTGTGCAGCGTAGGAAGGCTTTTACACTCATAGAGTTGTTGGTGGTCGTCGCCATAATTGCGCTGCTGCTATCAATTCTGACACCAGCGCTCAATCAGGTCAAGGAACGCGCAAGGCGAATTCTGTGCGCAAATGCCCTGAAACAATGGGGTATAGCAGTATTCTCGTATAACACCACCAACGACAACCTCATGTTTATGATAAGACGCTACCCACCCGAAGGACCTTTTCCGCAATTAATGTCGAGCATCAAAGTGTATGACAACTTAGCTCAAGATTATCAACTTGCTGGAGGTGAGAAGGAAGGCGAATGGAATGCCTGGGGGATTAATCCGTATATTGAGTGTATCGATAAGAATTTTGATGAAACCGGTATAGCATCAGAGATAATGACATGTCCCAATTGCAGCGGCGAATTTATGCAGGAATGGATCCGGTGGCACTGGGAACAGAACCGGACCTATTTTGACATAGCATATTCCTATTGGGTAATTGGGGGAATAAAACCCCCGATTAAGATTGGCGAAGAGTGCAGCGTTGATGTCTTGACAGATTTAACTATAGATACACTGTCATCGAGAAGGCTTCTCATGAGCGAAATTATTAATATTGATGAAGCTGGTGGATGGAGTGGTTTGCGTTATAACCACGGGAGAAATGGTTGGTCCTGGGGCCAGGGGGGCTGGGCCATGGCGGCTGGTGCTCCAATGCCTCCACCAGGGCATGAGAAGAACGATGGTGAGCAGGATGCGACAGGGAGAAGCCAGCTCTTTGGTGACGGCCGTGTACAATGGAAGGAGATACCTCTCAAATTCGAAGACAACGTTCCCAGTGGTCAGACTGATGATGGTTACTATGAAAATGACTGGAATGGACCTGATAGTGGATGGGTAGAGACATACAATCCTTCATACTACTGATATTATTCCAGGTTGACGGTGCAGGAATTCTTTCCAGCGGGGCAACAACTTTCATTTTGGATATCGCTTGCTTGCCGAATGTGTGGATCTAGCCCACCCAGCCGGCGTCGCGAAGGCAGAATTGATTGCCTACGAAGGTTTTAAATACAATACTATGAACTAAAAAAATTTACTTTTGCCTTTTCAAAGGCTCCTTTAGGCATACGATATGCCTTTGTCCTCTATCTGTTCGGTTAAGTCTTTGACAGATTTTCTCAGGATCAATTCCGTCGGCACAAAAACTATATCCTTTTTGGTCTTGCTGTCCGACTCAAATTGTTCAAAAAGCATCTCCACCGCGGTTTTACCGAGATCGTCATAATTTTGTCTGACCGTTGTCATCGGCGTGGCAAGATATGCCGAATATGGATAGTCGTCGAAACTGACCATCGAAATATCTTCCGGCACACGCAGTCTCTCTTCCGCCAACGCCCTCAAAGCGCCAAAGGAGATCAGGTTGCTGAAGGCAAATATTGCGTCGAAACATTTCTTCTCTTTAAGAGCATGTTTCGTGTAAATGTATCCGCTTTTGTCGTCGAACCTGTCACCCATGATAAGCGACTTGTCTACTTTGACGTTATTTTTTTTGTGTGCATCTATGTATCCCTGCACTCGCATTTCATTCGGCGTAGAACTGTCAAGGCCCTGCAAGCAGAGGATCCTCTTGTGCCCGTGTTCTAACAAATGACTCGTCGCATCGAATGCTCCCTGAAAATTGTCCGACGTCACGGAAGGCAGATTGAGATCTGGAAAGTACCTGTCAATGATCACTATCGGTTTGTCCAAATTCTCAAATGCCTTTAGGTGCTCGCTTGTTTGTCCCACCGGAGAGATTATTAATCCATCCACATTTCGGCTTTCGAGAAGCTTAAGCGACTCGATCTCAATATCGGTGCTCTCCTGGCTGTCACAGAGGAAGATAGCATAACCGCGTTTGCGAGTTTCCACTTCGATGCTGCGTGCGATATTTGCAAAGAAAGGATTTGATATGTCTGGTATAATCAGGCCGATCGCAAGGGTCTTATTGGTACGCAGTCCTCTTGCGAGCTGATTTGGATAGAAGTTTAGCGTCTTTGCCTCTTGCATGACAAGTGTTTCGGTCTTTTTGCTTATTCGGTAATGTCTTCCCTTGCCGTTGAGGACTCTTGAGATGGTTGTTATGGATAGGCCCAAGCGGTCGGCGAGAAACTTAAGGGTAACTCGTTTTTTATTTATCCTGGACATATTTTTCCATGCCAGCAAGGTAGTACACTATAGTTATCGGCGTCTTGAACAAACATTTGTGCGATTATGCGATATTTCGCGGGATATGTCAATATCGAACTTTTTAAAATAAACCCTAAAGCGTTCTGTACGCTGTAAGTTCTTTATTGGAAGACAGGCAGTAATGCTGTTTATTATGACATAAAAACCTCTTTTCTTTCAATATCTCACTTGCATTGTCAGTATACCAAGGTATACTATGCATGCACAATCGTTATCTCGCCCTATACAACCGTTTGTGCAATTATTTTTTTTTAAAATTCAGTATACCAAGGTATACTATGCATGCACAATCGTTATCTCGCCCTAAATAAACGTTTGTGCAATTATTTTTTTTATTTTTTCTTCTTGACAGAGGGAAGGGATTTCTGGTAAATTGTTATATGGCGGCAAAGGTTGATCAACTTTTGTTTTGTGCTTTTGTTCATGCATTGCAGCCGAGACGCTTTACGATTTATAATAGGACAGCAGTGAAATATAATAATTTTGGAAAAAATCGTGAAGCTGCCAAGCCAACTATGCTATTTTGTTATTGTATTGTGATTGTCAGACCATACGAGTAAGTTAACGGCAAAAAAACATGGAAAAGTGGGGTATTATAAATGGGTAGGAAAAAAGCTTTCACGCTGATAGAGTTGTTGGTGGTCGTCGCCATAATAGCGCTGCTGCTATCAATTCTGACACCGGCGCTAAATCAGGTCAAGGAACGCGCAAAGCGAATTCTGTGCGCAAATGCCCTGAAACAATGGGGTATAGCGCTCGCTGCGTATGACGCCACCAACGACAAACTCATGTTTATTATCAGACGCTGGCCAGGCTGGAAGCAGCCTTTGCCACATAATATAGCAGCGTTGCCACCAAGGTTATACGGCACCACTTCGTCGCAACCTTACATGATACACGGAGAATGGAGCGCCTATCTGATCAATCCGTATCTTGAAGTAATTGACAAGGACTTCGAAAATAATGGAATAGTGTCAAAGATAATGACTTGTCCCAATGCCGACGGTGACTTCATAGTGGAGTGGAACTATGTCAATTGGGATGTGTGGTGTCAGCCAGGCGGAGAGTATTTTCTTGAACCGGCATATGCTTATTGGAATATAGATAGGCCGAAGGGACCTATTACTGTCGCTTCATCAGGTAAGTATAGTTCTGATGGTGAGGGCAGCGCGAACATTCATAGGGACCTTACTGACGGTGAATTGTCGCCCAGGAGATTATTGATGAGTGAGGTTATTGCTATGGATGTAGATCACACTAGTACTATTGGCTTACATTCTTACCTTTATAACCATGGCAGAAAGGGGTGGTCCTGGGCATCTTTAGATTGGAATCCCAACATTCAACTACCAGACAGACATACCAAGTGGGATGGCCAACAGGACGCAACAGGAAGGAGCCAGTTGTTTGGCGATGGGCGTGTTTCCTGGAGAAAGATTTCACTCCAGCCTGAAGACAATGTTCCCGGTTTGGTGCATGGTAATGGTTTCGCTGAGAACGAGTGGAACGGCCCCGGCAGCGGCTGGGTGACGCAAGAGGATGTAAAATGCTACTACTAATGGACAATGCTTATAAAAAATTTTTCTTGACAGAGACTGAGTAAAAAGTGTATAATTGATACTTGTAGTTCTGTTGCTTGAAAAACTCTTTAACCTAAAAGGATGAGAAATTGCAGTTTTCGGAGGAGAACATGTGGATTCTCAAAGTTAAGCATCGGATAGTGCTGACGAGGATATTTGCGCGCCTGGTGCGCGCTATATATAGGATACAAAATATTTCACTCAAACAGTAACTGTTAACTTCTCAAAGAAAGGAGGTCTGCCAAATCAATGGTATAAACGCTATAAAAGAGTTGGAATTCAGTTGTAAGTTAAACAGAGCAAGAAGTAAATCAATCAATGTGGATGCCCATTTAAAATGGGCAGGTGCTCTCTAAGACGTTCGAAGCCTGTAAAGAACGCAAAACGAGAGCCTTAAACTAAATGGAATCGTACAGGCAAATGGAGGATTTAATTATGAAAAAAATAATAATGTTTGTTATGGTAATGGTGATTGGCCTGACCGCAGGCATCGCCAATGCGGACTTGCTGGTTTCAGAGTCATTCGAGTACACCGCTGGTGAGCCTCTGAAAGGCCAGAACGGTGGGACAGGCTGGGCTGGCAAGTGGGTGGAAGATGTTGTTGCCCTCCCCAGCGCTGAGATCGGCGACGGGAGCTTGGAGCCTCCCGGTGTGGTGGGCACCGGCAACCATGTGAAAGTCGTTGATAATAGCGGTGACGGCGAGATGTTGTACACGCGAGACCTGACGACTCCTTTGCTGGATGACGGCTCGACATACTGGGTCAGCGCCGTGTTTCAAAAGACCAATAGCGAAAATACTAACTCCTGGTGCGGCTTCGCTTTGGGTGAGAACATATGGTTTGGCAAAGGATATAATGAGGATAATCTCATCCTCCATAATAATGTGGGTGACTCTGTTGATACGGGCGTGCCGGCAACTGATCTTAGCTGGCTGGTGCTGAAGATAAAAACCAACCCAGCTGCCGATGAACGGGTCTATCTGTGGGTTAATCCGGACGCTGGCAACGAACCGTCTATCACCACCGCGAACGCCTACAACGAAATACCTCTGGAGGTGACGCCGGGTGATGCAGATTTCTTTCTCATTGAGTATGGTGGCTCTGGCACTGCGAACTCCGGTGACTTCAAAGGCGATGAGATCAAGATTGGTACCTTATTTGACGATGTTTTTGTCGAAGTCGGTCCGAAGAATCCTATCGTCATTGACCCCAACGTGATGACAGTCTATGAAACGGACGAGACTGAAGGCGACTTCGCCGTTGGGCTGAAGTTCCCGGCTGTGAAGCAGGCGCCACCAGATGAGGGAACGCCCGTTACCGTGGACTTTGTGGTTGACCCCAATGGTGGTGGAGGCCCAAGTCCTGACATTGATTTTCTTGACGGCGTCGGAGGCATGGACCAGGTCACCTTTAGTCGAACCGGTAATGATTTGAGCCAGGTAGTCATTCGCTTCAAGGCCATCAACGATGTCATTGCGGAACCACCGGAACTGGAAGAAGAGAAGGAAGTACTTATTTACACTACCTGTGCCCAAGAGCCAAACTTCGTCCGTAGCAAAATCGCAAGGCTTATTGTAGTGGACAACGACCAGGCCGACATATTATTCGAGTTAGTAGAAACAGGTAAGCCGATAAGGGAAACGCCCGTCACGCTAATGGAGTACCAGCTATGCACGTTTTGGCATCTGGGTGTCTGCCAAAACTGGGTGACCTTCCCCCAGACGATCGGCGTTTCGCTCCAGGTAAAACCCGAAAACGATGAAAACCCGGGTTCGCAGGGGTATGTCAGAGTCATCGTAGAACAAGAAGGGGGCGCCGACAATCCGCCGACAATGGACCCGCCTCTTCTTCCGGAAGGGCCTGTTGAGCCCAACGCTATACTCTTCACGTCCGACGGTAATCCGGTACCCGGTATTGAGGGTGCCGCCCTTAGAAAGTGGGATGTGCCCTTCAACATCGTCGTAGTGGGCGTTGACGACGACCAGCTTCAGGCCGAGGGAGCCTCCGAGGACGGAGACCAGTACTATCAAGCCAACCTTGCGTTCTCTGTAACTGAAGCCACAGATAAGCGTTACCATTGGTACGAAGAGGATCCGGAGGATCCGTGTGCTCCTGAAATTCCGGTCGGACTGGAAAAAACAGTCGATATCAAAATCGAGGATAATGAATGCGGTGCATACGGTATCCTGCCTCTTGACGTCGGCAACTCTGATCCATGCGCGATAGACGAAGATGGTAACCCGCTGCCGGATTGTTACGTGGATATCTATGACGTGATTGAACTTGCCACCCAATGGCTCGACTGCTCGGATATACACGACCCGTCTTGCGAGTCTTACCTGTAAGGGAAGTTTGGAATGGCTAAGGAGTTTATGAATATAATTTGAACCATAAAAGAATGGAGGATTTAATTATGAAAAAAATAATAATGTTTGTAATGGTATTAGCGATTGCAACCCCGGCTGTGGCTTTGATATGGGAGCCTCACACGCCGGGCTTCGCCGGTTGCCCGGGTAGCGGTCAGGTCATTTGGGAGTTCACCGAACCGGGCTGTATGCCGACAAGTGATGTGGCTGACCCGCCTTATTTCTTCGACCCGTGTGTGCCGGACCCCGTGTTCGGCACTAGCTACACCGACGGCGGACCCGTGGTGGGCTGGACATGGTCAGGCGGCGTCTATACCGTAAATGGCGAGGACGGTCTCAATCAACCCATACCCGATAGTGGCGGCAAGCGATACCTGAGGATGTATATCGAGGTCGTCCATACAATGGTAGAGAGCGACGACCCCTCATTAATCGGTTTTGCCATGGAAATCTGGAACAGGTACGACTGGTCAGGCTGTCCTACAGGAGCCGCCCTTGGGGGCGACTACGACGGATATTACTTCGAACCGCCGATCGAGACATTTGACCTCGGAGGCGGCTGGCATCAGAGCTACTGGGTGTTCGACTTCTCTTCAGAAGTCGGAGCTGAATTTGAGTCCTCCATCCTGCAGGAGGCTACACACACCGCGGCTCTCTTCGGCATGCTCGACGTAGGCAACGTCTATCCTTTCGACATAGAAGAGGTGTACATTAATTACATCTGGTACGATAATGCTGACGGCAGTGATATCCCCACCGAGGACTGCATCGTTCTTCCCGAACCCGGTAAAAAACCGTTGTTCGTCGATGTTAACGACATCCCCATCTATGAGCCTCAGGATGCCGATGGTCCGCCGCCTCTGGGTCCGACTGAGGGACAGTTGCAAGTCAGCCTTGGCTGGCAGCCGGGCGAAGACCCGTGCTACCCGAATGACCCGTGTTACTATGCTGCTGGGTTCACTGCAACGGTTGTAATTGACCCCAACACCGAGGGCGACGGCCTTAATGAAGACTTTACTTTCGTTGGAGGCGACTCCACTGGAAGTGTCACGCTGATATTCGATTCCAACAACTGGGACGACTACCAGAACGTGCACGTAAAGGCTACCGAGGATCTTCTCAAAGAAGGTCTCGAGACCTTCAAAGTCGAGCTTACAGTTACAATCGACATCGCCGACTGCAACTTTGGGGGGATAGGATGCGACCCGGTAGTGGAGAACAGTTCTGTCAGAGTGTACGACAACGACATACCGTATATATCGGTTCTGCCGACTGGGCACCTCTGGAGGGTATTGACCGAGAATAGCCCTGGTGTTCAAAGATGTGTCGATATTAGGCTCTCGCACAAGCCGTGCGACCCATGCAATCCCACTGATTGTCATGATGTTGAAGTCCGCGGTGAACTCGCTTCAAATTTTGATATACTCCTGGAGAATATGGTTGTCATGGACCCGAACTTCGAAGAGTGGACTGACCCGAACCATTTGTTATTTACACCCGCCAACTACAACCAGAATCAGCAGATCTGCCTGGAGGCCATTGACGATCCCTGTCTCGCAGAAGCCTGGTTAGAGTGGGTTCCCGGTGTGCTCCTCTTGAACGGCATCAGTGATGACCCACGGTACAATTCTGAAGCCGAAGGCGGCGAACTTGAAGAGACGATAGTGAATTTCAACGTTCGGGACAATGAATGCGGTTCAGCAGGTTACCCACCCTATGACTTGAATGAAGACTGCTACGTTGACCTTTCAGAAGTTGCGGTGCTCTTGGCTGACTGGCTGAGGTGTACCGAACCACATGTGGACGGCTGCAAGAAGAGCTGGGTGTGGAATCCGTAAGACAACTTGAATTAATTGCAGCTTGATTTTTATGTACTAAGCAGCATTGAGTATAAAGGGCTTCGGAATAAATCCGAAGCCCTTTTCTTTAGTGTGCCGAGCATGTTTGGCAACTTGGAGGTGAAAGTCCTCCACACAACCTGATGGAGGTGAAGTGTTAGCGAAGCGCAAGAGCGTTGCCGTGAGGCAGGG
>JGI10211J14876_10000364_pt1 | contig 19218 bp, 53 predicted proteins | sample Etolagsediment_FD_14876 | JGI IMG/M metagenome (IMG submission 14876)
ATATTATAATTGATTGCTATACTAGTGGTGGAAGTAGAGTGAATGCAGGAGACCGTGCCAGGACAACAGTGGGAGGTGGTCCTACGAATGTAACTGGTTCACGACTTATCATTTATGTCAATAATACATTTAAAGGAAATAAAGGGGGAAATTCTAGAACGAGATATTCATTAAGAACGGGAGGATTTGCCAATGCTGCAAAAATGGATATTATTTTAGGAAATTCTGCAAGAATTTTAGGTGCAGGAGGAAATGGTGGTGCTGGTGGAACACGTAACGAAAATGGAGCTAATAGTGGAAAATCTGGAGAACCTGGACAAAGTGCATTAGCACTTGATAGAAATGTTGAAGAAATAGTATTGAGTAGTGGAGCAATTATCAGAGCAGGTAGTGGTGGTGGCGGCGGTGGCGGCGCTGCTGCCGGAGAAAGAGATAATAGCAAAGAACAAGCCGGAGGTGGTGGAGGTGGAGGTGGATCTGGAACTCCGGCAGGAAACGCAGGAGCAAAAGCAGGGGAAGGATCCGCAGCAGGAAATGCAGGAAATTCCACTAAAGGTGGTAATGGTGGAAAAGGTGGAGATGCTGGTGGCAACGCTTTTGGTGGAGGAGGTGGTGGTGGTGGATCATGGGGTGCAAGTAATGGTGGAGAAGGTGGAAAAGGTGGCGAAAATGATGATAATCAAGCAGAAAATGGTGACGACGGAAACACTAGTGGTACAGGAGGAGATGGTGGTAAAGGTTTAGCAAGAGGAAGTGGACAGTCGGAGAAAGATGGAGGATCCGGAGGTGCTAGTGGATACTCAATTACTTCAGTATCTGGTGTTGTAATTCCAACACCATCGGGAGGAACCGTTCAAGGACCCCGTGCAAGTGGGGGAGGAATATCATAGATAGATAGATTAGAATATTATAATATTATGGAAAAAATAGAAGTTGTAATATATGAATCTCCTTTTCCGCATATGATTGTGGAAAATTTTTATAATAAAGAAGAATTGAATCTTATTTGGGAAGAATTAAATTTTTATACAAAACCAGGAAAATTTTTAGAAGCAAAATATTATGGTGGAATAGTTGATTACACAAATTCTAAAGCACTTCATTTGGATTCATTATATGATGATAAGTATAGATCAATTTCAAATATTTTAACTGTAAATAGAAAATTATTTAATTGTGGAGTATTGGATCATTTCTCAAATATACATCAGTGTTGTATCTTAGCAAATAAATCTAATTATGATATCACTAAAGTTAGATACTATCATGATGGAGAATATTACGACCCTCATACCGATAGTTCAATGCAATTTTTAGCATTTTCATACTTTTATAGAGAACCAAAAAAATTTGTAGGAGGAAATTTAGTATTCCCACAATATGATCACGAGATTATATGTAATAATAATTCTACGATTATCTTTCCTGGATGGGTAGAACACGGAGTTTCTAAAGTTGAAATTAATGAATCCGATTATTTTGATGGATTTGGTCGTTATGCAATTACTTCATTTTTTGGATGTAAGTAAACAGACATGATAAATCAGAATTTTATATCAATTTATGATGATATTTTATCAAAAGAATACTGTGATATTATCATCAATGAATATGAAAATAATACAGAAAGACATCAAAAAGGTTTAGTTGGGAATGGCAAGATTAAATCAGAAATTAAAAAATCTACAGATATTAATTACTCTATAAATGAAAAATGTGATACTGTCTCAATTATCTTAGATACTTTAGAAATTGCCATGGATGAATATAAAAATAATTATCCTGATGTAGATATGATTAATAAATGGGGTATTGAAACAGCATTTAATGTGCAGAAATATAAACCAGGTGAAGGATTTTTTTCTACTCATTGCGAATCTGTGGATCTTGTCTCATCAAATAGGGTTCTTGTTTGGATGTTTTATTTGAATGATGTTTATGATAATGGTGGAACTAGATTTCCTACTTATGATCTCACTATAAATGCAAGAATGGGTAGATTAGTTGTTTGGCCTGCATATTGGACTCATCAACATCATGGTATTTCAAGTGAAACTGAAACAAAATACATTGCTACAGGATGGCATGTATTCAAAGAGTCTTGACAGGACTCTAAAAACCCTGTAGACTACCTTTGTCTGGGTTGAAGATGAGATTCTAAGTTATTAAAGACAGTTCTAGAACCGTCCACTGGGTCGCACTGGGGACGGTTTTCTGCTATAATAACAAGGTATTCGACAGGAACCGATGCCCATCACACTGCGTCCTCACCAGCAAGATGCTTTGGATGCAATGCTGGTCAATGAGAAAGGTCAGATTGTGATTCCGACTGGTGGTGGTAAAACTCCAGTTATGTTCCACGATTTGATTGTCAACTGCCAGTATATTGACAATGGTATGACTACCGTTGTTGTTGCTCCTCGTATTCTGCTGGCAGAACAACTTTGCTCTGAGTTTCTGGAGCACATTGATACTACCAACACTCACATTATGCACGTTCATAGTGGTGAGACTCATCACTTTAGCAGCACGAATCCTTCAAAGATTCATTTGTTTGCTAACACTGCACGAACTGCTGGTGAGAATGTTATTATCTTCACCACCTATCATTCTCTGCATCGTCTGATTGATGCAGATATTGAAGTCAACACCATTTACTTTGATGAAGCGCACAATTCCGTTCAACGTAACTTTTTCCCTGCTACGGAACACTTTGCTTTTGATGCTGATCGTTGCTACTTCTTCACTGCTACTCCTAAGCACTCTGTTACTATTTCCAAACCAGGGATGAATGATCCTGAGATCTACGGTAAAGTTATTTGTAATGTTCCTGCTCCTAAGTTGGTAGAAGAAGGTTATATCCTTCCTCCTAAGGTTGTTGTGAAGCAACTGGATATGGTACAGGACAAGCAGATGATTGCCGATCGTGATTCTCAGAATCTTCTTGACACCATCGATGAAAATGCACTGGATAAGATTCTTATCTGTGCTCGTTCTACCAAGCAGATTATCAAACTTCTTGCAGAATCTGATTTCCGTAATGAACTTACAGAACGTGGTTATTCTGTGATGTATATTACTTCTAAGACTGGTGCTATTATTGATGGTCAGAAGGTCAATCGTGAGGTATTCTTTGACACTCTGAATACTTGGGGCAAGGATTCTTCTAAAAAGTTTGTGGTTCTTCATCACAGCATTCTGTCTGAAGGTATCAACGTTTCTGGTCTGGAAGCAGTTCTGTTTATGCGTAATATGGACTACATTGGATTGAGTCAAAGTATTGGACGGGTTATCCGTCTGGGAGGATCTCAGAAGACCTTTGGATTGATCTGTGTGCCCGTTTATGATAAAGTGGGTATCAGCACCGCCAAGTCCGTTCAGGCAGTCGTTGACACCGTGTTCAAGCAGGGACAACCTGCCATCTCCGTTATCCGTCGTTGACCTATGAAAACCACTATTGATTTGGTTCAGGAACTTCGTTCTCTTCCTGATGCCATTTACCAAAATTTCTGCAATCAGGCAAAGATGGTGGCATTGGAGTACCCTTCTGCACACGGAATTGACTGTTTTGCACGCGGTGAAACGATTGAATTCGGTTTCATTGATATTGTGGGGCAGTATATTGACCTGAAACCTAACAAGAAAGAAGATTTCAACGATCCTGATGGTCAGTACTATCTAGAGCACCTGACTGACGTGAAAACGCAAGGAAATGGGTTTTTACCACGTAAGGACAAAAAAGCTTTGTTTTATTCTAAACAATGGGACATTAAGAAAACCGCTAGTGGTGCATCACAGTTTGAATCTAAGGCACACTCTTATATCTTAATTGATCCGATTTGTGCTCGCATTGCAGTGGTAGATACTAGTGTTTTCTATCGCAAACCATTTCGCAATAACTCTGCACGTATTTCATTCAGTGTAAAACCACAGGATGTTTATATGATCTATGATGGTATCAGCAGTGTGATTGATACTTCGATTGTTCCTGATCCTAATGCAATCTATCGTGAGATTTGGAAGAAAGCAGGAGATAAACTAGAAGCACTGACCACCTGCTGAACTGGCACACTGCTTCCCCACACCACTCCAACTCTGCTATAATACTTAAGTAATCAAGGGAACAACCCCATGAAATGCAAAGTCAAACTCTATGTTGCTGGCACGGTTTTCACTGAGACTGTTTATGCTCGTGACTATCAAGAAGCCCGTCAAGTTGCATTGGCACGTAATCCTAACGCACAAGTTGTAAGTGTGAATGCCAGTTTCTTCTAATGTCTGTGTTTCTTAAACCACATATAGAAACTCCGGGAATCCTCAATCCAAAGATTGGGGATCCTTTGGGGTATGTATCCAATGATGGGACATGGGCTGCTATTCCTTTCGTAAATGGTAAAGAATTTGCAATTATACATAACGGTGAGCATGTGCATCAAGCAAAAACTTATAAGCAGGCACTTGCATATATTAAAAAATCGTCCAAAGTAAAGAAAACATCATCTCTTGAAAAGTTTCTATGAAAGTGATTTCAAATCCAACTATCAAAAGTAAGGTTTTATTTAAAAATTTAAAATGACAAACTACATGTATCCCAACTTTACTATCATAGATAATTTTTTGGATGATCCAGATGCTGCCGTAGAATTGTCGAAAAATTTAAAGTGGACTTCCACTTCAGATGGTAGATGGCCTGGAGAAAGATCTGAAAAACTTCATGAAGTTAATAAAACATTTTTTAACTATGTTTGCAATAAAATCTATAACATTTTTTATGAATCGCAACCAAATTATTGGAATACTTCTCTAAATTTTCAGAGAATAAAACCATTTCATACTGATCAGTATGACAAAAAGAATCGTGGATGGATTCACATGGACAATGGTTGTCATTTTGGAGGAATTATATATCTCAATAAAAATCCAGAACCTGATACAGGAACTTCCATGTATCGTATGAAAGATGGTTATTCCATGCAACATAGTATGAGTGTTAAACAAAATCTTTATATTGGTAATATGAGTTCTGAAAATGATGAACAATATTATAAGACATTCGATGAAGTAAATGGACAATACTTAGAAACTGTTAAAGTTGAAAATGTATATAATAGATTAGTTTTCATCGATTCCAGAACTTATCATGGAGTTCAAACGTTTGGAACAAAGGAAAGATTAACACTATGTTTTTTTGGGAATGACATTGGAGGTAAAATGCAACCTATGCTTAGACAATCAAATTGTGTTAAATAATGCAAGAAAATAATTTAAAAAAGTCCTTAATATGACTTATCAGGCAGTAATTTATTCTGATGGCAATCAAGAATGTCAAAGAATGATTCATCTTCTTCGCAATTTTGGTTGGGAATTGCATGAATATTTTTTAGGTATTGATTTTAGTGATAGACAGTTTCGTATGGAGTTTGGATCAGAAGCAACATATCCACAAATTGCCATTAATAATAAGCATATTGGTGATATGAAAGAAACTTTAAACTATATGAAAGAAATTGGGATGTTTCAATGAAAAAGAATGATACCGTGGAGTACATTGGATGCTCTCAAGAACAAATTAATTGGGGCAATAATAATGATCCACGGTCAGTTCTTGTCATTGGCAAAGAATATATTGTCGAAAAAGTTATTGTTCATTCTCAACATACAAAAATAAAGTTATATAATAAAGTGGGGATGTTTAACTCAGTTTGCTTCAGAGTTAAAAATTCGCAGTTAAATAACTCTTTACAGTATATTACAAAAATGGATCCATCTAGTATAACATTATCAACACCATCAAAGTCATTTGCTTATGAACAGCAGGCTAGAGAAATTGAAAAATGTTCTGATTTAGAAGAACTTCGTAATATTTGCAAATGCTATGTTAAACTTTATTATAAGCAACAAGAAACATTAAAAGGACTGGGAATTCCAAATGAAACTAATTGAAAAGTCAGATCCTCAATATTTTGAGGTTACATCTGATGAACCATATGATAGACACAAGTACAAGTTGACTTTACCTCATGGTCGTACTATAATCTTAGAAAGTTATGAACAAGTTCAATCCATGTGGTTTCAAAGTATACACAATTGGAAGGGTGCAACAATTGAAGTAATTGATCGTAAAAAAGGATTTCAGTAAATTTGAAATTATGACTAATAAAAAATATACAACTAAATCTGGTGACACTTGGGAGTGGGAAGAAACCGAAGAAATTCGTAAGGCAGTAGAACAACTGCACAATACTATTCGTGAACTTGAGACAAAAGCACCTGATTATGGAGTTGGTAAATGAAACTATTGACACTTGAAGATTATCAAAAAGCAGGAGAAACATTTTGGCCAAAGTATTGGTATGTTGCTAAAGAACTTGGTGAAGATGCTAAAACTGAAGATATTTTGAAAGTTATGGAAGCAGTTGGTGGTGTTGCACTAAAACTGGCACTTGAAGAAAAAGATGGTCCTTTTGGGTTTAATAAAAAGGAAAAGGATACTAATGACTGAACATCCAGAAATTACTGAATATGAATGGATTGATAATTGTTTCCGTGTATGGGAGACGAGATTTGGTCTTTGGTCTAGTGAAACAAAAGAAGGTCGTAAAATGCTCACAGGATTGACAAAAGAATCAGTTGTTAAAATGACACGATGGCATCTTAAATGTGAGCAAGAAGGATGGCCAGAAGGTAGTGTACGTGTCGTAGGATCTGCTAGTGTAGGAGGTAAATTGTAATGTACGAAGAATTAAATTGTTTTGAAGAAGCACTCAAGCATTTTGGAACAAGAGTTGAAATTATTACTGCTATGGAAATAGCACGTAAATTAACTGCTGAAGATGCCTATCAAATGATCAAGAATGAACTGAAAGAAGTTAAAAAGTGTCGCAAACAATTTCAGAATGATGACTGCTGATTCACTTAAAATACATCAGAATGATGATGGATCTTATAGCATGGAATGGGACAAAGAAGATCCTAACTGGAAGTGGCTCAATGGGTTGACAAGCAAGGAAATTCAATCTATCATAGAGGAAGCAATCAAAGATTATTCAAATGACATCTGACTCTGATTATAAAAAATATTCTTTAGAAAAATTTGATGAATGGTTTCTAGATGCTCTTAATTGTGATGAAATTTCTCCGAAGGACATCTATGATACGATTACAAAATCTTTGCATAGTAGTATTGAGTATCATAAAAAGCAATTAGATAAAACCAACGAACTTCTTTCACTTTTGAGTAAAACTTCATCCCCTATTTCTAATGAAGAGAATATCACTATTGCGACAAAGAAGGACATTGATGATTTTTGGAATTGTCAAAAAGATTTTAAAGATGAAATAGAATTAACTGGTGAAATAGAATTAATTGAAGAAATAGAATTGGCTAAAGAAATCGAATTCATTAAACAATCAGGTGGATTTGAATGGACTCCAGAATCGAAACACTCTAATTATTATTACGAAACTGATAGGAACAAATAAATGGCACTTACAAAACAAGTAGAAGAATCACTCAATGAAGCACAGGGTAATCTAAGAAATGCCCTACATTGGGCAGCAAAGAATGAAAGACCAATGGTATGTTCAGTCATTGCAGATATGATTCAAAGAATTGATACTGTTATTCATACAGATTCTATTTTGGATAAACTAGAAAATCGTGAACCGGGAGATTCTGGACTATTTGGTCCTTCTTTTGAAGAATGATAAATTAATCTAGAAGAAAATACTGCAAAAAATCTATGACTCTTCCATTCGATGGTAAAAAATTGACCGAAAATGAAGAAAAAAGCATAAAAAATGCAATAAAAGAATCGGATATCCGTGCTATTCACCCTGAAAGAATGGAAGCTTTTGCTCAACATTTAGTTGAAAAACTAAAGTCAACTTTTCATAATGCAAAAAATCAATAATAAATAAGTATCATAACAATACAGAACCATGGAAAAATCCATCGAAGATCATATTGAAAAGGACAAACAAATTTTAGAAAATCCTACTATTTCACCACAACAACGTCGTCATATTGAATCTGAACTTCATGATTTGGAAGAATATCATGAACACAATCCCAATGATCATCATGACCCAACACCATTAGAAATGTATTGTGATGCCAATCCTGATGCAGATGAATGTAAAATTTATGAGGACTGAACCACTTTAAGAACTGTCCACTCTGCCCCCTGACTCTGCCCCACTCTGCCCTATAATAACAAGGTAATCAAGCAAAGGCACCATGGGCACCCGTTCCCGCATTGGCATTGAACTCAAGGATCAGAGCATTCTGAGTGTATATTGTCACTATGATGGTTATCCTTCCTTCAACGGTCGCATCCTGCGTGATAACTTTGATACCATTGAGAAAGTAAAGGAATTGATTGATGGTGGTGATATGTCCTGCACTTGGACTAATGCAGGTTGGAACAATGAAACTCTGCCCGAAACTGGCCCACTATACTACTCTTCCCGTGGTGAAGATTGCCCTCCTCGTCTTGATAAAGATATGGAAGAGTTTTTCTCTATGGGTGAAGAATACTCTTACATCTTCCGCAATGGTAACTGGTTTGCCTATGATATGCACCAGTTTGGAAATAATGTAGCACCTGAACCTGTGGAGATCCCTGTTGGTCCAGTTGCATAAGTGTCACAGAGCATCCTGAAACCCCATCAGGATGCCCTATAATACATTCATACACAAGGGAACCACCCATGACCATTGACACTGAAACTAAAAAAGTTCTTGATGATCTTTTGATTCGTATTGCTCAAGAAAACTTTCCAAGTGTCGAAACATTAGAAGTCAGAAACTCTGATAGTCTGGATTTTCATGAAGTTCATGTGGAGTCAATCAGAGACGCACTTAAGGATGCTTTCATTGCTGGTTTGTCGAGTGGCATTCAGTTGTGACGATTGAGGAACTTGCACAGCAGGGCATCTGCTGATCGCATTTCTACCCTATACTAACTTCAGTTCAAACAAAGGACATGACTGCTACTGCAACCCGTCAGGATTTCTCTGATTTCTGTGCTCAACGTGATGCACAGAATACCATCCAACTGAATGTCACAAAGTGGTGCTATATGCTGTGTGATGCACTGCTGAAAAACTACATTGATTACAGCATCAAGTCTCATGAACGTCATTTATTTCGTGATTTTGATCAGACTTCTGTTGATTATCATGAAGCATGTATTGAAGACCTAAAGAATGGTCAGTGTGGTTATGAGTTTACTGTAGAGTCTGGACGTAAGTATCACAAAATCATGATGAGTGCCAATGGTTCTCTCTCCGTTCATGCTTTTGTTGATAAGAAGACTGGTGAAGTGTATAAACCTGCCAGTATCAAGTCTCCTGCGAAAGGTGTACGTTTTGATCTACGATTGATTGAACAACGTGAGTGGTTGTTGGAGAATGCAACCTGGCACGGGTCCTATCTTTACAAATGAACTACAATAGAGAACAACTGATTGATGCACTTGTGGCAGAGTGGGAGCATCTCTGCCATGATGATTGTGATCTTGAGAAGGATTATACTCCAGAAGAGTATCGTCTCAAACTTGAGTGCTATAGTGATGAAGATTTGATTGAAGAGACTTTTACTGGTGATGGTTATACACTTGATGAATACATGGAGGATTATGGATGACTGCTAAGGAGAAACTTATCTTTATCGGTTCTTTTATTTGGTTAATGCATTGGGGAACATGTCTTTCATCTCTCATTCTGGATACGGTTATTCTAAAAGGCTCTGTGAGGATGTTACCTCCTGGTTTCTGAACAAGTATTATCCACGTCATAAGATTGATGTGGATATTGTTCATCGTGGATTGAAACGTGAGAGTGTGCTGGGTTATTGTGATATTATTGGTCTTTCTTATCGACCAAGACACTTCCTGATTGAACTTCAGACCAATATGTGTAAGGAGATTTATATAAAAATCCTTTTGCACGAACTGACCCATCTGGCACAGTGGGTGGATGGTTCTCTGCGGTTTCGGCATGGAAAAATGTGTTATTGTCAAGAACCGGTCGAAAATTATGATTATGAGTATCAACCTCATGAAATTGAGGCACGGGATAGTGAAACAATCCTATATGATCTGTATATGAGTGATAAAGAGGGTGTGCCAGTCAAACAGGTGGCACAGTGGTCGTTTCAGAACCGTCTGACTGCCCTATAATAAGTTCATACCAAACGAGGTACACCATGATCACAGTGAATCTGACTGAGCAACAACTCTCACTCCTCGAAGAACTTGTAGGTGAAAAGTTCAATGAAGTTGCACAGGCATGGTTGCCTGCTAGTGAAACAAAAGACATGAACAAACTTTGTTATGATACTTTGCTGAATCTTCGTTGTGTTCGTATGTCTAAAGAGTTTGATGAAACTTATGCTAACTGGGACAAAAATTTCTATTCTTTTGATAAGAAAGAATTCTTGCGTGAGGTTGGTCTTGTGACGGATGAGGAACTGGACCAGCAGGGCATCTGCTGAGTCCATCCTACTCTATAATAAAGACATCAACGCAAGACAAGCACTGATGCAAACAACGACTGCAACTTATCAAATTGAAGTCACAACAGATGAAGGATATTTGTCCTTCATCAAAGTGATGCCAACCAAACCAAAAACACACAAAGGAGTTAAATCACAGAACACAAAGTTATCAAAATGGGTAGAAAAACAATACCCCAACTTTACATCCTACGAAATTTCTCCTCTCGACTGATGATTTTAGATCCAACTAATTCTCAACACATTGATTTTAACGATTGGTTAGCACAATGCCCTGTGCAATGGTTTAAGTTAGATTCAGATGATGACCAACAAAGTTATCAATTTATCATCGACACATCAGAAGATGATGATGAGGATTGATTACAATCATTCACATTAACTTTCAACAACTCACTCTCTACTGATGAACATTTTTCCTCTTGATGATCAACTGGTGATGTTAATTGACCGATTGAATAATGCGGTTAATGTTTGTTATGAAGCACCTGAAAATGAGGATCAGGGTTATCCTTATGCAACAGGATATTCACGGTCTGCGATGACTGATGTGGCAAACGATTTGAGCAAAATTGTTAAACAAATGCGAGAGGAGGTGGACGGTTGATCGAACTGTCCACTATCGGTTGAAACCGACCCGTTTTCCTGTATTATATAAGAGTCAAAGGGATTTCACTTCATGCAACTGACTAATTCTGCTACTATTGTTGACTTCTTCCCTGAGGCATTTATTGCCGAGGCATGTGAGGAGAAAGGTATGAAAGTTGTGATCAAACGTTTCATCAAACGTGTTACTTTCCGTGCCACTGGTCAAAAATCTTATAGTGTGATTGGTATGATTGATGCCAAGCACGAATGGGCATCACGAATTGCAAAAGGTGCTGAGGTTACTGGTTACAATACTGAAAAGATGCCTTCTTCTGAATACATGCCCCTTTATTGCTGATTTTGTTTTTTCAATTATGGAAACCGTAACACCAATCACCAATTCAAATCTTTGGTATCTTTGGTATGAAATCATCAAACAAGATGCTCCTGAAATTATGGATGAATTTATTGAAAATACTGCATCAAAAATGGAACTCACTGTTGATTATTTCACTCAGGAGTTTCTATGAAAGAGAGGGAGAGACTTATTATTGCTATTCAACAATTGTCGAATCTGATTTCTCTTTTAAAAGGGAATGAAGAGGAGCAATATATAAACATCAAACTCACCAGTGTGTATTATGAACTCCAACGACAAATTTCTTTATATCATTGATTATTGGGTGCCATTTCCATCATCTGAATATGGTGGATTGATTAACCTAATTGCAGAAAATGATCAACAAGCCTTTGATCTTCTTATATCTGAAAAATCATTTGATGATCGTCATGGGCACTTGATTATGGAAAGAGTCATCAATGCTCAAAAGTTTCGGTTGGCGGATGATTATGAATGTGATATAATTGATGCATTTCTTACATAGTTGACAGATGATTATGTGAGTAGTATAATTAACTTGTTTTGCATTAAAAGACTAATGAATGAACGTTATCAAATTGAAGAAGAGGGAACAAGTGGATGGTTTATTGTTGATGATAAATTTAATCTGACAAAAGAACAGGCTAAGGAAAGTTATAATTTGTTAGTTTTAGAAGGATATAATCCAAATCGTCTCAAAATTGTTCGTACAAAATGATTGAACTTCCTCCTGATTTCATACATTCTGCACCTGAAGGATATAGTTATGAAGTTATCAAATTCAAACGTAATGTTTCTGGTATCTGGATTGTTAATCACAGGAAGTTTTCTTATACAGATACACCTCCAAAAAGTATATGGGGATTCTGGTGTAGTAAAAAGAAAAAATACTATTCACCTATTAACTCCAAAACAATTGGTAAAGAAGTCATTATAACTGATACTACTGCATTTACTGCAATGCAACTTAATCTTAATCCATTAGAACGATGTATGTACCAAAATTAAATGATTATGTAAAATGGAATAAAATTCATTTCCCAGTAGAAGGATGGGTTTATTTTATTGATAATGATTATATTACAATTGAGATCGCAGTTAAACCAAAGAATTGTAATAAAGGTACATCACATCAAATGGACCATACTTTAGTTTTATGTCATAGACAATATTGGAATGAACTGATTTATGTGAAGAGTAGAGATTAAACATATTTCCACATGTATCCTTTCCAAGTATAACGTCCATTACTTTTAAGTGCTCTGTAAAGACCACTTTTATCATCAGTTCCAACATCTCTTAATGCTGCGGCACAACTTTCAAAATAGTATTCTTTCCATGATTGTTTGTGTATTGCTTTAATAGGACGTTTTCTTGTTTTACCATCTACACGTTTCCAACGATAACCATATGCTTTATATCCATGTTTTAATGCACGTATGATGTTAGTGTAACCAGTATTCTTTCCTGATACTTCTAATGCAGCTTCTTTAATACTATCCCAATAAACTTCTTCTCCAGTTTCTACATTTAATCCCATAATTTCAATACCAGTTCCTTTACCATTACCTCTGTATTCTGGATTCTGCCAACCAATTAATTTCTTTTCTTTTGGTTCTTCTATTATAATTTCTTCTTCTATTTCAGTATCAACATCATATGCATTCAATTCTTTAATATAGTATTCTTTCTTTTCTTCTAACTCTATTTCAATACAATCACATATCTCTTTAGGCATAAAATTATGATTTTTATGTTTTCTCATTTCTCTATGTAAGAGTAAAGGTGACATTCTCATTGCACTATCAATGTGTTGTTTCCATACTTTATTGATTGCTAATGTTGTCGCACCCACATAAGTTGTTCCATCTACTTTGTTGATTAGTTGGTAGATGATTCCCTGAGACATGGTTTTTTGTATTGAAGTGTCGTATAATATGTATTATAGAGTTTGCTCATGTGTTATGTTATTAGGATAAATCAGTCCCTGAGAACCAATATAAATAATGGGTTTTTTGTAGTTGAAGTAACTCCGGATATACTTGTGAGTAACTGTCAAGTAACCTCTGAGGAACTTTCTGTCTTTATCTCCTAAACCTCCGATCTTATCTCCTAAACCTCCGATCTTATCTCCTAAACCTCCGATCTTATCTCCTAAACCTCCGATCTCATGCAACCTAAGTCCGCAGGCTATCACACTCAGAGCACTTTGTCAATACCCCCCCACGAAAAAATTACAAAACCCACACATAAATTTTATGAATCTTATAAATATTGCTTATAAGAGACCCCCCTTGACGTGTGGCGGGTGATCGGTTATAATAACAAAGTACGAGATTCACCTACGAGACCTATGTACGAGCACGACTACGAGTTTTCATACGAGTATAACAACGAGTCTTATTCATACAATCTCGACGAGATGTGTGAGTACGCATCACAAGATATGCAATATAACATACAAGATTCATACGAGATTGATGATGAGTATGCACGAGATTCATGTGATTACAACGAGATGGCATACAGACATTATGCATAACATATAGTGCTTGCGAGCATTATACATCTATGCTACAATACGTATTATCATCACACGAGATTCACACATGTACACACAAGCACACAAACGTATGGTGAATGTAACACTTAATATCGAGTGTTATGAAGATCTAGACTTGGAGAATATCAATTGGAATGATATTCTTGGTCTAGAAGGAGATGAGAATGTTGATATTAGCATCAAAGAAGTAGCAGATATCTTTTAAATTACCAGTTCCCCAACTGTCACACGATGGTATTAGAGACCCTTATATAAGGCTTATAGAGAGTACTTATGAGTGTGACAGTTGGGGAACTGGCCTAAAACCCCTTGTAAACGCATTCGTGATGGTTTATATTGGATTCGTGGTCGGGAAAGTAACATTTTTCTAACCACAAGTTGTTAACACTAACTGATCATGAACTACACTCTCGAACAACTTCAAGAACGAGTCAACACTTTGATCGAATTGCAGGGTAAAGATGCACCTTGTGCCGCATGGATTTACACCAAAGAAGATTGTCATCTGAAGGATGAAGATGGTGAGTTTGATTATGATAATGTTGTAGAAGATGCTGAAGTTCTTGAACGAATCTTCGATGATGTTGGCAACATTGATTACATCTATCAGGTAATTCAGGAATGTGTTGATGAAGTGACTGAAGAGCAACTTATGCAACAACAACAGGAGTTAGTTTAAACAATATGTGCCAATAGTTTTAGTGGCACAGTAAATGAGCACTGTGCCCAGAATCGTGTATTGTAGTTATGTCGTCAGGAATTCATTCAATGCAAACTCTCTACAAAGTGATTGGTTTCGGTGAGAATGAGTTTGGTTTCTTCAATCAAAAGGCAGTAAGTTCTACCATTGGTTATGCTTCAGGAATCTACAGTGGAATGATTAATGACCCCGACTATATGGGTGCAGTGATTATTAAACAGGAGCATGAATCCTGGCAAGTGATCCTGGAGTTTGGCACTGAGAATATGTCAATCGAATGCGACACTTTTATGAGTTTCAGTGTCAAGAAAGCACCTGCCCTTGTGATGGTCTGACCATGTGACGGTCTGCAAGGTGTCCACTGTTTCCCCCACACCGTCCAATCCCGTGTATATTAAAAGAGTCAAAGCAAACGACACCAATGAGCCCCAACTTCATCGAAACCAAGAATGTTATGACCCTCAAGGAGGGAATTGCACTTGTTGAAGCAAAAGGTTACACCTACCAAGGTATCAACGACCGTTACAATCACTGCTACTATCTCCAATTCCGTTCTCCTGAGGGCATTAATACACTCCTCAGCAAGTGGGATATTGAGAACGACAACTTCTGAGACAGTTGGGAGAGTGTCCACCATTCTCCCACAGCACCCCAGGATCGTGTATTGTATTCAAGTCGTCAGGAATCGAATCGATGAAGACCATTCGGATTCAAGTTGAAACTTATGACGGTTGTCGAACAATTTGGTATGAAAAGTCACGATTGAAGAATCCAACTGATGCAATTTGTAAGCGTGTTAATGAGCAACTTGCTGGATTGAATATTAAGCGAGTTGAAGTTAGTTTGGCTCCCGATACCGTGTGACGGTCTAGAAGGTGTCACAAGGGGGATTGCGGAATCCCCCGATTGCTGCAATACTATCAATGTCGTCAGGAGTTCACCAATGATTGTTCCTTTCTCTGAAGTTTGCGTTGGTTGTTCACTTGTTCTCAACAGAGAAGCAGGTGTGAAAGTATCATCTCGCACCGCAGATATTATTGTCGGTGAAGTCAATGGCAAGTCTATTTGGAAGAAAGTATGGGTGAAGCAGAAACAAGATGTAGTCATTGCTGATCCTAACGGCAATGGAATTGTCCTCACATTCTGAACACTAACTGTCCTTTTGCTATTTGATTATGTTTGACGAAACTTGGACTGAGATTGTTGAAGCACCGGGTGAAATCTTCGATGTCATTGAATATAAAGAAGAATGGGAGAAAGATGATAAGTTTGACGTAGAATCTTACATCAAAGGAAACACTGACTATTGATGTCTTTCGTATCAACTTTCTCCTATTCTAAAATGAACACTAACCTGGAAATGCTGACTGCTCGTGAACAACTGATGGAGGATATTGATTGTATCATCACTGAATACTTTCAGGGTATCGATGATGCTGAACTGAATCAAGTTACAGAGATTCTCTGTGATGCCGTCTGCCGTAACTTTCCCACTAACTGACAACAATGCAATTCCAAGTTACTGAAATCGAGTTTGATTTTGATGATGAATTTGGACCTTATCCTGAAGAGGAAAAACAGGGTGCAATCAATCAAACGATAACAACAATTTGGGAAGCAGATGATGAAGATGATCTAATCGAAGAGATCACATCTGCATCAGGTTGGTGCATCAAGTCCATCGATTACCGTCACATTCTTAACTGAAACTCATGAACCGTTCCGAACTTCAAGATCAACTTATTCAACAAATCCTGGATGATATGGACATCAAAACAATGATGGCAATGTTGTATGATATGATGGATGAGAGTTATGATAAGTATTCTGAGAAAGAATTGATCGCAGAGGTAGAAGAATACTATCCACATATTCTGGAGGATTAATGTCACAAACTGAGTCGGGCGCCCGGACCAGTTGGATAAGTGTCACACAAAATGGGCACGACCCCCAAAATCGTGTATTGTATAGAAGTCGTCAGGAAAGAAACGCAATGGCAACTCCAATCTTCACTCTCTCTCCCGAAATGCAACAGTCTTGGGATTATGTCATGGGTCAAATGTTGTCCTTCGTTAATGACACAAATGCCGATGTAGATAGTGCCTATGATTTTGTATGTGAGCAACTGGATATTGATTCCTTTGTTGATAACGAAGCAGCATGGAATGACTTCTACACTTACTGGGAAGCAGCAGACAATCGTAACTGCACACAATACAACTTTGCCTGATGATAAGTTACACTGACCCCTGCACAATCGCACTTCAAACTGACAATCAACTTATGGCAATTCACGAAACCAAGTTTATTATCTCCGGTCGTTTTGAACGTCCTAACGGTCACATTATGCGTGATGAGTTAGGTTACATTGCTACCACTAAAGAGGAGGCAATTGCTACATGCCAACGCAACAATCCTAACTTTCACATTCACACTGTGAGAGAGGATCATAGTGTACCTGAAGTCGTGAAATTGCAACCCCTTTGGTAACACTAACTCATTCATTCCTTCATTAACATCATCATGCGTTATTCTGTTCACTGTCCATCTGCACCCTACGAAAATTCTTCTTTTGTTGATATCGACGATGCATGGAGTTTGTGTTTAGATCTCTCTGAAGAATTTGGTTATGCCGAAGTTCGTCAGGGTGATCATCTTCTAGGAAGTTACACAAACGGTCAGTGAGTTTCTAACATCAACAATACTTACAAATCATGCTCGAATTTCTTCTTTCTGTTGCAACTTTGGTCGGTCAGGTTGATATTAATGCAACACAAACTCAATATGAGTTTTTGAATAACGACAACGTGATTACGACCATTGTTGTTGATAACTACACTCCATGAGTTTCTAACACTAACCGTATCGGTTCTCAAGTATTTTTATTATTGAGAACCGCGGCCGTAGGTGGGCAGTCGGCAAAGTGGCACAATTTTTTGGCACGACCCCCAAAATCGACTATCTTAAGGAAGTGGAGGGGACAGCACCCCTCACGACCTCAGTCCTTTCTCTTCTCTCTCATGCGTAAGATCGAATCCGAAATGATTGCTGCCGTTAAAGGTAACATCAACTGGAGCAAAGATAACACTTCCGTTATCATTGAAGATGGCGTTTCTAAGGTGTATCTTCATGGGAACAAAATTGCCGAGGTTGGTGATAACTTCCTCAAATTGTTCGATGGTGGATGGCAATCTAACACCACTAAGTCACGTTTGAATGCACTTCTCTCTGAGTTTGGTTACACTTGCGGAACAAAACGTGAGTATATTTTCCAGAAGCAATTTGAGTGGTTCATTCAAATGTTCGACCTGACAGAAGAGGCAATGCGGACTATTCCTTTCACCGACGGAATGCGTCTGGCAGGATGACAACTTTGGGGGTTAAATTCCCCCTCAATTGTCTTCACCTTTCTTCTTCATTATGACTCAAAACCTTCACATCGAACACCCCGAAGATACCATTCTCACAGGTGATCTTTCTGTCTTAGATTCTTTCCTCTCTGAGGGTCATCTTTCGGTCAAGATTGATGGTGCTCCTGCTATTGTTTGGGGGACGAATCCTGCTAATGGAAAGTTCTTCGTTGGCACCAAATCTGTCTTCAACAAAGTTAAAATCAAAATCAATCATTCTCATGAAGAAATTGATCAGAACCACGTCGGTGAAGTTGCAACAATTCTGCACGATTGTCTTGATTGGTTGCCTCATACAGATGGCATTTTCCAAGGGGATTTTATCGGTTTCGGTGGATCTGATGAATATACTCCCAACACAATCACATACAAGTTTCCAACAGTAATCGACCAAAATATCATCGTTGCTCCTCACACTTACTACACTGCAGAGAGTGACTTAAGGGATGCAATTGCACACCCGATGAAGTTCACTATCACCGACACAGTTTACTGTAAGTTCGTGAAACCCGTGGCACGTATTTTCACTGGTGATTATGATGCCTGTGCGGGTGACTTTGGTGATCTTTCTGAAGTCATTCAGTTTGCTAAGGTAATGGCACAAACTGTGACCTTCGTGGATGATAAACAAGCAAAGAAGATTAAGCAACAATTGAATAAGTGTATTCGTGAAAATGCACCGATTGATGATAATGCTTTTGACTGTGATTACACACTAATTGCATTCTGGAAATTAGTGCAATCTATCAAAGATGATGCACTCTATCTCTGCCGTAATAATGGTCCTGAAGCATACATCGGTCAGGATCGAATTGACTCCGAAGGTTATGTCTACTCCAATGAGTTCGGTACATTTAAGTTGGTCAATCGTCAGTCCTTCAGTGTTGCTAACTTCAACAACACTAAGTTTAAAACAGTATCATAAGTCCATTCGTTCGTGAATCACCAGTTGGGGGGTATGTGCCCCCCTTATGTGTTGCCCGCCGTGCGTGATGCCCCCCCGTATATAAAAACCCCTAACTTCCCTAAGCTATAAACGACCCAATTAGACCTTTAAAT
>JGI10211J14876_10000366_pt1 | contig 19162 bp, 24 predicted proteins | sample Etolagsediment_FD_14876 | JGI IMG/M metagenome (IMG submission 14876)
TGAGGCGCGACCGTGCCCGTTGTTGGTGGTCACGTGCTACCAGGCGGGCAATCATCAACGGCTTTAGTGGCCTTGGTTAATGTCGACCGTCCTTCGTGATCGTCATCATGGAGTGCAAATAGTTGGTTTAGGCTCATTTGGTTCAATGTCGCTTTGCTGTATTCGTGAGTCGTTGCCAAGTGATTGATTAGATCGGCCCTGTTTCGAACCCTCGACCATGATCCGCTAAGGTTCCACCGTGGCGAACTTGCAGAGCGATAGATAACTTTCGGTGTCTTTGTGACAACTGTGGTTGTCTCTGGTAGTGGTGGTAGTGGCTCTTTGGTTCCGACATTCGTGTCGGTTGCAGTCTTTGCCGCTGTCATCACCTTTAGCCGCGGTGGAACTTTCAACCGTGGCTCATCCTTGCCGATGAGCACCGCACCAATGAACATTTCTGATAACACAACAGCCGCCATTGATGCTAACACAACAACCGCTATTCTGATATTTCTCATTGGTTCAACTCCGGTACATTGTCTTGAGTGTCATTATTAACCGCTCGTATCAGATAGAAATAGTGGTACTTATTGGTTGTCTTGAAATGCCGCTTCCAAGTCAGTCCAGCGTAGCCATTGTCGCCGTAGTTCGTGCCCCAACTGTTGAACATTCTGAAGACTAGTTCACCGTCGAAAATCTCAACGTCGTCTATTCCCACTGCATGATTGCCTGGACCGTTTCCACCACCTGCGATTCCATTCGAATCTAATCGCATGAATCCATTGTCAGCATGAACTGCAACAACCGCTGTAAATCCAAGAGCTATTCCGGCTGCAAGCTCTAATTCAGAATCGACACCATAGCATTCGACACCCCGGAACCGAACAGAATCGCGCACGTCCTCGGCTGTGAAATCGCGTTCGCGGAACTTCTGCGCGTGTCGCGGTTTCCATGGTGAAACGCCGTTGTCTCTCAGCCATTCCATTCCGTCATCAAGCATCGAGCCAACATCACGCGAACCGTTGATCCGAGAATAGAGGAATTCGCCAGATAGTTCGACGTTTGGTTGCCCTGCTAACACTCGTTGCCGTTGGAGAGCCTTTGCACCTGCGCACCCGTTACAACTTCCAATTGATCCTTGGTTGTAAATCCATTCAGGACCGAACATATCAGCCGCTTTAACTCTGCTTGGATCGTTAATCAATCCTTCGATTGCTGCCCGTCCGAATTGCTTGATTCGCCATCGCTTAACCTTGCAATTTTTGACCGATGGCTTCAAGTTGCCAGTGTGGTACAAATTACCGCCAAAATCAATTATGTGGTAGCTCATAGTACCAACTCCTTTTTCAATTCATCAACGGTATCTGGCAGCGCAAAAGTCGAGACTAGATTTCCGTCTTTGTCCATTATCGCAATGAACGGAACGTCTGAATAACTCCCGCTCGCTTTGGCCGTTGTCACAAAATCTTTTCCGGCTCCGTCATCATCTTTAATGAGCGGCTTATTGTAACCGTCTCTCACTAATCCCAACTGCCACCATTCCGACATAACAATGGCCGCTGTTTTAGCGCTCCGTTCTTCGCTTTCCTCGATTAGTACCAGGTAATCAGTCTTTGAAAAAACAACTTCCGGTTTTGGTGGTTCCGGCTTGTCGTCGTCTGGTTCTTTTTCATCGTCTGGTTTGGCTTTTCCTGATACAGTTACGCTATGAATAACTTGAAAGAACTTCCGCTTATCCCAATCAATCGCGGTGCATTGAAAGCGGATCGTTCCCGATTTGGATGGCTTGAATACCAGAGACGAAATAGGCAACCCGATGAATTCCAAATCGTCATTGATAATCGCCCGCTGTTCGTTTGTCTGTACCATTTTTCCGATTAGCTCGATGCCCTGAATCGGTGTCCAAGTAATCGAACATCCATCAGCATCAACCGGAGAAAGGACAACCGTATCGCCAATAGCAACCGCCGATTCGCCGCTAACCGATAGTCCATTTGCAAGATAAGCCGCGCCCGAGAACACACGGGAAGGTTTGGGCGCGGCTAGTCCGTCCAAGGTAGCGAAGGACGAAAGGATGATTGATAGTGAGATTATCAAACTGGTCGTGAAAAGTTTCATTGTTTCGCCTTAGATGCCCAACACGATTGAAAGGAGAATGAATTGAAGCAAAAAGAAAATCGAAATTATCTCAAACAACCCTTTTAAGAATTCTAAAATCTGTTCCAATCCGCCATCCTGAAGCCATGCAATGATAGAACCGTCTCCAAATTCTCCTACCATGCCTTTTTCTAGGTGGTAGCTAGTCGCCTTCTTTTGGACGAACTCTTCAAGTTCTTCTAGCTTCTTTGGGTTGCGTAATACCTGTCGAATCAATCTAGCGTGTTGCTTCTTCTTCCGACGTTCCCAGAATGAAAGCGTTTTATCTTGTGAGTCTACGAACAGATCGTCCATAGCCATTTCAAGTTGAAAGCGTATACAGTTTTTACATTCAACGGTTAATGTGTTCATTATTCTTTTTCCTTTAGTCGTAAACTTCGAAATACCCAGGCTGGCGGAACCTTTGAACCATCAACCCGGTTAAAAAGCGGAATGCCTGCGAATTCACACGCATCGCAAACCGCTTCACTACAGAAATATTTGTCTTTAGTTTTGTGGTCTTCTTTGCGTCTTGAAATGAACCGGAAGACTCCGCGATAATCGTATGATTTGCCGATGTGTGATTGCCACCAGTGGATCAAATCTAAAACTTGCTGTTCATCCGCTTCGAGTGTCAATGTCCAGTCTGGTTTACGTTGTGCCGCTTCTGGGTACTTAGTTCTAATGACTCCATGAAATTCTTTAGCCTCATAAAGCGTGTTGTTGATTTGCATCGCCACATGGGATTGCTCGCCCCATGAAAAGAAACGAATGGCCCGTCCAATGAATCCAGTACCACGATAGAAATGAACTTTTACGGGTATCATGGAAACCTCATTGGCAGCGTTGGAATTTTGATCGGTGAGTCTTCGTTTAATTCCTTGAATCGCGTAACCCATGTCTTCATCTGCGTATATGTGAATCGATCACTTGTACTGCCTTGAACCAAATCCTTAACTTCATTGACTGTTGCACGAAGGTCAGAGATGTCACGCTGGATATTCGTGCGCCATTGTGATTCTTTGAAGATGAACAGACAGAGTCCCGTGATCGTCCCAAGGATAAACACAACCACGAAAATTAGAGTCGCAAATCTCACCTTCGAATCTTCCAAAAAGTTGTTCAATCTACTGTCCTGTTTCTGTTCCATTTTTCGACTTAATAATTGAACGTGATTTTGAAGCCCCGCGAGTTTGCAGACTCATTACGGGGCTTTTTTTTATGAAACACCCTGAGAGGCGATCTTTGCTTTTGCGTCAGAATCTTCCAGCAACCCGTAATTCGCATCAGCGTAAACTTGGCTTGCGAAGTCCAAACCATGCCGCCAGAAGTCACCCCCGAACGTCACACCATCGATTGTGTATAGATCATGGTTTTGGTCGATCACCCATTCAGAGAAGGTTTTCTGAATTGGGGTTTCCGCTTCGAGGTCATCCTCCGCATACTTCACCGACTGCGGAAAATAGCTCGGAACTTGAGCGGTCGCGTCGGTTGCACTGATCCAAAGTGGATAACCAGTGAATGACAAGATGCCTTCCGTCGCTGCAATCCCCAAAGCAGTTGGAACGCTCACTTGAGAAAGAAACAATTCAACGTCTTGCGGTTCATACGTGAAATACTTACCCTCGAATTTTGGATCAAGAGCAGAAAGCATTTTGACGAGTCCGTTCATTGAATGTTGATCGTCTGCCAATGCTGCCAAGTAGAACGAAGTCAGACCTGTTATTTTTGGGTTGCTCATTTAGCGCCTAATAGGATAAGTTTTTTATTGCCGTCAGTCACCGCGAGCGTCTCAGTTCCGGCAATAGTTGGGTTGAGTGCCGCTATCTCGGTAGCTGGATTATTGAGATAAGTGATATCGGTTTCTGTTCCGTGATTGCAATTGCTAGATCGATCTAGTGAGTCTTTATAGAGCGGAAGAATCGCAACATCGGAAGAAGCGTTTTTGAACTTAAGATTTTTGACGTATCCGGTTAAGAAACTGGTTGACTGATTGCCAATCAAAACCGCTGTTGAATCGTAGGTTGTGTAGGTCACTCTCACCGTTTGCCATGTCGTGGCTGCTATGGTCGTTCCCGCAACACCGTCAACGTAAAAAGTCGCACCAGCTATGTCGTTTGCTTCAATTGTCGCTGCGTTCAATTGCAGATAATCACCGCTTGCAAGTTGGATTAATGCTTTTGTTCCCGTCACATTTGGGACGTACAAATCAAATTCAGCTTCTGTCGTGTTTCCGATATCGCCAAGATTGATAACCGAGCTTGAACCGTTAAAGCTCGCTCCAAAATAAATATCCGCTTCACTGTCCGAATTTGCTAGATAGCCGCGCAAAGTCGCTTGGGTGTTATTGTGGTATGGTCCCGCTGGATAATCACCCGTTTTTGAATAGCCGCTTGGTGGTGTGATTGTTAATGCTGTCCCATCAGATTTGAGCGGTACTAGAATATCCGCTGTGCTGGCGTGTTCGTATAGTGAATAGCCAACCGCCTCACCATGAAAATAGGAATCTTGAGTGCCAGAAAGACTCGGTGAATTCTGCCAATTGATGTCTTTTCCGTTGCCGGAGATGTCGAATGACTTGGTTCCAGATTCTTCGCTGATCGGAATGGTGAAAGACTTGCTCGAATCGGTTGTGCAGTCGAGTTCGAGCCCCCAGATTCTACCTTCAAATAAATACGTCCCGATCTTATTAACCGCCAGATTGAGATTCCCAGTGGCCAATTCCATTGTTGCCGTTACGGAATCTGTCTGTACGTCCAATCCATCCGTTAAATTCGTGGTTCGCAGCGTTATCGTTGTTGATGATTTTTCAAGTTCAACGTAGTATTCTTTTGCGGCGGATAGAGTGTTCGAAAACGTCTGTACCGCCCCGCCAATAGCAGTACGTAGAGTACCTGATTCTCGGTACAACCAACTTCTCCCAGTCCCCCCTCCGTCGTCTTGCGAGAAAACATTTTCAATTCCCACTAAAGAATTCACGACGAAACGACATTTCAACACCCAATCTTCGCCGCTGTAATCGTCCGTGTTGGTGATGACTCCATACTGATTCACTCCATCCAAATCCACGCAAGGCCCATCTTCTAGCTGCCCATTTCGAGCTACTTGTCCCGTGTATTGGAGCGTGTTTCCTTGTGCGTCGGTTGCCGCTGATCCCCATTGAGCAGGTGCAATCGTTCCAGCGTTATTTGTGTAGCCAGCGTGGTTAAAATCATTGGACGATTTTGGATTGTCTTCGCTCTCCGATCTCGTTGGCGTGTTGCTTGGTGATAGAACGGAACTCCCCGCAATCGTCCAAGCGTTGTCACCGTCGAGAATCCAAGCGTGATCGGGAGTCGGGACGTTGGCTAGATCGTCGAGATAAAGGTCACGCACTTGAGCGGCTGTTAGTGCGGATTCTTTGATGTACGGGTGAGCCGCCGAACCTTCAAGATAATTTGCACCGCCGTTATTTGATCCAATCTCAAGTACCTGAGTTGAATCATGGATTGTTGATGCTGTCCCATCAACTGTCTTAGTAACTGCCGCCGACTTACCATTGATGTAAACAGTTAAAACGCCAGCCGCAAAAGCAAACCCAACGTGATACCATGTTCCAGTTAAAAATGTTGCCGTAGTTACATAGCTCTTTGCGTTAACGATCCCGCCATCTGCCGATACGATAACTCGCAAACTTGTGCCGTCGAATTGAATGAACCAACCACGCTGAGCGGTTGTGTTGAATTCTCCAATGATTGATTTGTCACCAGCCAGAGTTGAAGGATTCACCCAAATAAAAGCACTCAACGCCGTTTTACTTGTCCCTGTGACAACCGATCCAGCGGAAAACCTCTGATTTGTCGTGAACGTCGTAGCACGACAACTCAACTCACTACGGGTTGAATCTCGATTGGGAACCTCGTCTTGGACAACGCCCGCCAGTGATGCGTTCTTAGCGACGTACCAGGCAGCAAAAGTATCAGCATAGGATTTTGCAAAACCCTTTGACCGGAATGCTCGATCGATCTCAATCGTGACCGGATTTTTGCTATTCGCGCCAACCAGGCTCTTGAGTAACCCCTTGGCTTTCTTTGAGAATAATTTTGAGACGATCGACACAACCAACCCGTGATCATTTTTTGTTCGTGTGATTTCAAAAATCCGACACAAAATGATATTGAGAAGTTGAAATCTGGCATCCGATTTAATCCATAATTCTTCAAACTTTTCGCCAAATTTCCATCTTTTTTCCGGCCGTGATTCCCCATCGATTCCCGCGATCATCGTAGAAAAATCTTTCCCTCACCATTCCATGAGCCGGAGGAGGTTTGCAATGGATGCAATGTGGACCGCCGAGATGGATATCAATCCACCATTCGGAATCTTGGCACGATGGGCAGATGTGAGAGGAAGAGATTTCGTCCTCCGCTCGCCCCTCCAAAAAATCGGCCGTGGTGCTGTCGGCGGAGCCCTTCGCTTCCACCTGCTCAACTTTCCGATCCGGCGACTGAGGTTTTTTTTCTTCCTCCGTTCCACCGACGAAAAAAAATTTTTTCTCATCAGTTTTCGTTTCACCAAAAAATTTTTCAAAATCCATTTGTTCTCAGTGTTCCCGCGTTCCTAGGGGTTTCCTACTTACGCTCTAACTTATTACTCTCTTTTTATTTATTTATTTTCTTACCCTCTTTTTATTTTTTATTTTCTTCTTTTCTTACTCTCCCTATATATATCTATATTTACTAGGAACATAGGAACAAGAAGAAGAAAAGGTAATAAAAATAGGGGTCAAACTGTGTTCCCAGTAAAAAAAATCACTAGGAAAATCGGGGAACTTTTCTGGGAACATTTGACTTTTTCATCATGTTTTGCGGTGGTGGTTGTCATCGGTTGAAAATTTCTCAAAAAATTTTTTTCAACTCAAAAAAATTTTTTCATCGTCAAAAAAATTTTTCTTAGAACAGATCGCTCTCGATCACATTCATTCCGTTAATTTCTTCAACTGAAAAAATTATTCTTTCGTATTTCCAAACCAATTTTCTTCCCGTTCGAAATCTTTTTCGCTCCACTTCTGGAAAAAATTTCCTCAATTGTTTACCAAGTGCGGCGTCCGAAAGTGGGTGATGGCCGGTCGTTTGACACCAGTGCTTGTATGCTTGATAGATCCTCTGGGACTCGATTGCGCCGTGATCAGTTGGCTTGATACAATCGTCAAAGAACCTTTTGATCGGGTTGACTTCGTTCTTAAACTCCTCGATCGCGGCCGTGGTTGCTTTGCATTCCGAGAACTTATTTTGGTCCAGTAGTCGATTCAATCCACCGAGCGCCCACCTCATAATTCCAGGAGCCTCGGCCGCCCAGAATCGCGGATTATCCATTCCAAAAACTCGCTTGGATCCGACTTGGTTATTGAGCGGAATTAGAATCATTCGCCGCCAGAGCCCCTCGGACTTGTCCCGAAATCGCGGCCGAGTGTTCCACGCCATCATCATTTTTGCGGTTGGTCGAATGGATAGCGATGGGAGGAATTTTCGTTGGATTTCCACCTTATCGCCGCCAGTGTACCGCTTTAGAATTGCTTCCTCGTTCCCGTTAATCGTCCCAACATCACCAGCAATATTAGCAACCTTGCCGACCGTGGACGCGAGCCCAAACGAATCTCCGAGGTCTTCAAGCGATAGGCTGGAAATGTTTTCCTCACCGAGCATGGCCGCCATTCCAGCGAAAAAGCTACTCTTTCCCGTTCCACCTTCGCCTTCGAATACCAGAAACGATTGCCGTTCGGACTTCGGCCAGAGGAGATAACCCGCCCATTCTTGCAAGAGGTTGATTTTCTCCTGATCTCCCTCAGTGATAAAGTTGATGTATTCTTTCCATTCCGCCGCTTCCGCTTCTGGATCAAAATCGTAATTCAGCCGGAGCGATGAGAACCAATTCGGTGAATGAGGGATAAAGCAATTCTCACCATCCCGCTCAAATAGTGCATCGAGATTTAGGATCCCATTTTTCACCGATAGATAATTTCTTTGCGTTCGATCTGGTAACCATGATGGCATTTCAATCGAGCCCGATTGAGTGACCATTGATTCCGTTGCCCCGATCACATTGGTGACCAATCCACGCGTCACTTTTTTAATCGGCTTCTTTTCTTTGTCCCCTTCCGGCTGCTGATCGTGAAAGCACTTTTCGAACTCCTTCCGAATCGTTGCGGTCAATTTTGCCCTTAGCTCGTTCGGTTCAATCTTCGAATAACATCCGGACTTATACTTCCACCACTCATCACGCCAATAAATCAGCCGGCCATCATGGGAGGATTTGTATCTTGCAAGATTCACCCGCGCGAGCCGATGTGGATCATCCTCCGCTTCGATGATCTCATTAAGAACTTTCGGATCAATTGGTTTGATGATCACGGCGGTTGAAGTGAGATGTGATAGTTGTTCGTATCCATTACCCTCGGCCAACCAATCCCTCAAATCCTTTCCGTTCGTTGGCGCGATTGGATACGGGAGAACAATGTTCCTCACGGTTGCCGGACCATCAGCATCACCACCACCACCGGCCAGAAAGGGACACCAGCCCGGCCGAATGGATCCATCGGTTCTCGGAATCTCGGTCGCTCCTTCCTGCCCTGGTTCGTCGCAATCGTGGATTACATAGACACTCTTTCCGCTGAGTTTTTCCGGCAACCATTGGAAAGCTCGTGATGGATCCTCCTTCGCGCCATTGGCATTACAGAAAGCCGCGACGTTTGATGGCAATCCATCCATCGAAAGGAATGCCAGGAGGTCCGTTGGGCCTTCCGTCTTCCAAATCTCCTTTGCATCGGGTGACATTTCCGGACCAATCAACCCGGCTTTTGATCCATAGGTGAGTTTGACTTTCACCTGTTCCACTTTCTTCCCAATTCGCTTGGGGAGTGTTCCGCCGCTGATCGCGTACAGAGTCCAGCCGATTGGCTTCGTGGGTGATTCGCTCCATGTCGGAATTGCAATCACCTTGATTTGTGCTCCATTGCATTTATAAAGAGCTTGCCTAGCATGGCATTTAATGAGCGATTCTTCGGTGATTGGTTCTTTCGTTTTGCACCAATATTTCGCGAGTTGTGAGTTCCAGTCGAGGAATTCAAGGTCATTTGTTGGATTGATGTTTTTCTTTTTCTGCCTCCCCTTTGGTTTGATGTTGAGATATTCCGCGATTTTGTGAAGTGCGGTTTTGAAATCGATGTTCAGCAACCATTGGACCGCCGCGATTCCGTCGCCATTCTTCGATTCGAAACACCGGTTGCAAAAGAGGGAGCCATCTGTTTTGTCAATGAATCGGAACCGGTCCTTTCCGCCGGCATCCGGTGAGCAGTGTTTCGGACACGGGTGGTTTGATCCGTCCAGGATGGCTGAATTGATGGATGCGAGCGCGGTGAATATCTCGCCCCATCGATTCACGGCCGTGTTTTTAACTTCCGTGATGTCGTATTGCATGAGGTTTTTCGTTATCGGTTTGATTGGTGGCAAAAAAATGCCGGATGATCGAGGTGACCAACCGGCGGAGGAGTTCTTTGGTTTTGTTGTGGTTTACAACTCATCGAGTTCGGTGGTCACGGTCGCTACAACGGGAGCCCTATCAATAGGAGCCTCATCAGACGGTTGACTCTCTCCCTCTTCATCTCCTTCAATCTCCTCTTCCTCCCACTCTGAGTTTGCTGCGCACCAACCTCGCAACCAATCATCCTGTTTGTCTCCTGGTGTATAGATGCAAACACCAACTTCCTCACCCGCGTTGCCAGCATCAAACCCACCTTGCCAACAATCGGAATCATGCTTCCATTGCGTCCAATCCTCATCCGTCCCTGGGTCAAGCTCGGAAAGACGCTTGAGGAGTTGACGATCTTCTTCATTTAATTCCGGATCGTTGGAGTTGGTGATTGGTTCCTGATCTGGTTCCAATTGATCGGCCGGCGGTTCTTCCTTCTGAATCTTCGCGAGATATTCAAGTTGGCGGTTTTCCAATTCATCAACCATCTTTTCGCCAAATCCTTTGGGTAGCAACTTGGCCAGAGTGTCAGTTTCACGGCCGACCTTTGCGCGGAGGTCTTCAAAATCTCCGAGCGTTGGAATGGTATCCTCAAGCAACTCCACCTTCTTTGCACCCATGCCCGCGATTGGTGGTTGAAGGAGAGTTTCGATCGGTTCCAGTCTCCAATCGGCTGAGATCGGTTCAATGGATAATTCGGCCGGCTGAGGAGGAGTGTCATTATCACCAATATTACCACCACCATTGCCACCATTACTCTCGAAGATCGGCCAGCTTTCATTCTTCGCTTGAGCCAATCGTCTCAACGCTTTGACTGCTCCATCGTATTCCGCGCGAGCCTCTTTCAATTCCTCTTTCAATTCTTCAACCGTGGATTCCCGCGATCTCACGACGAGTTCCGCGTTCCAAATTCTGTCCAGGATGCAATCGGATTCCGACCGCTCGGTTGCAACCGCCGCTTCATTCCCATCTTCCGCTTTTTCTTCCATCTCAATTCTCCAATCAATTAAAAGTCATTCAACGTCACCAACTCCGGCGACTTTAGAAAATCATCATCTGACTTCTTTGCTTTCTTGTTTGCCTCAGCAACCTTGCGAACGAATCGTTTCAGGAATCGAAAGGTTGTCACCTCGGCAAAATCCCGGTTGTCACAAAAGAACCACGGAACTGAATAGTCCTGCATCCATGCGATGAGCCGCCGGTGGATGATCCTCTTGTTTTCACCGGTTGTTTTCTTTCCGTGGCTCGGTGTCTCAGCGATCAATCTCCCAAGGGAGCATTCGACCACCACGGCCGACGATTCCATGGTCGAAAGATTTTCAAGTTCCCTTTCGAATCTCCGCTGGCGATCACCGTAAGAAATAATTGTTCCGTGCGCGTCGTTCATGGACTTTCGTTCGATGTGAACCCGCCCCTCGAATCCATCAACGGAATAATCGCCATTGGATGGACCGAGCGCTCGGAATTTTTTAGGTATCAAAAATTTGATATCACTCTGCTTGATCTCACCATCTTTCACCCGTTGCTTCAAATCCGCCGGGGTTTCGGTCACATCGGGAACAATTGAATCGAATCCAAATGGCTGTTGCTCCATCTTGTCAACTAAGATTGTGAACGGAACCGAGACCAATAAATCATCATCCGACATTGCGTTTCCGATCCTTGCCGAGCCTAGTTTTTCTTTCCAGAATTCCGGCGTGTGATCGTCTTTCAAAGTCACGTTTTTCAATGCCAGGTAAATCCGAACGTGATCCAGTGTCGCGGGTCCAACTCCGTCTAGATCGAGGATCCAAACCGGGAGAACATCATTCCAATCGGAGAGTTGAGTGATCCCGAAATGTAATCTGATCTTTTCAATTGCTGCGTTGAATGCCATGGTTTCACCAACTGATATAAGTTCCGCGATAGTTATTTTCACAATCAATTTCATCGCTTAGGTGGTAACCTAAATCTTTCAAAATGTCTCTGACTCCGTCTTCGGTAATCTGAACTTGGGCTTGCGTTTTCCCTTTTTTGGCAGTCCTTTCTATTACTTCAATTATAAAATTCACTCTTTTATGAGCCTTCGCCATTGCAGCGGCTGTACTTGCTTTCATAACTCCACCAATTCCCGCCTCGCGGCATTCAATAAAATCCTCTCTCGCAAGAACGTCTTCCGCTTCAAAATGTTTTGTCGCCGACACATCGAATCGGCTGTTGATTTTTTGCCGACTAGAACGCATGAATCCTTCGCTCGTGAGATGGCCGTATAGATCCAACTCCTATCGCAAATCCGCCGTGCTCCTGGGTATTCATCGAGTGCCACGATCACAACCGGCCATTCGGAACCCTGCGATTTGTGGACGCTCAACGCATACCCTAGATCCCAACTGCAACCGGTGGATTTCTCACTTGCCGATCCGGTTGGAATCTTGATCACTCGCGTCGGATTCTTCAGACTGGCGATAATAAACTTCTCCGCCACATCTTCCACTTTGGCGAGTTCGCCGTTCGCAACGTACGCTCGGCCATCTTCGTCGGTGTCAATCTCATCAACATCAACATTGCCATCGTGAAGCGGAAAGAATCCATTCTTTAAACAAACGATCTTGTCGCCTCGGCGGAATGGTGAGAATTTATTCCTCGGCGATCCATTGAATTCATTTTGCAAAATCACATTCATTGCCTTCCGGCTGAGTGGTGACTTTTCATTGACCGCCACCACAACTTGACAATCCCAAATCGGGTCGTATCCGTTTGAGGCCGCGTGATGTACCTGGTTGACAATTGCCTCGTCTTGATCCCCTTCGTTGTCAATCTTCAAATTGTCACCCTCGCCCCATGTCTCTCCGTCTCGCATTGACGCGCAAGCTTCGACAATTCCGCCGCTGTTTCGTTGAATCTCCGTCAATTCGCCGTATGGCAAACCGGCCGCAATGAAATCACGAAGCGGAGCACCATGGCCGACTGGTGGAAGTTGGTTCACATCACCGAGGAAGAGGATTTGAGTTCCAACCGCTCTGGCTTTGATCACTGAGGTCATGAGATCGGTATCCAACATGGATGACTCGTCACCGATAATCACCTTGTATTGAAGCGGATTCTTCTCGTTGTGGTTGAATCCAAATCGGCCGGTGACTTTGTCAACGTCACCAACGCCAAGCAGTGAGTGCCAAGTCTTTGCGGTCAATTCCAATCCGTGACCGTGCATGACTTCCGAGATCCGCACGGCTGCCTTTCCGGTTGGAGCCGCCACCGCCACGTTTCCCAATCCAACCGTTTTCCCTAGTGCTTTGATCAGGTTCGCGCCCGTCCAAGTTTTTCCGGTTCCAGGACTTCCGCCGAGAATCGCAATCGGACCTTTCAAACATGCTTCCAGATTGATCCTCTGGTGGTCGGACAAATTCTTTATTCCATCAACCGCCGGCCATCTGCAACCCTCATCCGTTGCGTCTGAAATCAATCTCGCAAGTTTCATTTCGTTGTTTGCTTTTTTCCCTTCCGCGACCATCACTCGACCGCCAGATTCAACGATCGAACCACCACCCTCCGATTCCCGTTCAATCGCAATCGCTCCATGTCTTCCATCGTCAATCTTGCAAATCTTCTTTGCCAATTTCAAAGCCGCCGCTGGTCGTGCTGAAAATCCCACGAGGTTGTTCAATCCTTGGATTGCCTGGTTGACATCAAACCACGTGTGGCCATCGGAATTACTTGCGAGCGAATACCAAATCAGGAATGCTTGTCTCCTTAAACGATCTGGTCGAAGTCCGAGGTGGAGATACAAATTGTCACATAGCTTGAACCCACAACCAGGAAAGGCCATCAACTGATATGGATCTTTCTTGATCACTTGGATTGCTTTGTTGCCCCATGCTTTGATCGCCCGTTTCACGGTTGACTTCGGGAACCCTCGGCCGCTCATCAATTCATTCATTCGAACGGTGATTTGTTCGAGCTTCTTTCGTTCTAGTAACCATCGAGATGCTGATTCGCAATAGTCCAATCGCACCCGCGTGAATCCGCTGATCGTCTCCGGTTCCTCTCGCATGATCCGAAGTGATTCTTCTCCGAACTTGTCGAATATCTTATTAGCTGTGACCATTCCGATCCGGTTGCCTTGTCCAGCCTGAACCATGTAAGCAATGATCCCATTGCGGCCGGCCGGTTCAGTTTCGACAAATGAATTGAAGTGGAATTGCTTCTCAATCACTCCCGTTCGCTTGTTTTTGTATGATGAGTATTTGCCATAAAACGTATACTTTTGGAACGGTATCAACTCCCCAACATCCGCCTCGCCCTTAATCGATAATCCGCCGCTGATCAAATCATCCGTTTCAATCTCACCGATGATCACATCACCCGATGGATTTGAAAACCTAAACCTCTCATCGATGAACACGGCGGTTATTTCCTGCAATCTTCCGTTTGCAATGTTCATAAATTTTCCCCGCGAATCTCACCGCTCAACCACGGATAGTGTTTTTCGAAGTACCGCATGAGAGCCGCCATTGACTCTCGCTCGATCTGTCTCACCCGCTCCTTTGATATTCCTAAATCCTCGCCGATCGATTTCAGCGTTTGCGGATGGTCGTTGAGATATCTTTTCTGGATGATTTCCTTCTCTCGTCCGTGCAACATCGTTTCAACTGCATTTTTCACAATCCATTTGTATTGTTCCGCATTAAATTTATGGATCAACTCAACCGTTGGATCTGGAATCTCGGCCGTGTCTTTTAGGTATTCATCATCGACCATCATAATCGGCCGATATTCCACACGCTCGCGACCGTGAAACCATTTCCAGCAATTGAATCCGCAATAAGTGAGCAACCGGTTTCCGCGAGACTGGTCGAAGATCATCACCGACCGTCGCATTTGAATGAAGCAAATGGAGAGCAATTCGTCCATCTCATAATTGCCTCGGTATTCGTTGCCAATTGCCGAATTGATGAAACGATGCTTGAGGAACTCTGAGCATTGCTTCACCCACCAGGGAAAGTGCCCCTCAAACAATCGGTTCATTGAATCGCTACAGCCCTCCTTGGCTTTCGCGATTAATTCGAATTCCTGTTCCGCCGTTATTGGCCGATGCGTCCAAGCTGACATTCGATTTCCCTAACTGCCTTCTTCAGTTTGATGACCACGGTGGAGAACTTTTTGATCAAGGATCTGCAACGAATTTGAGCCGCGTAATCCTTGGTCGTTTGGAGTGTTTCCCTCGCTCGTTTGATATCCCGATTCATCGCGTCGATTGTGTGTCTGAGTGTTTTCATGGTTGGCTCCGTTTTGAATTTCCATTCACCAGGAGCCCGCGAGCGGAGAGGAACTGAAACAACACCAGCACCCGCGAGCCCCTGAAGACCTGCCTCTTTGCGGTCTATAGTTCGTCCAAATCCGATTGTGTGATTCCGCTTGCGACCGGTTGCTCGGCGGCTGTTTTCTTTCCGGCTTTGAGCGGTGCAAAATAGCTCTCACCTTTTCTCGCATAGGTTGGCAGCATCCCGATCGAATCCGCATCCTTTGGAAAACTCTTTGTACGCGGATCGTCAACGTGCCAGATGTCCGAGAACCTCAGCCGCAAATTCACGTTGCCGTTGTATTCGTTCTCCTCAAATGTCGCGATCACTTGTTGACCAATTGCCTTGTTGAGATCGATTGAAACCCTCTTTCCGAGGTCGGCCGGTTTCATCAAACCACTTGCAATCAAAAACGCTGCTTGCTGTTGCCGGCTGATCTTTTGAGCAACTTCCGAGTGATTGAGATTCGGATTGAAAAATGAGATGTTCAACTCCTTCTTCTCTTGATCCTCAACCGTTCCCGCAAGAACCTGGAACCCAACCGAGAAACCTTGGATCACTCCTCCTTTCGGTCCAGTTCCTTCCCAAATGTGATTGATTGCGAGGTGATACGTTCCGGCTTCGGATAGATAGTTTCCACTTCCGCCGAGTTCTTCTGGTGCTTCAAATTCCATGATTTAATTCTTCCTAGTTAAAAAGTTTTTGATTGCCAGAACATCCACCGTTCGAATGCTCCAGGTTGGCGGATAGCCGAGTGTTTCAATCCCGGCGTTCCAAATCTCATCCGTTGAAAACCGTTTTGTGAGTTGCTGCAAAATCGGTTGTTCAACAATCAGCCGAGTTCGCCAATTCAGTTTTTTTCCGTTCCTCCGTGTGCTTTGAGGTCCGCTTCAAAAAATGCTTCGATGTGTTTTTTGTTGATTGATTCCAAGAGCAAAGCCGCGCCGCCGTATGTGAGATCCGCGATCTTGTTGAGTCCATGCTGGATGAGCTTTGCTTTCACCCGGCCGACAATGTCCTCAAGTCCCTTCGTTTGTTTTGCCACTGAGAGAGCGTCTTTAATCATGTCCACCTGAGTTGATAGGCACGGATCGTTGTTGCTCATGGACTCGGCCGTGTTCTCATCGAATGGTTCAGCCGGTTTCTCTTCCTTCTCTGGTTCAACCGTGGTTTCGAATGTGATGTTTCCGGCGGTCGTTTCAGTCGTTTCGGTTGGCTTTGTTGCAACCTCCGCTTCCTCGATCGCTTCCGACTCAACCGGCTGATCGTTTCGGATCTCCTCCGGAATTTGGTCAAAGTCGCTCACCTCCTCCGGTGTATAGGTTCCGCAAATCACTTCCGGAGCGAGACATCGGATTGAATCACTCACCAGTCTCGCCCAGAGCATTTGCATCCGCGATCGATCGGTTGCATACTTCGCTTTGAGTTTCAGTTTGTCCATCTTGCCGCTGTTGATCTGTTCAACCACGGTTGATTCCTTGCCCTCGTAAACGAATGGCTCTCGCTTCGCTTCTGCCCAGGTCAATTCGAATTCGTGTGATTGCCGGTCGGCCGTGATCAACTCGATCGCAACCTTGTCCGGTGTCCTACAAATCACTCGGTGCATCCCTTTGGCAACCGTGCGAAAATCCGCGAGCATTGCTTCGGTTTTCATGCTCAGTTTGCCGTGAATCAAGTGATACTTTTCAGCGATCGAGAGCGGCGGCATTTTTTTGGCGATACATTCGAGCGCCATAATGTGACCTTGTTCCTCCGATTCACATCCGAACATTTTGGAGAGTGCAATTGATCGGCCGAGTGATTCCACGAAAGACGGAACATTGTCGATCTTGTCGTATGCAATAAGTTGGTTTGTTGTCATTTGGTTTGATCCGTTATTGTTTTTTTGTTGTTGAAACTAATTAGAAGTCTTGCAAGTTTTACTTTTTCCGAGAGGCTCATTTCAGCCAACGGCCGCTTTGCTATGGAGTCGATTTCCCGCGAAAAACTTGAGAGCAATTGAGTTAATTTATTTGCGTTGCCTAGAATTTGACTAAGAAGGAATTCGATTTCCTTGGTCATCTCATCCATCTCACATCACCCCCATCGCAACCGCGACTTTCCAGGTCATTTCCAAATCGTTGAAGAGGTAATCCACGGCGGCTTTCTTCTCCTCCTCATTCCCTTTGATCAGGTCCGCGAACATTGCGCCCGTCACTCCTTCTGGCTTTCCAGTTCCACCGAACAATTGAGAGAGAGTGTCGAGTTTCACCCATTCGCCATATCGTCCGAGTGACCACCGTTTCATCGTGTCCACAAAGATCCGCTCGTTCCAAAATCGATCTCGATCAATCACCCCTTTCGGAACCGTGATATCCAACACCCACGAGCGATTGATGAGAAATGGAAGGTCGAATCCAAAGATGTTGTGGCCGACCAGTTTCCGAGCCGGCGCGATGCAATTTTGATATCGCTCCCAGAATTCAGAAATCAAATCCGCTTCCGTTAATCGGTCGTGATCTTGACCAGCGATTCGCATGAGAGTCCCTTTGGCCGATTTGTACCCAATAGCCAGAACCTCACCCGTGATCGGCGAGAGTGCCGCCTTTTCCATTGCTTCGGATTCATGGACCTCTTTCGCGGCTGCGATGTTCTTCTCATAATTCGCAACCGTTCGATCATGCTTCTCACGTTCAGCTTCGATCTTTGCTGCGATCTTCGCCTCGTCTTTCAAGTTGCCGAGTTTCACGGCCGATGGATCGAAATCACCCGGTCGCTCTGGTGGCTTAAAATCCGGTGTTCGTGCGAGGACGGTTGATTTGTCGAGCGGTCCTGTCTCGATGTCCCAAACAATCATTGTTCCACCGTCCCATCTTCAACAAATCGGAGGATGGTCCCTTTGATCTGCCGAGCCTGGGCAATCGCTTCTTCTTTCGAATTCGTGCTTTGGTAATACTTACCGTTCGCGTCGTGGACTTCGTATTTTTCGCGTTTGATTGGAACAAAGTACGAAACATTCAATCCCTCCTCGGCGTCATTTTCTAGCTTATCCCAACCGTCCCTTGAGCAGTTGTATTGATAAACGAACCCGTCTTCGCTCATTCGTGTGAAACACCAGATCCTTCCTTCGTATTCCCACCAAGCAAAAAATTGCCCCTCAGTCGGCCGCTCGTTCGTTTGCTTCAATTCCATCTCACGCATCCCCCAAATCACGATTCGGCTCAGTGATCAATTCCATGAATTCCAAATCCTCACGAGTTGGAAAATCATCCGGCATTCCATTCGGATCGAGATCAACCGTCTGAGGTTCAACCGTGTTTCGACTCGTTGCGATGTCGATCGCCAGGAGGAGCAAAAAGCCTCCCATGCTAAAAATCAAATAGCTCATCTTGCTACCTTCCAAAAAAAAAACGCCTTGGCGCTGTCAGGAGCCAAGACGTTTAAAACCGGTTTCGGTTTTTGTTTGTTTGTTAATTCTGACAGCTTAAAAAACCAATCGCGGCCGATCCTTCGAATCCTTGCGACTTAGATTCCATTTGTTTCCGTCCGTCGCTTGCCGTGATTGATTTCGATTGATCATACGCACTGCAAAATTTAAAATCAACATCAATCTAGACATTTTTTTTAAAAAATAAATTCACTTTTCTGGAATTATTTTTGGCACAATGCAGATTTAGCTATTGCTTTTGTCGGCAGATAGCCGATAATGCAATAGTCAGGCAAGCGAATGACGCGAGCCGCAGAACACAAATCGGACAAATAGCCATGACGATGTACAACGGATCACGGAACGCAGAATTGAATTTTTACCCAGCGATTTGCTTTACTGAGTCGGAGTCGAACGCCCGAGCATACGGGCCACACGTGAAAAAGGTCACGATCGAAGAAAGCCTGCTGACAGTAATGTCCGTCGAAATGACCGACGAAGAAATGCGGGAAGCAATCGACAATCAGGAGTGGCCATGCGACAGACAGGCAGACATCTACGCAGCGATCGCTGACGGATACGACGCAGTTGCCTACGTGGATTGCGACGAGTTTGGGCAAGAACATGATTGCCTGCGCATCCTGACTGCCGAAGCATTCGCAGCTGTGGTGGCCGAATGATCCACCCAGCGAAATACGGGACAGAGACAGAGGCGGCGAAAGCCGTCTCCGTCCCAAGGACAACGCTGCAATCGGCGGTCGATCGTGGCGAGATAGTAAACGTCTCAACCTGCGGCGGGACGCGACTGGTAGAGATTGCCAGCGCCAAAGAGTGGGCCAATAATCGGCCCAGCCGT
>JGI10211J14876_10000367_pt1 | contig 19127 bp, 16 predicted proteins | sample Etolagsediment_FD_14876 | JGI IMG/M metagenome (IMG submission 14876)
AAAACAAAAATGAATTTATTGGTAGAAGATAGCATATGGATTTATGATTTAGAAATAAAAAGGGATACATGGTGTGCATCTCATATAGATGGAATGGTAAGAGGTATTTACAAAATATGTGAGAAACCTCACAAAATAACGATTGTAAAAAGTAGTATGAGAAAAAATGATAAAGAATGGCAGACAATTGAGGATGATTTAGGGGTGGATAGTGGTTTAATAATAGTTGAGACAGAGAGAGAGAAGATTGAGATACAATTGTTTGAGAAGGAGATAAAACAGGTTGGGAAAAGAGAGAAAACTGTTCCTCAGAATCGTATTTTTACAGTGCAGATATGTAAAAATAAGAAAGGAGAAGTATTTGGAATAAAAATTTTACGTTATAAATTATTCTTCATAAATTAATGGATTGGGTATCATTCTTTGATAAATTGGGTCCCATATATATGCTGGAATTAAATTGTAATCATCATCTGGTTGTTCAAGGATAATTTCTTCTTCAATGATTTCTCCAAAAATGTTTAATAAATCATTTTGCAATAAATTAATTTGTGAATCATTTTCTAAAAAAATATTGTAAGAATGCAAACACATTTTATTTTACATAAACCCAAAAATAAAATAAATCATTTTTTAATTGGAGAAAACAACACTACCAATACCACCCATAACACGGAAAACATTGTAATTAACATTGTAAACATTTATATCATATTCAATTTCAGTATTAACAAGTTGTCGTAAACTTAACTGCAACTGTGCCCTATTAATTCTACTAAAATTACATGTCCCACTTGGTTGGAATTCTTCAGGATTCAATCCAAAATTGTACATATAAATTCCAATATCAGGACTATTAGTATGATATTTATATGATTCTAGATAGTTCCAGAAGATACTGTCTCTTTCATCAAAACGGTCATTTCCATTTAAAATAATTTTACCAGAGTAAAAAATATTTTTTTCATCTATATTGAATTGATTATTTCTTCCAAATTGCTGTTCAACACCCGGCAAGCATGGGTCTATACCATTGTTGACAAAATCACGTTCCATTTTAAAATAAAATGCATTTCTAACAAAACTAACATCATAAAGAGAGTGGAAGTATAAACAATTGGTATAATTATTCCATTGATTAAAAACATTCACATCAGTTCTTTGTGTTGTAAAAATTAATTCTTTAACAGGTTGTGACACTTTCATTTCCAGTACTTGTTCACCATCTATACCGGTAAATTGTTGTCTTTGCACTTGAGTGATTAAATATTCATGAGAAGTTTGTGCGAATCTTCTTCTTTCATCTTGATCTAAATAGATATAATTGCAGAATATGTATGAGTTTTGTGTCCATGTACCATTGGGAGCTTGGGTACCATTAACAAATTTCCAGAAGTAATTGAGTGGGCCGAATCCTTGGAGTTCCAATCCATTAACTAATTCAGCAGCGGTAACAGATGGTAAGCCAGCATCTTGAATACTTTGGAGCAATTCTTTATCAAAGTCGGGGATACCAGTGCTTGGAGTGTTTCCAGTTTTACCGAATTCGTAAAGATTTTCAGGGTTAACACCGTACCACATGGTGAACAATTCATTAAGAGCACGGAATTCTACATTAATGTATATTTCAGTATATTGTAAACTAATAAGAGGGATTGCCAATCCAGGGTTAACACAAAATGAGAAAAAGAGTGGGACATATAATCTTCTACCAGAAATACTTGGTCTTGTTGTTGGACTGTAATCACCATAATATTTGTCAGGGAATTGCATTTGCCAAAGATTTCCAACAATTTCATCATATGCTCTTCTTTTACTTCTTGTTATGGTTAATTGTGCCCAAACGTTAAGCCATTGGCTATAATGTTTATCAATCTGAAGACCATTTACAGTTAATTCAGCGCTGTACACAAAGTTTTCACCTAAATTTTCCACCCACTGGAATTTTTCAGCTTCTGTTGAATAAATATCAGGAATATCAATAAGAACATAACAGTCATATAATAAATCACCATTTCTGTCAATTTTGACGGATAATTGGTTACGTTGCGTGGTGGAAAATGTGGGAAGGACACGGAAATACTGTGGGATATATTCCATAGAGAAATTGGTGTGTCTTCTGTAGATAGTTTTAAAGAATGTTATTTGTGGATTACCAGTTAGATATAAATCTTGTGCGCCATAGGCGACAAGTTGCATTAGCCCTCCAGCCATTAATAATAACAGTTATTTTATTTTTAACTAAAAAATGTATATAATATTATGAATATAAGTTCTGGTATATCATATGTGGCAATGAATTTAATGATTTTAAGTGTGATAGTATTAAGCAGTGTACTTTTAGCGGTTTCCAATAAAAAAGAGAAGAATAATAGTGGAATATATGTAGGAGCAATTGTATTGTCATTGTCGTTTTTAATGTTGATAATCTCATTATTTAGTGGTATAGTTATAACAGATTATAGCCAATATTATTTTATAATTGTAGGGGGATTATTATTGTTCACAGCAATAACATTGATAGTTGCATTTGTTAACAGGAAAGAAGGTTTTGTCTCTGCAAGTGGACCATGCTTTAGAGATGGACAGATGGGTGTAATGGTTGATGGAAAATGTGAGTTAACAGTAGAGCAACAGGATATGTTGGAGGAGGAGGAAAATGCGCAATTAAAGAAACAGTTGGCAGATTGTAAGAAGAGTAAGAAGTGTGATGAAAGTTTTAACAATAAAACTAAAACCAGAAGTCGTGGAGATTTAGATGGGAATGTAGTTAAAGATACAAAAATGCAGGGACCTGTAACGGGAATATGTGAATACAAACAAGATGGTGTGATGCATTTTGGATATCGCCATCCATATTTTGGGAAGAAATGCGTTAGTGGAGATAAGATGGAGTCAATGTTGAAGCAAAATCCGAAACAAGGACATCTTCATAGAATAGGGAATGTAAAATATAATTACAATCCGTTTCAGTCGACGCAATGTTTTGGATATGATAAGAAAGATTTGGTAAAATATGATTTGCAATGTAAAGCAAAATTTGGAAAAGATTATGGGATGAAAAAGGTGGAAACATTTGGTTGCCCAGAGAATGATTACAGAGCACTGTGTGAACAGAATTATCAGATGGGTGAAGAATTGGAGCCCAATTCAACAAAATGCGTACCAATTGGAACAGATATGAATACAGTTTGCCAGATGAAAAATTTAAAAGAAAATTCTTCTAAATATTTAAAAGTGGGTTATGAACAAATAAAATTTAGTGGGTGCCCAGAAGGAACACAAAGGGCATTATGTAATGGTAATTATTATGATGGTAAAGAATTGTTTAAAAAATCAACTGCACCATTTCCTCAATCAGAAAATCCCGATAGAAAATGCCAACAACAATATGGGTTGCTTTCTTTTTCTAAAAAGATAATATCGGACAATTGCGGTCCGGGTTATATAAGGGCAGTATGTAATTAGGCGACAATTTTAAGTTTGCGTACAACAGTTTGTGTTTTGGAAGATTGTTTAAGTTCTTTTTGTTTATCTTCAACAGTATATTGTACAATTTCTTGGAAATTGTCCTGTAAAACTTTGGTGATAAAATTGTAACAATCATAAAGTTGCGAGTTATTTTTAGCACCAGTGATTAAAATACGACCAGTACCAAAGACAGCAACAGAAATTCTGCGACAATCACCTTCACCATTTCCACCTTTTTTCTTTGCCGAAAATTTGCATCTCTTTTTAGTGCACTGACAAACACCGTTTTTAACTGATTGATTGGAATTCCACATAAAAAAGATTTTAACACCTTGATAAACTCTAGGGTCATAACTTGCAAATAAATTGTAATCTCTTCTCTTTGTAATCAAAGCATTGTACAATTTGTGGTTATCAATCAGAAATCCCACGAAAAAATTGGAATTAATCATAACAATCTCATATCCTGTTACTTGCGCCTGTTGTGCAATTTCCATTTTTGCGCCAGCAATCTCCTGTTCAGTCTTTTCTTCCTCATCCACCTCAAAAATTTCTGGCCATCTCTTCATTTGCGCTAAAAGATGATTTGCTGCTTCTAATCCATCATTATCTTCCTTAGAACCAGTACAAGTAATCCGACCATTCGTAAAAATCATCAAGTTAATACACTTTTCCTTGCGAATCTCCACACTAATACTAACTGAATTGTAAAAATTACTGTTTGCTTTACTGTTTTTCACCAAAATACCCTGTTCATCTGTATCATCAGTTTTAGTGAATTTAATGGCTTTAATTGGTGTTTTTTTACCAACTCTTTTTCCGTCACTTTTAAAAGTTTGCGAATCTTTAATAAGTTTTTCTACTTTCTGTGTCAGCTTCTTAATATTATATGGCTTATCAATGCAACAACATGCAGTCTTTACACTAATATTCAATTCACCAACTTCTGGCATAGTCTTATTCAATAACTGGTTTTTCTCCAAAATTTTCATCAATATCGGCTCTGCATCAGCCATCTTACTAACATCCACATATTTAGGTACCGGAAAATCTCCCATTTTTGTTTATATAATGTAGGATTCTTTTAAATCAATTTTTTTTCGTAAAATTAGTTTAAAAGGTTTAGGTTATAGATTTATAAAGAATGACAGGCAATGTTATGGAATGTAAGACTGTTCAGACGACAGTTTTTAAGACTTTAGTGGAGGCATTGAAGGATATTTTGACGGATGTGAATATAGAGTTTGTGCAGGGAAATAGTGATTCGGAGAAGGATGAGGACAAGGGGTATATAAAGATAGTTGCGATGGATTCAAGTCAGACGATTTTGGTGCATTTGAAGTTGGAGGGGGGGAGGTTTGAGTTTTATAGTTGTAAGAAGAGGTTGATAGTGGGTGTGAGTATGGTATATTTGCATAAGTTGATAAAGACGATAAGTAATAATAATGATTGTTTGACGTTATATATAAGTGAGAGTGATCCGAATAAGTTGGGGATAAAGATAGATAATAGTGATAAGAATAGTGTGACACATTATAAGTTGAATTTGATGGATATAAAGCATGAGGAGGTGAGTATACCGCCACAGAAGTTTGATAATACGATAACGATGCCGAGTGATGATTTTCAGAAGATATGTAAGGATATGAGTAATTTGGCGGATTGGATAGAGATAAAGAATGTGGGGAATAAGTTGATATTTAGTTGCAATGGAGATTTTGCGGATCAGGAGACGGTATGTAGTGAACATGGAGGTTTAACGTTTGATAAGAATAATGAGACATATGAGGTGATACAGGGATATTATAATTTGCGTCATTTAGTTTTGTTTACGAAGTGTACGCATTTGAGTAATAATGTGCAGATATATATGAAGAATGATTTCCCTCTTATCATAGAGTATAAGGTAGGGAGTTTAGGTTATTTGAAGTTAGCATTGGCGCCGAAGATGATGTGAGTTTAAAAAATCATAAAAGAATGTTTATATTAGATAATGTCTAATATAATAGAGATTAAAACATTGGGGGATATAGAAACGACTAAAATGACAAATGGTGGGATAGTACCATTTGGATATAGTGATGGGGAGTTATATTTTTTGTTTGGGAAGGAGACGAGGGATGTGAAGAGTGCAAATACTAATTTGATGGGAGTTTTTGGGGAAGTTTTGCCAGAAGGGGATAAATTGGATGGCATTGTAAATAATTTTTGGTTATCATCTTTTGGATTTTTCGGGACAAAAGACAAAATTTTAGAACATGTTAAAGCAAATCTGGATAAATTGGTAATAATTGAATGTAAAACTTACAATGGAATTGTGATATTTTTACCAATAGAGTATGATAAACATTTAGAAAAATATTTTGGAAATATCCATGCAACTTTTAAATTAATGATAGCATCTAAAAAGGATATTGTAAGAAAAAGGGACAAAGGGTATTTGAAGAAAGATTTGGTAAAATGGTATACAATTAATGATTTAAAGACATCATTAAGAAGATTTCGTTTAGATAATTATGATATAGTGAGATATGTGATTTCTAAATTTATTGGTTAACAAATTCATCTTTATTTTCAATATGTGCTTTATATTGCGATTGTTCAGGATGTAAATTATCCAATGTTTCCACTAATTGATAAGCATCATTTTTATCAGAATGTTTGTTTAAGATTTTAATGATGACGTTATTAATTTTTGGACTGTAACTAATGCCATTGATATTTTCCATATCTTCAGGTTTTTTAGTTAAACATTCTCCAACACAACTTGCTGCCAATTGTTTCCAAGATTCGTCAACAACTGTTTTAGGGATTTTAAATGACCAATATCCACCATTAATATTGGATTCATCTTCCCATTGTGGAAATGTATCTTTGCGCATTAAATAAAACATGCCTTTTTGAAATGTAGGGAAATTGTTGAAAGTTTTTACAAATTGTTCAATTGTAGCCATTTCCGCTACTTTAGTGTAAGAATCTTTTGTAAAATTGGGGTCATTAACTTGATGATACCAAAGAACCCAAGGAGTATTTAAAGTGTGTGCCATTTTAATAAAATAAAATATTAAAATGTTTTTAAATTATATTTCTGTGACTTCATTTGTTGTTGTGGAAATCTCCAAAATTTTAGCAATAGCTTTTTGAATTTCTGTGTCCGATTTAATACAACTATTCACATTTTTTGACAAAGAATACTGCTGAATAATTGGCATATAATCAGAAGGTTCACTGGGTTCGGGATTAAATGGTTCCGCAGGTTCTGCAGGTTCGTAAGAATGAGAATGAGAATTGGAGTGACATGGTTTAGATTTGTTCCAATTAGTTGTGGTGTATTCTAATTCAGAACGATTAACCAACATATTTATGTTCATTTTAGTGTAATAAGTACCAGATGTAAAATATGAGTTCATAGTTTTAATTTTATTAACATTAGAATCTGCAGGAAGTTGAGAAATGAAGGAATCTAATATTTTAAAAATATTGTTTTCATAAAGTCTGGTGATTTCGGTTTCTAATTCTTGAATTGTAGAAGAAGTGTCGTTAGTTACTGATGCTCTTTCATAACATACGAAAGAAATTTTAAGGCAATTATTGCAGAATGAGACAAAGACGTCTAAAATGTTAGTATCTTCATATTTTTGTAGGTAAGACAGGAGGAATTCACGGATAAGGTCAAGTTCATCTTTTGTGAGATGTAGACATTTGGAGGCACTGTATTCAAATGTGATAAAACTGACGATAATGAGGCGTCTGCTGGCGTAAAAATCGGTATGGAATTGAAGTTGACTTTTAAGGGTATTATTGTTATTATTTTTTTGCAATTCGCAGACTGCTTTGGTAAGAACATTTACATGATTGCATACATCACTATTTGTCATTTAATAATAATGGATAAAATTTTTTTTAAATTTAGGATTCAATATTAGAGTCTGTTTCGGTGAGTTCTAATAATTGTTTAATTTTATTTTCCACCATAATATCTGTATGCGTATCAGTGGTGGTGTTGGTGAATGTTCTAATCATACAATTGAAGTCACTGGGGTCAGAAGGATCACTGGGCTCTCCTGGTTCTCCGGGTTCAGCAGGTTCACAGTGGTCAACTAATCTGCCACAATCATCAATTGCTAAATGGTTATCTTCTAAAAAGAGGTCTCTTGCGAATTCAATGAAATCATGTTGAGAAGGATATGGATAGAAAGGGTCATTAAATGATTTTTGTTTGTATATTTGAGTAAGACCAGCGAGAGATTTTTTGAAGTAAATAGTGATGGTTTCAAGAATATTTGTAACATTGTAGCATTTGTTGTATTCATCTAAGAAACAGCAGAAAGTTTTTTTAGTAGATTTTTGTATATCTAAAAGGTCGGAATAGGCGGTACAGATATCATCTTTATGTAAACAGACAGTGCAACATTTGTGTAAATTGATGTCTGGCATTTTAGTTAAGAATTGGAAGAGTGCTAAAGTGTATGATTTGTAGTTACAGAAATTTTTTTGGATATAATTGGTGACAGGTGCAATTTCAACAAAGTTTTGAGATTTGGTTGCATCAATAATTTTTGTTAAACTTGTTTTATCACATTCAATCAGACTAATTTGAACAACAGCAGGATATTTCTGGCAATGTTTTCTCCAAAATGTTGGGACATCGCTTTCAGAACATGCAAGAAAGTAATAGTCTTCTTTTTGCTGGGAATTAAGATATTGGAGAATACCGGTTAAGAAGAATTGTAAAAGTTGGTCATTAACGAAACATTTTTGGATGCAATAGTAGCAAACGCAAGATTCAATACTGACGTTGCAACCAAGATTGGCGAGTTGTAATTGTTTATTAAAATTCATGTAAGAAAAAAGGAATTGTATATCAGTGGTATTTTTAGCAACATTATCATCTAAAATACAGACATTATTAACGGTTTTGTTAAGAACATTGACGCAAGAAGCTTTCATTAATGTTATAAAAGATAAAATTTTTCCCCTAAAATCTTAATTGGATGTTTCTTCCAATATAAATTTAAGTCTTTTTTCTATTCCATCTAAATCATTTTTGGAATCAGAGAAATTTTTAATAATATTTCTTGTGATAATACCAATATCATCGGAGCTTTCACTTGGTTCAGCAGGGTCATTGGGTTCATTTGGTTCATTGGTGTAATTAGATTCTTCAATAGTGTCCATTTTTTTAAAGTTTTTGGTAAAATTGGAAGTTTTAGCATTAGTTGCAGTTTGTGTTAAGTCATCAGTAGCAATATCTAAAATACCGTCAATAACTGAGGAATTTTTGGAGAAATCCATTAATTTTTGGAGATATGGTGGGACTTTATAATAAATGAGTGCTAAAAGGAGTATAAAAATGATTGCATGGAAAAAGTAGGATGATTTAGATTTATTTGGTGGGAATTTGTTGGTATCTAAAGTTTGCCAAAATAGTGGTTGTGCATTTTCATTAACAATTTCAGTAGTTTTTATTCTTTTCTTAAAACGTTGTTCTTCATTGCAAGATAAATTACCAAGGAAATCAATAGGGTCTTCTAAAGATTTGTATGTAGTATAAAAAATGGAACTATCTTTTTGTATATTAATATCGTTAATAAAGAATAGTTTTATGAGGGAATCAACAATTTCTTCTGTATCTTCTAAAAGTTTTTTATGAGTAATAATATTGCAGAGTAAATCAATGAGGACAGGGTAGTCTTTTTGTAAATTTCTAAGTTTTAATTTGAGGGGTGTTGAATGTATTTCTAAAAATTTATTGCGAATATTTTGAGACATATAGGAAATGTTTTGTTGTATTATTTCTTCTATATTTTCCGAACATATTTCTAAATATTCTTTATCATTATGGAATAGAGAAAGACGGAGTGTACCTTTATGTATGTAAAAGTTGTATTGAAAAAAAATGTCATTTTTATGAATTGTTGTTTCTAAAATGTACGAGACAATTATTTCGAGAGCAGTTAAATAAATATTATTTCTTATTTCATTATCAATAATAATTGAGTATTTTATTTTATAACCCATTGAATTGTCTGTAATTTTTTTAAAAGCATATTTGTGTTTCTGTAATTCTCTATGAATATTTGTTGTATCATCTAAAACCTTTTTTGTATCGAAAGATAATTTATTAATTGCATTTGAGTAACTCATCTAATATATCTAATATAAAATTATAAATTAGATATTACCTAAAATTTTATTCAGTGGAAGTCTCGCACAATAAAGCTAAAATCTTTTCTTGGATATTTGCATTCTTGTCATCAGAGTTAACTGCTGCAGTAAGGTTGCTTATTTTCTTGTTGCTAATAGTACGGGCAGAAAGAGTAACTTCATAATCTGAAGGCTCACCAGGCTCACCTGGCTCTCCGGGTTCTGCTCCAGCTAAATCATCAACAACTGCATCTAGTGCAACTTCTTGTTGGTCCTCTAAAGCAACGTCTTTTGTTGCAGCATCAGTTGTAGCAGCGGGGGTGTTGTATCTGTTCACTAAAGTCACAATAACATACACAAGAGCAGCAACTAAGATAAGGGTTTTGTAGTTTTCTTGAACAAATCCATTGACTTTGGAGGTGTATTGAGAAATCATTTCCATAACACCAGCAGTTTCTTCTTTTGCTAAACCTAAAGATCTGAAGTGGTCTCTAAGTGCACGTTCAGAAATAACAACTTCGGAGGAGGTGTTGCCTTCTTCGTTTAAGGAGATGGAGAATTGGTTTTGGGTGTTAATCTTGTAGGTGTCATAGATGGTCATGGTGTAAGAGATGGATTGTAAAGAATCGTTAGATTTTCCAGAAAGTCCTAAAATATCTTCGGCCATAACTACATATTCGTTCTTAAGGGTTTTAGAGATGTCAAGGTTTCCTAAGACTGCTTTGATTGCATCTTTGTTTTCAGTGGTGGTAACTAACATAAAACCAGCGGCACCATTGTTATAGTTGGTTGAGATGATGTCAATGCCAGCGTTCCAGAATTTTTCATTGAGGGCGTTGGTGATGGAAGAGGAAACAGATTTAGATTCTAATGGAGAAATGTTGGTGGGGTTAAATTTGAGAGCAGCGCAAACACCACCGAAACGGTAAATATGGGCTAAATTGTTTCTGATGGAAACTAACTGGGATTCAGAGATCTCGTGAGAAAATGAGCTCATTATATAAATACTAAAGAAAATAATTTGTAAAAAAATTATTTTAAAAAAATTATTGGGTAGATTCAGTGCATTCTAAAAGTTGTTTCAATTTTAATTCAATCTGTTCATTGCTTGAGGTTTCAGATTGAGTTGTGTCACTAATGTGCTTGCAGGTAATATCAGGGATTAAATCAGATGGTTCATATGGTGCATTGGGCTCAGCAGGTTCAGCACTTTCGTCATCACCACCAGAAGAAGTAGAAGCGTTCATTAAATGTTTGTAAATGCATGCGGCTTGATTGACGGCAATGGAGCGAATGCCGAATTGGGATAAGACGGCCAATAACGCATTGTATGCTTCTAAAGTAAGAGTGCCTTTGCATTCAGTGGTGGAGCATTTTTGGATTGCTTCTTGTAAAAGACGGAAGTCAACATTTTTAAGGACATCTAAGTCAACATGTTCAACGCATACGTGTAAGGTTTTGCAGAAACAGAAGAATCCGGAGCATTCTCTTTTGCCAGATTGATAGAGGTCACGAGTGTTAACTAAAACTGCGCTACCGTCGGAGGTTTCGTTAACTAAAAGGGCATCGTAAACTTTGTCACAGCATTTTTCGGTTCTTTTAACCTTAACGGGGATACCACAGACCTGAGAGTGGTCAGAGTCATCAGAGACAAGGTAAGCTAAATGGTCAACGTGTCTGAAGATGTTTTGGTTAAGTTCAAGGACACCACGCATGCATTCAGTTTTAGCAGCTTCATCTCTAAGTTTGCAAACTTCGCTAGTTAAACGATTTATAATATTAGCACAACCGCTCATCTTATATTATAGTAAATGAAAAAAAATTTTTGAATTTAAAAAATATGTGTTAAAAATAAAATAATGTTAGGCATTCTAAAGTATTTTGTGGTTTTATTGTTTAATGTATTTTTGGAAAGTAAATATCGTCTAAAGGTTTTATTAAATTATAGAATAACTCAGGTGGAAATAGAGATAAAGAATGTATATGCGATAGAGAGGGAAAGTGGAAAAAAAATACAAGTAGATTGTAAACAATTAATTCATTGTCTAAATGAGAAGATAAAATATTCTCATCATATAATTTTAAATAATTTGGTTAATCATTTTTTGAAAAATTTGGATTCTAAATCTTATTTGTTGGAAATAGATTATAAGAAATATGGTAAGGATTATTTGTTAAATTTAGAGATGAAACAAGATATGGTACCAATTATTTTTCCATTTTACAATTTGATAGAATTAAAGAAGAAGAATATGAATAAGATAATGTTTATGGAGTCAGAAGATAATTTGAATGATGAGAGACTAAAGTTATTAGAAAAATATGGAGGACCATTTAATGATTTTTATAGGTCTAAAGGTTTAGGCATTCCACTTCTAAATATTTATTCAGCTAAATATGAAAAGTTTTTGTTTAGAGGTGTAAATATAAAGATGGAGGATACATTTTTGAATGAGTATGAAATAAATTCAGATAATGTTGGAGATGTTTTATGTATACAAGGTAGTTTAGATGAATCTAAATTAAGTCTAAATAAAGAGAGTGAGAAGTATATTTTAAGTAATTATAAGCATTTTAATGTTGCACCACGCCAGATGATTAGAGGTGTTATAGAGTGGATATTTGGAAAAGTAAAAGAAGAATAATTTTTTATCTGTAATAAATATAATGGATAATAGAATTAATCCCGATTATTATAAAGCACCTATAAGAAAAACTCCCACCAATCCTTTTAATAAAATGGGTAACCAAAAAGCCAGTTATTTAGGCAATAACAATGAGTTATTGAGCATTAATACTCCTGCACCAACTACATTTGAAATGGGTAAAGGCGTTTATGGCAGTTACGATGGAATCCGATTAATTGCTAACAATTATAACGGCTGGAAAGCAGAGCCTGCTAACACTCCATTAATTAAAAGTGATTATCTGTTTGTTCCTCAGGGTACTCCCTTACCATTAAAGAATGAAATGATTTATTCCCAAATACCAAAAGATAGTATGTTTGTTTTCGCTAAAAATCGTGCAAGCCCTATGTGTAAGTCTACATATTCAACATCAACTGGACAGGTTTGTACAGATGCAGCGCAACAGAAATTCATTGGTGCAGAACGTGGCAATAATAAGAATTATGTTACAGATTTTTAATTTTTTATTATTGTTTAAATTTAATTAAGTGTACATCATTTTTTTGCTGATATTAGAAAAATCGTCATCATTTTTCTTTTTAAGTAATTTTTCTACTAATTTTTCGTCAACAGTGTAAGGAAATTTAACATTTTGTATTTCTTCTGTTAGATTTTTTTGTCCTTTAATGTTTGTAAATCTGGCCATATTAATTTTCAGTAATATTGTTTCCAAACATCTTCTTAAACTTCTTACACCTTCTTCTTCTGTATATTCTGTAATTATTTTTTTAAGGATTTCATCAGTAAAAATAACTTTTTCTAATCCAATATTTGCCATTAATTCTTTTATTAAATAATCTTTAGCAATAGTTATTTTATCATTTGTAGAAAATCCTTTAAGATTTATCTGCACCAATCTATCTTTTAAAATTGGATTTATTGCATGTTCATCATTGTAAGAAAATACAAATAAACAGCGAGATAAATCTAAATCAATCCCAGCAAAATATTTGTCATGGAACGCACTATTCTGTGTTAAATCAGTTAAATGTGTTAAAACACCAATAATTTCTTCACCATGTTTAGTGCCACTTACTTTGTCTAATTCATCAAAGAATATTACAGGGTTCATCACTTTAGACTCCATAAGAATTCCAGCAATTCTTCCCCACATTGACCCTTCATATGTGTAATTGTGTCCTTCTAACATAGTGCTGTCAGTAGCTCCACCAAGGGCAATCATATGGAATGGACGACCAAGAGCTTTAGAGATACCGTTTTTTACTAAAGAGGTTTTGCCAATTCCGGGGGGACCTTGAAGGGCAATAATGTTTCCCATAGATTTAGGATTGGATATCCATTGGCAGACGACTTGCATGATTTTATCTTTAGCTTCAAGGTGACCGAATGTGCTGTTGTTCATGTCATCATTGACTTGATTTAGGAAATTGTATATTTTATTTTGTGGACAGGATTTGTCAATTGGGAGGTCTAAATATTTTCCAAATGGGATGTTCATGACACCATCTAACCATTTAGAAAGTTTAAAGTATTCGGGTTCAGATGTTTCCATCATTGAGATTTGTTCAATTTTTTGCAGGATATTTTTTTTGATGGATAAAGAGATTGGGAATTTAAGAACTCTAAATCTTTCGGGTTCATCGTTACTTTCATATTTTTCAATTTCTTTTTCTAAAGCTTGAATTTTTTTTCTTTCATCGGAAGATAATTTTTTCCAGTATTCCATTTCATCTTCAGTCATATATTCATATTGCTCAGATGTTAAGCCTAAATCTTCTAATTCTTTTTTAGTTTGTTTCTTTTTAGGTTGGGGTTTAAATTTTTCTCCAACTACTTCTAAAATAATGTCATCCTCTTCCGAACTATAGTCTAAATCATCCTCCATTTCTTCTGGATTAAAATCTGGGTCAGATTCATCATCAATCTCATCTGCAACAATAAAATCATCATTTTCATCATAGTAACCTCCAGATTCTGCAATCATTTCTTTTTTAGACTTTTTAGAATCTTCCTTCTTTTTTTCTGATTTCTTTTGTTTAGATTCTATCTTTGATGCTCCCTTTTTTTTAGGAGTTTTCTTACTATTTAAGATTTTAGAAATCTCAGAAATATCTAATTCTATAACATTGTCTTTTCCAGATGGCTTTTTACCCATATTGAGTTTATTAAAGGTAAACTTTTCGTTTTTCGTTTTTTTTATTTTTCCAGAGTTGTTCATTAAATTAAAAAAAACAACAAAAAAATATGATGTTTTTTACCTGAACACTTTTTAGCCATTTTTTATAGAAAAAATTGATTTTAAAAAATCCTAATTTAAAAACTAATTAGTTATAATATCTACTCTAGAATATGTCTAAGCTTATCCAAGAATTGGCAGATGTTTCGGATGTTCAGAATATTTCGGAAGTTAAATTTGGTTTATTGAATCCTGAAGCTCTAAAGAAGGCTTCAGTTTGTCATGTAACAGTTCCGGAGACTTATGAGGGTTCAGAACCCAAAGAAAATGGATTATTTGATGTAAAAATGGGTGTTATTGAGCGTGGACGTATTTGTCCCACTGATGAGTATGACCACACAATTTGTCCTGGTTATTTTGGCCATATTGAGTTGCCATTACCAGTTTATTGGATTCAGCACATGGATACAATTGTTAAACTTTTGAGATGTGTGTGTATTCGTTGTGGCAATGTTTTGTTTGATAAGTCTAATCCAGCGATTATGAAGGAATTGAAGAAGAGAAGTGCAGCATCTGCATTTAAATTTGTTTCTGATTTGTGTTCTAAGCAGTCAATGAAGAAGTGTATTTACAATGGAGGGTGTAATGCAATTCAGCCATCTACATATAGGAAAGTTACTGCTGATAAAATTAAGTCAAGTGAGGTTGTTTCCACTCTTCATATTGAAGCAGAGTATCCTTCTGATGCATTTGAAGATGCTAATGAAAAGAAAATGAAGTTTGTTTTGCCAGTTGAGCATGTTTTAAATATTTTCCGTCGGATTACAGATGAAAATGCTTCCCTTATGGGATTTGATGTTCAAGATTCCCGCCCTGAATGGATGATTTGCACTGTTGTTCCAGTTGCTCCACCAGCGGTTCGTCCAAGTGTTCGTCAGGATAACAACCAGAGGGCAGAAGATGATTTGACGTCTAAGTTTGCGGAAATTATTAAGTCGGTGAATGTTTTGAAGAAGGAGATTGAAAAGACATTGAAGAAAACTACAGAAGAGGAACGTGAGGCATCCAATCGTTTAGTAGAGGGTGCACGTTCATGGGTGCAATTTGCGGTGGCTACTTTAGTGGACAATGAGTCCAAGAATATTCCTACTTCCAATAGGAGAAGTGGACAGCCAATGAAAACGATTCGTCAGAGGTTGAAGGGTAAAGATGGTCGTATTAGGTCTAATATCATGGGAAAACGTGTGGATTTTTCTGGCAGAACTGTTGTGGATGTTGACCCCAATATTAGTATTGATGAGTATGGTGTACCAGAAAGGATTGCGATGAATTTGACTTTTCCTGAGATTGTGACGAAATACAATAAGGCGAAACTTTATAAATTGGTGAGAAATGGTCCATCAGTACACCCTGGTGCTAAACAGATTATTAAGATGAATTATGATGAAAATGGGATTGCTCATCCAGAGAATATTTATTTAAAACGTATTGACCGAACATCTATTGTTTTAGAAGAAGGGGATGTTGTGGAACGTCATTTGATTGATGGTGATATTGGTCTTTTTAATAGGCAGCCATCATTACATAGGATGAGTATGATGGCACATAAAGTGAAGGTTATGCCGGGAAAGACGTTTCGTTTGAATGTTTATGTTACACCAGCATATAATGCTGATTTCGATAAAATCTCTGTCGAAAACATGGGGCGTTAAAAGCGTGTTACCCCATAGTCAAATGATTTCTCCTTTAAAAGAATCATTTGGCGAAACACCTTGATGCGGGAAACCCCTGAGAGCCTATACTACCACCCTTATATCGAAAGATATTATGGGGAACTCAGTTAATAGCTGAACCCAATGGTAATAATGTATAGGATTGGGCAATCCGCAGTGTTACTTCCTAAGTCCGCAGCAATTCTTGCAGAGTTGCGTTGGTTAGGATATGGAAGGCACTCAGAGACTGAACGGGTGTTGGTAAGCTGTGAAAGATTAGCCATCTGGAGCTTGCTTAAGATACAGTCCGTCCCTCTTGGAAACTTGAGGGGTTTCATCGGGAGATGAAATGAATACTCATATTCCCCAATCAATTGAGACGGCATATGAGTTAAAGGCGTTAACATCGGTGCCTACACAGATTATTAGTCCAGCGACGAGTGATCCGATTATTCAGGTTAAGGAGGATACATTGACGGCGGCATATTTGATGACTCTTCCTCATATTCGTCTGGACAAGAAGGAAGTTTTTAATTTGTTGATGACAAACAATTCGTTCACTGGAGAATTGCCAAAAGCGGGAGAAGATGGAAAATGGAGAGGTCAGGATATGTTTTCTATGTTTTTGCCGGATATTAGTTTTAAAAAGAATAATAATTCTTATGATGTTAACCCTGTTCCTGAAAATACAGTTATTGTGGAGAATGGTGAATTTATACAGGGTGTTTTGGATAAAAGTATTTTTGGCAAAACCATTATTAAGATGATTTCTGATTCATTTGGTAATAAAGCTGTGCAAAACTTTTTGGATAATAACCAGAGGATGTTGACAAGATGGTTGGCAGGACATGGATTTACAATTGGTATGGGTGATTGTATCCCAACACAGGATAATGTGGTGCAGATTAAAGATTTGATTGAATCTAAAGTGAAGGATGTGAATTCAGTGGTTAAGGAGGCGAATATGGGGACATACAAACAGAATTTGGATAATAAATTTATTAAGATGAGTTTGGAAGCGGATATTCAGGATTATTTGAATATGGCGAAAATGGATTTTGAAAAATATATTCGCAAAAATATTGAACATCAGAATGCAATTTTTACAACAGTTAGTGCGGGTTCCAAGGGTACATATGGAAATATTACCCAAATCCGTGGTATGGTTGGACAAAATACTGTAGCAGGTCAACGTGTTACATTTGGATATGAACGCCGTACACTTCCTTTGTTTTCCAAGGATGATTATGGAGCCCGTAGTCGTGGATTTGTAGCCAATTGTTTCTTTAATGGATTGGATCCTATTGATTACTTTTTCCATCAGATGGGTGGCAGAGAAGGTGTTATTGATACTGCCATTAAGTCCGTTTCTGCTGATACAGCAATTATCATTTTGGAAAATAATGAAGCAAAATATGTTAAGATTGGTGATTGGATTGATGAGATGATGGACAAGAGAAAAGAGGAAGTTGAACATAAAGAGCAATTGGAACAAGAATTATTAAATTTGAATGTTCCAACTTATATTCCTACTACGGATGATGAGGGTAATGTGTCCTGGGGGAATGTAGTTGCGGTTACAAGACACGACCCAGGACAGGGAATGTTTAAGATTACTACTGCGAGTGGTAGAGATGTAAAAGTTGTTGAGAGTAAATCTCTTATTGTTTGGGATAATGAATTGGAGAAATTTAAGGAAGTGAATACAAGTGATGTGAATATTGGTGATTTCTTGCCTACAAATGCAAAATTAGAAGATGCACCAGTTATTTTATCAAAAGTATGTTTAACAAAGTATTTCCCTAAAACAGAATATGTTCACGGAAAGGACTTTAATATTGCAGTAAAAGAGTATAAGACAATGATGAGTGGAAGAGAAAGAGCATCACCTAATTGGTGGGTTGAAAATAATGGAAAAGAATTTACACTTCCTTATGAGCGTGTTTCTCTTCTTAATCGTGCTACAAAGCGTTCATTCAACAATTTAAAAGATGGAGTAATTTATCCATTTAGAGGTTCAAGAGATTGCGGAGAAATTCCTTCAGAACTGGAGTTAAATTATGAAAATGGTGTATTTATTGGTCTTTATTTATCTGAAGGAAACACTGATTTTAAAAGTGGAACAGTTAAGATCACTAATATTAATGAGGCTGTTATTTCTTTTACACAGAGATGGTTTGCATCTTTTGGGATTAAAACAGGTATTGATAAAAAGGTTAATAATATTGGAGCAAACTCTACAAGTGTTATTGGATATTCCAGAATGTTAACAAGTTTGTTAGATAAAGTTTGTGGTAAGAATTCTCATTTTAAATTTGTTCCTGATTTTGCATTTATTTCAAATGAAGAGTTTATAAAAGGAGTTATTTCTGGATACTTTTCTGGAGACGGTTGTATAACAAAGAATTCAGTGAATTCTTCTTCAGCTTCATCCCGTCTTACAGAAGGTATCTCTATGCTGTGTAATAAACTGGGTATTTTTGGAAAAATATCTTTATCTCAAGCAAAATCAAATAATTTTGGAACAAAAAATATTGCTCCTGCTTACAGATTATCAATTCGCTCAGAATGGGCATCCATTTTTGCATCAAAAATAAGACTAATTGACACAAATAAGATTGAGCAATTGAACAAAATACACCCTACTAAGACTCATCGAAACTTCAAGACTTTTAATGATGTTGTGTTGGATCCAATTGTGAGTATTGAGAGATTGAATGTTGAAGACTATCCTAAGGTTTATGATATAACTGTTCCTTCTACTTTGAACTTTGGTTTAGCAAATGGTTTGATGGTGAGAGATACTGCGGAGTCAGGATATATGCAAAGGAGATTGATTAAAGCTTTGGAGGATTTGACTGTGAAGTATGGTGGAACGATTCGCAATGGTATTAACAATATTGTGCAGTTTGCTTATGGAGATGATGGTATTGACCCTTGCAAATTGAACAAACAGGAATTGAAATTGGTGGA
>JGI10211J14876_10000368_pt1 | contig 19121 bp, 9 predicted proteins | sample Etolagsediment_FD_14876 | JGI IMG/M metagenome (IMG submission 14876)
ACAGCGCCCTGCTGGCCGCCCAGAAGAGCCCCTCGGCAAAGCCCTACGTCAGGGTCGAGGTGGTCGAGAAGATCGGCGCCGCTGCCCGCTTTAACTGGAGCAGGCTGTATGCCGGTGAAGAGCCCGATTGCCACAACGATGCCACCATGCCGGGGGATGGCAGCCTGGTCCGCATCAGGGGCGGAGGAGGCATCTATCGCCAGCGCACCGCAGACCCCGGTCCCGGCAGCGACTTCTCCCAGTGGTATTACTGGGGCTACACCGGCTCCGATGTCGCCATCTGCTCGCAGGGCGCTGAGGTCCTCGCCTTCTGGCTCCAGAGCAGCGGCTGGCTAAGGCGCCGCGAGAGCAGCACTTATGGCGAAACCTGGGAAGACCCGATCCAGATGAACTATATCGGCACCTCTCACAGCGAATACCGCGTGGCCGCCTGCTTCAAGCCCGGTGGAGATGCCATAGCCCTCTATTCGAGCGGAACCTCTCTCTACAGGCGCCGGCGCATCAATGGCATATGGGAGGCAGCCGCAGCATGGACAAACAGCCTGGGCTCAATCACCGGCATCGCCGTCACTCACCAGGGAGACTGGAATGTCGTTGTCACCGGGGTAGATCCTGCCGGCATCACTGGCGTTTGGACGTGTGTACTAGGTGACAGCTACACTATGCCCGATGATACCTGGTCAACCCTAAATGAGATCACAATCGCCAGCGCCGATTCAGATACCGAGTTCCTCGCCCCCTCCCTTGAAATGCCCGACGTCTTCAGGGCCTTTTTCGTCGAGCAATACAACGGCACAGAGGCATATTCCCGCCCCTACTGGTCGCACTCCCTGCCCAATGCAGATTTCATCTCCAACCTGTGGCGCGAGCCTGTCCCGTTCAACCCTTGTCCTGAGCGGAGCGAAGGATGTCTCTACGGCGTGGCGCTCACCTGCCATCCTTCACAAGGTGAAGGATATGCCTGGCTCTGTGCCCCCTACGGCGTCTGGCGTGCACCCATCTCCCCAGCCTGGGTCGATGTCACCGATGACCTCATAGAAATGAGGTCCGAGATAAATCCCTTCTCGGGAAGGCTGGAGCTGTCCCTTCGCAACGATGATGGCCGCTTCAATTCAATTGCTTCTCCTTCCGCAGAAGGATACGCCCCTATTAAACTCGGCTCAAAATTAAATCTATACCTCGGCTATCACACCACCGAGGGCGCCAAATCCTCACTGGCGCCCGCCTTCTGGATCGATGGCTGGGAGTATGTCACCAGGGGAGGGCGGAGCGAGTTCATCCTCTATGCCCGAGACGGATGGTCCCTTCTCGAACGCTGGCGCGCCAGAAGGCAGTTTACCTGGAATCCTCCAACTGAAGGAGGCGATAGTAATATCTTCCAGCTCCTCAGGTTCCTTTTCGCCCGGTCTGGCCTCGAATTCTCCTCATTCTCATATTCAAATGCAATATTCCAGTACCCGGCCTTTACCATCCACCCCGTCGAGAGTGCCCTATACTCTGTGAAACGCCTCCTGAATATGGTTCCCGATGTCATTATGTTCGTCACCGACACCGCCTACCTCATAAACCCCCTATCAAGTGATACCACTTCCTACAGCTATGGTCCTTCAGCAGAAGGAGATCACAAAATAATCGAGGGGGCCTACCGACAAAATGCCCGATTCCCCAACAGAGCTCAGGTCTATGGAGATGACCTGATGACCGAAGACTGGAACTGGGATGAAATCGAAGAAGTCCACGACCGACTGTCGCAAGTCCGCGATATTAATCTGGATACCACAGAGAAGGCCCATCAGCGAGGTCAGGCAATCTTGAGGGAAGCCGAGATGGAATCCTTAAGCGGCCACATACTTGTCCCGATGAACTGTGGCCAGGACCTCTACGATGCTATCGGCATTTCATCCCCTCAGGCGGGCCTAGATGCCTCAAAACGACGTGTTTTAACCTTAAATCATACATGGACACCTTCCACAGCCAAATACACCCTGAAACTGAGTCTTGGAGCGCCATAAATTCCCCCCTTCTAAGAAGGGGGGTCTAGCCGAAACTCCCCCTTTGATAAAAGGGGTCTAGCCGAAACTCCCCCTTTGATAAAGGGGGAATACAGGGGGATTAAAATGATCAAAAAAGGTATTATCAAAGGGTTCAACCCAGCCGATTACACCGCCACCGTCCAGATAGTTGGCAGCCTCTCTGTCTGGCTACAGGCTGTCCCCGTTTCGCACGCTATCCCACCCTCCGAGATGCTCGCCGGCCGCACCTGCGCCGTCCTCTTCCTCGACGAGTCCAACCCCAACGATGCCATCGTATTTGCTGTCGTGGCGTCAACCCCCATCCTTCTCATAAATACCGCCTGGGAGCTAATAGAAACCAAAACTCTAACCGCAGCAGCGTCAACCATCGACTTCACCAATATACCTGTCGATTTTAATGCCTTCCGCATGACTATCTTTTGTCAGCGCACCTACCCTGGCGTCCTATCGATAGCCCTAAGATTTAATGATGATTCTGGACCCAATTATGACATTCGTGAAATACTGGCAAGTGGATCAACGGTAACAACAAAGACTTTCATGTCCTATGGATACGCAGTAGTTGCCACGGTAGACTCCACACACTTCGCTCCATCTGTAGTATGGATACAAAATCTCGAGGCCGGTACTGAGAAGGACTATATCTCAATCGCAGGCATAGGAGCCAACCAGTTTCGCCATCTATCAGGACGATGGAATAACACCACGGACAAGATTACCAAGATATCCCTATTAGCTCTAATCCTTTACTTAAATACAGGTTCCAAAGTCATACTCGAAGGAACCAGACAATGATCCTTCACAAGTAAAGGACACACGGAGGGGTCGCCTCCGGCGACCCCTCTGGCGGCGGTCTGGGGTCCTTCCGCCGAAGGACCCAGAACTATTCTCCCGGGTGGGGGTTGTATTTTGCATTTTACACCATTTGGTTTAGAATGTCAATACTTCAACTTGACATTTTGCACAATTTGGTGTAATATTGACCGTCATGAAACCGATGAATCCGTCTAAGCGACATACCTATACCCGGCTTGGCAACCTGCTTAGAGATGCAAGAAGGAGGTTACGCGACGAACATACGGGTCGGATACCTCGGGTGGAGGACATGGCAAAGAATCTGGGTGTCACACCAGGCTTTGTATACCAGATGGAGCAAGGCAAGAGGAAGCCAAAGGACGGCAAGCTTGGTATGTGGGCAAGCGTATATGGCGTGCGCTATGTCGACCTGTGCAAGTGCCTGAACCGTATACCTATGGACCTGGTCGCTTCCCTCAAAGAGGAAACACAACCGGTCCCGGCTGACCCCTTCTCTAAGCTAACCGAAGAGGAAAAATCTGAGCTTCTGCCCTTCCTGAACTTTGTCCGATGGAAGCTGAATCACAAGTCATTAGCTTCACAGGAGCGCCCAAATGTGTTATAATATTATGATGTATCCCACCTATAGCTCAGTAATCGTACTTTCTGGCTTCGCTATATCTAATTCATGCCCCTGGCGGAGCCTTATTTTTATAATCGCCGAGTAACGTATGGCACAACGAACGATGGAAGAAAACAACTACACTGCAGAAGACATCGAGGTACTGGGCGGACTTGAGGCGGTGCGCCGCCGCCCCGGGATGTACATTGGCAGCACCGGGCCAAAAGGGCTTCATCACCTGGTGTACGAGATTGTGTATAACAGCATCGATGAGGCGATGGCAGGATACTGCGACAGGGTGACCGTTACCATCTTCGACGACGGTAGGGTAGAGGTCGCCGATAATGGAAGAGGAATCCCCATTGACATTCACCCGGTAACCAGCACCTCGGCCCTGGAGGCGGTTATGACCACGCTCCACGCCGGGGCTAAGTTCGGTGGCAGGGGTTACAAGGTCTCAGGGGGTCTCCATGGGGTTGGCGCTTCTGTGGTAAACGCCCTCTCCTCATGGCTTCTAGTCGAGGTGAGGCGAGACGACAAGGTGTACTCTCAGGAGTACTGCCGCGGTATAGCCCAGAATGGGGTTGAGCAGGTGGGCGAGACGTCGGATACAGGAACGATCACCACTTTCCTCGCCGATGAGGAGATATTCGGCACCCTCAATTATGACTTTGCTGCCCTTGCGCAGCGCTTCCGCGAGATGTGCTATCTGACCAAGGGGCTGGAGATTTGCTTTCGAGACCAAAGGTCAGGCCTCGAGATAACCTTCTACTTCGAGGGGGGCATCGCCAGCTTTGCCCGCTATCTTAACAAGAATCGGTCTGTGCTCCATAAGCCTATCTATCTGTCCAGGGAAGTGAATGGCACCGAGGTTGAGGTTGCCCTTCAATTTAACGAAGGCTTCGCCGAGACCGCCCTCAGCTTTGCCAACTGTATCAATACTCAGGATGGTGGAAGCCACCTCACCGGGTTTCGCTCAGCCCTCACCCGCGTCATCAACGATGAGGCGCGAAAGTTCAAGCTGTTGAAAGAGGAGGATGCCAACCTGATTGGCGAAGACGCCAGAGAGGGCCTGGTATCCATCGTCAGCGTTAAGCTTGCCGAGCCCCAGTTCGAGGGGCAGACAAAAGGGAAGCTGGGTAATCCCGAGGTTAAGAACCACGTAGAGTCGGTAGTGGTGGAGGGCCTCTCACAGTATCTGGATGAGCATCCCGCAGACGCCAAAAGGATTATTGAGAAGTGCCTTACGTCAGCGCGCGCTCGTGAGGCAGCGAAAAAGGCGCGCGACCTGGTGATCGGAAAGAAATCACTCGATGGCGGCACCCTCCCCGGCAAGCTCGCCGACTGTTCTGAAAAGGACCCGTCAAAGTCCGAAATCTACCTGGTGGAGGGGCCATCGGCGGGAGGCTCGGCGAAACAGGGCAGAGACCGTCGCTTCCAGGCTATTCTCCCCTTAAAAGGAAAGATCCTCAATGTGGAAAAGGCCTCGCCCGAGAAGATGCTGGCCCATGACGAGATCCGCATCATTATTACCGCCCTGGGAGCAGGCATCGACAGCGAGATGGACCTGTCGAAATTGCGCTATGACCGCGTCATCATCATGACCGACGCCGACGTCGACGGCGCCCATATCCGTACTCTGCTCCTCACCTTCTTCTTCCGCCATATGGCGGAGCTTATCAATGAGGGCCACCTGTATATCGCGCAGCCGCCCCTGTTCCGTGTCAGTGCCGGCAAGGAGAAGCACTGGGTCTATACGGAGAAGGATAGGGAGGTGCTGGCGAAGAAGGCCAAAGGGAAGGTGGATATTCAGCGCTACAAGGGGCTGGGGGAGATGACCGCCCAGCAGCTATGGGAATCAACCATGAACCCCGAAACGAGGAGCCTGCTTCAGGTAAGCGTATCCGATGCGGTCAATGCGGACAAGATCTTCGAGACCCTCATGGGGGACGAGGTCCCGCCGAGAAAAGCCTTTATCCAGGCCCACGCCAAGAGCGTAAAAAACCTCGATATATAGCCACCTGCAATGACAAAGCGCCCATTCCTCGCGAAACCAACGGTAGTCGAAGACTCGACTCTGGCGAGGGGTGAGTTTCAAACCCGCCCCTACTGATTCCTCTAACGCTCCAGGGGCTATTTTCTAGCTAAAGACGGGGACTTTTTCTTTTCCGGGCTCCGCCAGACAGCCCCCCTGATCGCCTCTCCAAACACCCCGACAAGCACAGGGTCGAACTGCGTGCCGCAGCACCGTCTGAGCTCCTCGAGTGCCTCCTCCCGGGACACGGGTTCCCTATAAGGACGGCGGGTGGTCATTGTGTCATAGGCATCAGCTATGCTTATAATCCGGGCGCCAACGGGTATCCTTTCGCCCTTTAGTCCGTCCGGATAGCCGGTGCCGTCATACCACTCGTGGTGGTGCTTGATTAGAGGCACCAATGCCGCCAGGGCCTTAACATGGCCTACTATTCTTGCCCCTTCAGTAGAGTGCTGCTTGATGACTTCCCATTCGCCCTCTGTTAGCGTGCTGGGCTTACCCAGGGTTGCGTCAGGTACCCCTACCTTGCCAATATCATGCAGGAGAGCGGCACCGCGTAGCTGTGCCAGTTCATCCCGCGATAGCCGTGCGGCTCTACCAATCGTTTCCGATATGGCGGCGACCCTCTTCGAGTGACCGTAGGTGTACGGGTCTCTGGCATCCACTGTAGCCGCCAGGGCGTAGACATGGTCCAGTGTATCTCTATCTATGGCACCGGATGCGAGTGTTCCCAGGTCAGATACGAGCGTAGATTTGTGTCCTCCCTCTCTCTTAGCACGGTAGAGGGCGGTATCGGCCAGGAAGACCAGGCCGTCCGCCGTTTCTGCATTCTCAGGGAATTGAGCGATTCCAGCGCTGAACCCAAAACGGCTTTCCTGCAGGAGAGTCTTCATTTTAGGCGCCTGTGACCACTCTGACCTGATACGGTCAACGATCTTCTTAGCTCTGTCAGCATCCGTTGCCGGCATAATAATGATGAACTCATCACCGCCATAGCGGAAGGCCGTGTCGCTCTTCCTCAACAACGACCTGAGGCTTGCGCCAAGGGACCTGAGGACGGCATCGCCATTGGTGTGCCCAAACCTGTCATTGTATTCTTTGAACCCATCGAGGTCGAGCATTGCCACAGAGAAACTGTGGCCATAGCGTTGCGTACGACCCATCTCAGTATCAATGACCTTATAAAAGTGGCGCCGATTGTTCAGCCCGGTCAGTTCATCGGTTATCGATAGCTCCCTCATTTTCTCAACCAGCCTGGCGTTATCTATGCCCACCGCTATCTCATTGCCGATGGCCTTAAGAAGGTCCAACTCCTCGGTGGAGAAGCGACGACGTGTGCGGCCGACAAGAGTCAGCCCTCCATGCATCCCGGATTTGGACCACAGAGGGACTGCCAGGAAGAGTTCAAAGCCTTCTGCTCCCTCGGCCACCGTAACTGCTGCATTTGCATCCTCGGTTATGATTTTGTTCGCTCTGAAAGCAGGCTCGGGGTACTCATGCCAGAGCTCAATAGCTTCCTCACGCAGTTCTATCCTTTCTATGGCCTCAACATACTGCTCAGACACACCGCGGTGCGCCTTGAGAACCAGATCCCTGTTCTCCCTGTCGTACAGATGAATATAGCCTCCCTCTACCTCGATAATCTCCAGCACCTTCTCCAGGGCGCTGTTCAGCATCTCGTTCAAGTCCAGACTCTGGCTCACCGCAACACTGATGGCATTTAGCGCCTCAAGACGCTTGCTGTGGCGCAGCATCTCCTCCTGCACTCGCTTGCGCTCGGTTATATCCCTTGTGATGTTGATCACTTCGACGCGGTCCCCTCTTTGCACCGGGAAGCTCGACACCTCCACGGCTACTCGGGAGCCATCCTTCCTTATGAGCTCCAGCTCGTCAGGGCCTGTCGGTTCGCCCTTCCTGCTCTTCTCCAGAAGCTCAGCGGCCTTGGCCATATATTCCTCCGGGAGAAGTCCTACCTCGAGAAAACTGCTGCTCTTCAGCTCGTCTCTGGAGTAGCCCACCAGTTCCTCTGACTTTTTGTTGGCATCTATGAACCTGGCATCAAGGTCATGTATATGAATCCCATCGGGGGCGTTCTCGATCAGCGCTCTGAGCCTTTCCTCTGACTGGTGCAGCGCCTCTTCCGCCTGCTTGCGCTCGGTGATGTTACGGTAGTTAACAACAATTCCCCGCACCTGGGGATTGTCGAGGAGATTGTTGGCCCAACCTTCCAACCAGTGCCACGAGCCATCCTTATGTCGCAGACGCAGTTGCATTGACCCACCGACCGTTGAATCACCAAGAATCTCGGCAAACTTGGCAGCGACTTCGGGCAGATCGTCCGGGTGGATAAGGTCAAGCACGGACTTGCCAGTCAACTCCTCCGGCCTGTAGCCCAGGATTCGCTCAACGGAGGGGCTCTCGTAGACCATTATTCCCCCAGCATCAAGAATGCCAACAGCATCACGGGCGTTCTCGATAAGCGCTCTGAAGCGCTCTTCACTTTCACGTAGCGCCTCTTCGGCCTGCTTGCGCTCATTGATGTCCATAAAGCTTCCGACGGCCGCCGGCCTTCCTTTGTACTCGATAGAGGCGACCCTCTCCAAAATCCATAATGGACTACCGTCCTTGTGCATAAACCTGAACTCATAAGATAGGATGCTCTGACCCTTCAGAAGCTCTACTGCCTTGTTTTTGACTAACTCTCTGTCGTCAGGGTGTACGTGCTCCAGTGAATATGTGCCTAGTAGCTCATCTCTTCTGTAGCCAGTTATCTGTTCGAACTGGGGGTTGACGTACTGGAATTTCCCATCCTGGACAATGTATATCCCAACCGTTGCGGCCTCCAGCAGACCTCGTGACAGTTCCCGGGACTCCTGCAAGGCATTCTCCGCCCGCTGGCGTTCCGCTTCCGACGCCTGCAATTCAGCAACTAATTGGCGCATCCCCGCCAATTCGCTTGTTAGTTGCTCTTGTGTCTTATCTCGGTCATTCATCCTGTTTAAACCATATGAGCCTTTCTCCAACGAGAAAGGCTCACAGCAATCGGCTCCCTTCGGCAGCCCGGCTATCTGGGTTGAGCCTTCCCGACCTCGGACCCGTGGCTTTGCGTCCCACGGTTTCCCGTGGTTTGCCTTTCTCGGGATAGAGCCTTAAGTTGCAAATAAATACTATGCGCTATTGTCTATATGCTTCGTTACATTACAAATACCATATATGGAATTGTCAGCATGCCAAGACTACAGATGCTAACTCCTTTGGGTAGCAGCCTGCACGGTAGCCTCAGTCAGAGCTTGCCGGAACGCGTCAACAAGCTGACGGTCGAACTGGGTTCCACAACATCTCCCGAGCTCCTCGCAAGCCTCGTCCTGAGATACCATGTCCCTGTACGGACGCGATGTGGTCATAGTGTCATAGGCATCAGCTACACTTATGATTCTAGCGCCAAGGGGTATATCTTCGCCCTTTAGTCCCTCTGGATAGCCGCTGCCGTCATACCACTCGTGGTGGTGCCGGATCAGGGGCACTAACCTCTCCAGTTCCTTCACATAGCCAACGATCTTTGCCCCTTCAACAGGGTGCTTCTTCAAAATTTGCCATTCCTGTTCCTCTGGCTTCTCAGGTTTTGTGAGGATTGAGTCAGGGACGCCCACTTTACCAATATCGTGCAGGAGAGCAGCAGCGCGTAAGTCGGCCAATTCTCTTATTGACAGCCCGATTTCCCTACCTATCATTTCCGATATTGTAGCGACCCTTTTCGAATGCCCGTAGGTATGTGGGTCTCTGGCATCTACCGTTGCCGCCAGGGCATATACCTGGTCCATGGTCGCACTATCCATTATTTCTGCTGGTAGTTCCCCTAAGTCAGATACCAGTGTAGATTTGTTTGCTCCCCCTCTCTTTGAACGGTAGAGGGCGGTGTCGGCCAGGAATACCAGGCCGTCCGCTGTTTCAGCATTCTCAGGGAATTGAGCGATTCCAGCACTGAACCCGAGACAGGGTTCCAAACCTTCATTATCGGTCTTAAGCCCTTTCAACCTCTTTGACCTGATACGGTCCACAATGTTCTTCGCCTTTACAGCATCCGTTTCCGGAAGGATGATGGTAAACTCATCGCCCCCGTAGCGAAAAGCCATGTCGGGCTTCCTCAGCACTGTCTTGAGCGTCTGGGCAAGAGACCTCAGTACAGCATCGCCATTGGTGTGCCCAAACCTGTCGTTGTATTCTTTGAAGTCATCGAGGTCGAGCATTGCCAGGGTGAAGCAGCCACCATAGCGCTGCATTCGGTTCATCTCACTCTCAAGCACGTCGTAGAACTGGCGGCGATTGAACAGCCCGGTCAGTTCATCAGTCGCCGATAGCTCTCTCGTCTTTTCCAGTAGCCCGGCGTTCTCTATGCCAATCGCTATCTCGTTGCCGATGGCCTTGAGGAGTTCCAACTCCTCCGGCGAGAAGCGACGCTGTGTGCGACTGCTAAGGGTCAACCCTCCATGCATCACCGATTTGGACCATAGGGGCACTGAGACGCTGGTTGCCACGCCCTCTTTTCTCGCTGCTGGCCCTACTACTTCGCGGGCACTCTCAGTTAGAATCAGGCGCGTGTTGAAGGCAGGCTCCGGATATCTATGCCAGCGCTCCATAGCCTCCTCACTCACCTCCAATCTTTCTATGGCGGCAACATGCTGCTCGGATACTCCGCGGTGCACCTTCAGGACCAGTTCCCCCTTTTCCCTATCAAAGAGATGTATATAGCCTGCATCTATCTCAATAACATCGAGCACCTTGTCCAGGGCGCTGTTGAGCATCTCATCCAGGTTCAGGGTCTGGCTTATCGCAGTGCTGATGGCATGGAGTGCCTCCAGGCTCCTGGTATAGCGCAGGATATCCTCTTGCGCTCGCTTCCGCTCAGTGATGTCCCTGATTACAATAATAGCCCCGCTGGGCCGTCCTTTCTCATCAAGCACCTGCGAGATGTTTACCTCTACGGGGATCTCTCTACCATCCCTGGAGCTTGCCGTGAGCTCAACATTGGTAATGTAGCCTTGTTTGCTCAATATCTCGTTTATGCGCCCTTGGATATCTTCGGGCGTCTCCTTAGCGACAATGTCGTAAACACTCCTGCCGATGAGTTGCTCCTTGTAGTCAAAGCCTACTGCATACACACATGTCCTGTTGGCGTCCAGTATTACGCCGTCGTTATCAACGAGCAGGATACCGTCCCTGGCCGACTCAATGGCGCCCCTGTACTTATACTCAGAGCGCCTCAGCGCCTCCTCGGCCCGCTTGCTCTCGGTGACATCAACCCAGCTTGCCAGGTAATACTTCAACTCCCCATCATTCATTATCGGTGTGGAGGTTAGCTCGATCCAGAACCGCTCGCCATTCTTCTTTTTGCACAGTTGCTCGAGGCCCTGTGCTCCCCTTGTGATAGCGTCCGCCAGGTCTCTGCCGGTTTCCTCAAGTGTTTCCTCCGTCCACCAGGGGTATGGAGATATGCCGCCAACAAGCTCCATAGAAGTAAACCCGGTAAGCTCCTCCAGTGCAGGATTCACGTATCGTACTGATGAGTCCGGATTGATAACCAGTATGGGGTTGGGGGCGTTGGCCAGCAGGGTGGAGCTAAACTCCTCGCTCCGCCGCAGTTGCTCCTCGGCCCAATTTCGCTCGGTGACGTCACGCAAGATGCCTTCGAAAGCTACCAGGCTTCCCTCATCGTCCGCCACGGGTACGGACCGGATTTCCAAGTAGGCCTCGCTTCCATCCTTCCGAGCGAAGGCAAACTCCCTGGAGGGTAGAGCGGTTCTTTCCTCTGCGAGCTGTTGATAATCTGCGTCGATATTTAGCTCTCTTACCTTGGCGATTTCAGAGCCCAGCACTGGGTCTGCCGTTAGTTCCTCGGGGGCGTATCCGGTAACCCTGGAAGCACTGGGGCTGACGTACTCAAGGCCGTTTTCCACAGACCACCGGAAGATGATATCGGGTGCACTTTGCACAAAGCGGCGAAAGCGTTCCTCGCTGTTTCGTAGCGCTTCATCCGCCTGCTTGCGCTCGGCTATGTCGCGGGCGACTCCCAAAATGCCAACGCGCTGGCCATCTGGATCAATCAGGAGCCTTATATTGTTCTCGGTCCACACTCTAGTACCATCCTTGGCAATGAGTTCAAATTCCACCGTCCGCGTCTTAAACAGGTCTTCCCCCTGCTTGTCTGGGGATTGTGCCTCATCCAGAGCATTTCTGGCTACCTCAACAGACTCTGGAGTCAAGAAGGCTTCTATCGTCAGAGCCATTGCTTCCTCATAACTGTAGCCCAGGATGCTTGTAGCAGCGGGACTGACATAGGTAAACCGCAGGTTCATATCCATTGTCCAGATTATATCTGATGCGTTGTCAGCAAGAAGACGGTAGCGCGTCTCGCTCTCCCGTAGCGCTTCATCTGCTTTCCTGCGGTCGGTGATGTCGCGGTAGTTAGCAACAATGCCCTGCACTTGTTGATTATCAATGAGATTGTTGGCCCACCCTTCCAACCAGCGCCATGAGCCATCCTTATGTCGAAGACGCAGTTGCATTGACTCATCTACCGTTGGGCCATCAAAGAACGAGGCAAATTTGGCGGTGAGTTCGGGTAGATCGTCCGGGTGAACAAAGTCAAGCACGGGCTTGCCAATTATCTCCTCCGGCCTGTACCCGAGGATTCGTTCAACGGAGGGGCTCTCGTAGACCATGATTCCTTCAGCATCGAGAATGGCCACGGCGTCAGAAGCGTTCTCAATGAGCGCTCTAAAGCGCTCCTCGCTCTCCCGTAGCGCTTCATCTGCTTTCCTGCGGTCGGTGATGTCACGGTAGTTAGCAACAAAACCCTGTACCTGGGGATTGTCGAGGAGATTGTTGGCCACAACTTCCACCCATCGCCACAAGCCATCCTTATGCCGAAGACGCAACTCCATTGATGTAATTTTCGTTGGGTCGTTGGGGAACGAAGCTAATCGGGCAGTGACTTCAGGCAGATCGTCCGGGTGGACAAGGTCAAACACGGATTTGCCAATCAACTCCTCTGGCCTGTAGCCCAGCATTCGTTCAACGGAGGGACTCTCGTAGACTATGATTGCTTCAGCATCGAGAATGGCAACAGCGTCGGAGGCGTTCTCGATGAGCGCTCTAAAGCGCTCCTCGCTCTCCCGCAGCGCTTCCTCAACCTGCTTGCGGTCGGTTATATTGCGGGCAACGCCCAAAATGCCAACACGCTGGCCGTCCGGGTCAAGCAGGAGCCTCATCCTGTTCTCGGTCAACACTCTAGTACCATCTTTCGCAATAAGCTCAAATTCCACCGACCGTGTCTTCAACAGGTCTTCTCCCTGCTTGTCCGGGGACTGTGCCTCTGCCAGAGCCTTTGTGGCAGCCTCAGCGGACTCTGAAGTCAAGAAATCTTCTATCTTCATAGCCAGTGCTTCCTCAAAACTGTAGCCCAACAGGCTTGTAGCAGCAGGACTGACATAGGTAAACCGCAGGTTCATATCCATAGTCCAGATAATATCTGACGCGTTATCGGCAAGAAGACGGTACAGCTTCTCGCTCTCTTGAAGCGCCTCCTCAGCCTGCTTGCGCTCAGTGACGTCGGACAGAACGCCACGCATCCCAACCACACGATCTCCTTCAAAGATAGGGCGACTCGAAGTGCGTATCCACCGCTTTTCGCCAGATTTGGACCATAAACGATAATCATCCTCCGATATGTGGCCAGCAAGGACACGCTGAAAACCCTCCACAGCACGTGGCAAATCATCCTGAAAGATGAACTCAGCAAAAGGGTGGGCCATGATTTCTGATGCACTATATCCCAAGCATGACTCTATCACAGGGCTGACATAAGTCGTAATTCCATAACTGTCAACAGTGTAGATGATATCGGTTATGTTCTCTATCAGTTCCCGGTATCTCTCCTCGCTCTCCCGTAGCGCCTCCTCCGCTAGCTTGCGCTCGGTAATGTCGCTAAGGAAATTCAATGTGGCAGGCCTACCCTCCCAGGTAAGCGGCGCTGCATTGATCTGTAGCCATTTGATTGTTCCATTTTTATCAATAATCCTGAAAGGATACACATGGGGCAGTTCCTCCCCTTTGAGCCTTCGTAGATGGCGTTCAATCACCATATCCTTATCATCCGGGTAGATAAGCTCGACAAAAGGCGTGGTAGCTAGCTCTTCTTGAGAGTACCCTGTAGTTTCGCTCGCCTTAGGATTACTGAATTTAATCATTCCGTCCTGAGCTACTATAATGGCATCGCTGGCGTTATCTACAAGCAGTCGATATCTTTCTTCCGACACGCTGAGTGCCTCCTCGGCCCGCTTGCGCTCGGTGACATCCGGGCATACAACCTGCGCTACTATCTTGCCCTCCNATTTAAACATGGTTGGGTATACTTCGGTGTATCTGAGCTCGCCGCTAGGCCTTATAATGATTTGAGGTATCGGCTGCTCTTCAACTTTCATCTTCCTTGCAGCTTCTTGCATTTTCTCCTGGTGAAGCGCTACTTCGTCCTCGGGCGTAAACTCAAAAAGCCTGTGACCCAGCAGGTCTGTTCCCGCCCTTCCAAATAGCTCCTCTGCTTTTTCGTTGACAAATGTTATTTCCCCACTTAGAACTTCGATCCAGTAAATAGGGGTTGCACCAGTCTCCAACAATGTGCGATGCTTCTCCTCGCTCTCCCGTAGCGCCTCCTCATCCCGCTTGAGCTCGGTGATGTCCATAAAGCTTCCCACCGCTGCTGGTTTTCCTTTGTATAGGATGGAGGCTACTCTCTCCAGACACCACAACGTCTTCCCATCCCTGCATATATACCTCAACTCATAAGGTGTGCTGCTCCGCCCTTTTAGCAGCTCTGTCGCCCTCTTTCTGACCATCTCTCTATCATCCGGGTGGACATGCTCCAGAGAATCTGCCCCTGAAAGCTCAGCCATTGTGTAGCCCGAAATCTCCTCGAACCGCGGGTTGACATAGAGGAATTTCCCCTCTTGAACAATGTACATCCCGACTGTGGCAGCCTCCAGCATTCCCCGGGACAGCTCTTCGGATTCCCTCAACATCTCCTCCAACCGCTTGCGCTCGGTGATATCAAGCAAGGAGCCCATCATGCACATGGGCTTGCCATCCCCGTCTGCCACCATGCTTGCTGACAGCTCGGCAACGAATGCTGAGCCGTCTTTTCTTAAGGCAATTACTTCCCCTTGCCAGCCTTCTTTTTCCGATATTGTCCCTATCGCCGCGGCAACCTGCTCCCCCGCTTGCCAGAACTCTATAGCAGGCCTTCCGACAACCTCCTTATCACTATCATATCCCCACAATCTAAGGAAAGAAGGGTTTACATAGGTTACATTGCCTTCGAGGTTGGATATAGCAATGGCGTTAGTCGATGACGCTATGGCACTATCTTTGACACGCAGCTCCTCCACGCTCCGCTTGCGCTCGGTGACCTCAAGCTGCAATTTCTCAATCGCATCCGCCAGATCTCCTGTGCGTTGCTCGATCCGCATTTCCAACTCGTCGTGAGCTTTCCGTAGCGCCACCTCAGCCTGCCAACGCTGGAGCGCCACCGATGCCTGGCTTACGAATGTCTCTATTATGCCTGGGTTTCTCAGTTCAGTTCCCCTGCGTGTGAGGACAACTGCACTGCCAAACAGCTGTCCTTTCCATGCAAAGCCCATAGCATACAAATCACCTAAACCGAGAAGTGCCTCGATCTCATTGCACGCAGACCTGGGCAGTCCACCACTGGCAAGTTCGTACAAACCTCCAGACACCTTCTCCAGCCTACCACTGGTAAGGCCCACTTTGGCTTCCTTGCCTATTGGTGTGTTTATGCCGATAGGCTGCCTCCCCAAGATCTTAAGAAAACTATCCATTTGTTCTCCAACTCCCTGGATTGCACGGAGGCAGAAGGTTGAAGATGCATCGTCGAATGAATTCACGATTATGATGGAGTTGCCCGCAAGCTCCATCAGTCGTTGTCCAATGAACTGGTAGATATCCTCTTCCGTTGAAAGCTCAACTAGGTCCATTGCCGTCCTCGATAACGTCATCAGGTCAGAGTTATGATCTGCTTCTTCGTCACCTATGCGCTTGCGCTCGGTGATATCTCTAAAACTGCATGTGTTGTAAGTCCTGTCCGACAGTTTGAGACTAACTGCCCCTGCCTCGACTGCTATCACCTCACCATTCATGGCGATGAATTCAGTCTCCCCCACATAATATACACCGTCTTTCAGAACACTGGAGGCCACCGCTTGCATCTTTTCTGCTTCCTTGTCGGGATATAGGTCCCTGGCAGTCAAATTGAGGATTTGCTCTTTCGCATACCCAAGCACCCTGCACGCTGCTTCATTAGCGTATACTATGGCACTCTTATCATCTATCATCACGCAGCAATCGAAGACTCGGTCAAACAAGAGCTTGAATTTATCTTCCGGATCTTTAAGCCCGTCGTACGCCCACGTAAGTTCGTTTCTTGCTGATGCCAGTTCGGCAAGGCGTTGCGGTGTTAGCATCGATTCACTCGTGATTTGCTGTTTCGAACTATCATGATCCCCCATTTTATGCCCCTTTCAAAACGGCCAGCGATCTCAAGCGTATACTACAAGTCACCAGTTGGTCGTTATACAGCCTCCGGCTCTACCGGGTATGTTCACCATATATGATCTATCCACTCTTGTCGGTGTTGTCAGATAGCAAAAAACCATAAGATTTGAGCAAGGGGCTACCAGCCTGCCCAGATAGAAGGCTAGAAGCATCCCTTCCAGTTTGCCTTTGTCGAGACAAACCGCCGACCTTGCGCATTAGCTGTGCTCCGTTATCTGTTGTTATTATTAATGTAGATAATAGCACATATCTTCTCATTTGTCAATATATATTGCTTTTACATTAATATAGATGATAGTTAAAGATGACTAGGGTAATATAACTGACAATAATAACTCCAGGGGCTACCAGTGTGCAGCTACTAGCGGAGACGGGTTCTCTGAGTTTACCAACTCTTTCGGGGCAAATTTCAATCTGACATGCGAACCACCGGCTTCTGATCCCGGGATGTACAACAAGAGCGTTCTACCAAGGGGCATTTTAATGTGGAGTATCAGGGCTACCAGGGCTTGGTGATATGAGTAACCAGTATCCACGGGAGACACCTATGAACACCAAAGAGAGGTCACTACTTCAGGTAAGTATGTCCGCTGCGGTCAATGCTGACAAAATCTTCGATACCCTGATGGGGGATGAGGTCCATGCCGCGAAAGGACCTCATCTAAAGCCACGCTAAAAGCATGAGGACTCTGGATATTTAATTAGCAATACTCATATTATCTTACTTTCGCCTGCTCAAAAGCCCCACGCTTAAGAGAAAAGCCATACTCGTCATGAAGAAGTTCAGCAGCCTTCCTACCTACCTCTTCTCGCTCTGCCTTCCCTGCGGGGCAAAAGACATAATCCTTACGCTTGTTACTCCAATAGGCAGTCAGCCACTCATCGACACGGAAAGGCTCTCGTAAGGACTGTGGCTTGCCGCCAGGGTCTTGAATTACAGCCCTTAAAGCTTCATCAGAAAATGTTGAGGTCTGAGGAAGAACTATCCATATATCATAAATGGAGTATTTGTTGTTAAGAGCCTCAACAAGCTTACGTCTGAGGTCTCTAAGCCCTTTAGGATCATCAACTAGATCTTTGAAATCCTTATAACCTATTGACTTCTGTGGATTAACTACGGTATCGGCTGAGATTACAAGCGCGCGCTTGAACAAGTCCCTATGTAAAAATCGCTGGATGTATTCCCTAAGTTCTTCAGGTTTTTCATCTGAGGAAAGTATGTCCTCCTCAGAGACATGTAAAAAGTCTATAGCTCTATTCATCCTTCGACCGCAGATTTTATACTCGGAGTTATCCTCCAATATCTCGAAAATCCCCCTCACTGCACACTCCGCTGCAAGAACCTTCTGATGATGATACATAGTATTGTAAAGCAATACCTTACCAAATAAGATTTGCTCTAAAGTGATTGCTCCCGATGTCATAACTTTTAACTGTCGAGGTCTGGATCGTATATCCAACCATACCGAATGAAGAAATCGGTCAAGATCAATGCCTATCTTCAGTCCGGAGAAGTAAGCATCTCGCTGAAGATAGTCAAGTTTATCCGCATCGAAAGGCCCATTTATGATGTTCGCTTGCCATGCAGAGAGTGGATCCTTTTCTCCCGCTGCAATGATCATCTCAGCAATTCTGTCTATATTGATATCGGGAAGTTTATATTTCAACACAATCTCGTCTTTGAGGTACTGATTAAATATGGGGCTCTTAACTACCAGATGGGATAACATCTCATGTGGCTTCTCTTCACTGAACCTACCAGGATGCTGCTTCCTATATTCGATAACTTCTGGGAATTGTTTTAAAATAGCATCTGACAAATGAGAAAATGGGCCTTGACCAATATCGTGAAAGATAGCAGCGGCCTTTACTTCCGTCTCCGCCATAGGACTCACTGAATTTTTTGATCGGGGAGTAAGTCTTTCTCGTAAGCTTTCGATGATTCTACTGGCAATGGTGGCGACACCTATGGAGTGCTCTAGCCGATTGTGGGTGCTAGAGGGATAGACTAATGATGCGACATCTGTCTGACTAATTCTGCGAAGGCGCTGGCAAAATGGCAAATCGATCAGCCCAATTTCATAGGGCTCAAAAACATTTGACCCTAAAATAGGATCATGAATAACTTTTCTTCCTATAACTTGGCGTGAAACATGACTCTCTAAAAGTGGCTTGACAAATTCTTCTATATCTTCGGGCAATGATTGCGTAACCATGGCTTATCACCGTATAGCTTCTTGCAATTTTGAAGCAATCTGCACTAAATTGTCTTTTTGGTCACGCAACTTTTTATCCAGGATATCTACCTTAATTGCCTTTCTTGAATCTTTATTTAGTACATACTTCTCATAACCAGGGTTAATCGAGGACAAAAGCCTTGACTCCTGGAGGCGATTGAGGATACGACCCAGCAAGGGTGAGTAGGGGCAAGGGTCATAATTTAGAAATTCAAAATCTTCTAGCAAATATCTATACTTTTCTTCTTTTTGAAGCTGCGCTATTGTGCTGTGTATTTTTGCAGGGTCATTGCTGAATTCCTCAGGAAGAAATGTAAGTAAAGCTGCAATTACATCACTAGGGCTGAATGGTTTGGTAATTTTTTCCTCCATTTGTATTCCTCCTTTTCATCCCTGATTGCAGAACATCTGTTCTACTAACAGTCTATCATAACAACTCATTGCTGTCAAGCTCCTTTTAGGGCTTTTTGCTTCACATACTTCCTATGGCCACGAGCGGATTTCTAGTATACAACTTCCTGCCTACACCTGTAAATCCCTAAAATTAACATTAGCATGAAATTGACAATTTGTCAATATTTATTATATAAACTTGACAAAATGTCATGATAATATATAATAGCAAAATACAATCCTGTAGTGATTAGGTGGCCTAATAGTTATGATGCGGCGATGGAGTGATTGTGGCTCGTTCATCAAAGAGAAGCGGCTGGAGCAGCGTATGACACAAGCTGAACTCGCAACGAAACTTGTCAAATCGTCAAGCCTTATTTCCC
>JGI10211J14876_10000369_pt1 | contig 19105 bp, 19 predicted proteins | sample Etolagsediment_FD_14876 | JGI IMG/M metagenome (IMG submission 14876)
ACGTATGGATGATGGTAAGACAATATACGTCAAGGACCCGAAAGGAAAAATGTTAAAACTGACCGTTGATAGAGTAGATAAGGATAATCAGAGAACGGTTTATAAGCTGTCTCTGGACCAAGACAGTAAAATTTTGACATTAGAAGAAAAGTATATTCAACTGGACGCATGTATAGCGATAGGTAATGAAAAATTACTTACGAAGGTGCCTGTTAAGAGTATGATTTGAATGATTTTACCTTTAGGATCCTTGACTTATAAAATATAAACTGCTATTTTCTCACTTGTGAAAAGTGAAAAATTATATTCAAATTTTCAATAATGAAATTAGAGTAACGCGCAAGCGCAAGTGTATATGAGTATGGAAGAGAATTGGAAGGTAATCGTCGTAGATGGAAAAGAGCTAAAAACAAATAAAGGGCGTAATGCAATGATATCGAATTTTGGTCGTTATAAAAACTGTCACGGTGTCATATCAGAGCCTTTGACTGGAAAGAATGGATATTGTTCCGTCGGAACTAAACATCATAAAGTTCATCGTTTAGTAGCTGAAGCATTTATTCATAACGATGACCCAGAGAAAAAAAAGGAAGTTAATCATAAAGATTGTAACCCGTCAAATAATCATGTTGATAACTTGGAATGGGTAAGTCGTAGTGAAAATGTAAAACATTCATATGCTACAAATAAAAATCGTAAATCTTCTGCTACTAAAAGATCTAAGCCTATTTTTGGTCGTAAAGTTGGTTCTGATGTTAACGAGTGGGTTAAATACAAATCAAGTATGGATGCTGGAAGAAAGCTAGACATCGATTCCGGTACTATAAGAAGTTGTTGTAGAGGAGAGCGCAAAACAACCAAGGGTTATGAATTTAAATATGAAGCCATGAATATGAATTCCGCCGATAATATAAAACCTGGGAGAAGCTTTGGCAACCAGCCAAAGTCTATCTTGGGTCGTAAATTTACGAAAAAAAAGTCTTCCACGGATTCCGATGAATGGATTAGGTACGAATCAATTCAGGAAGCAGCAAGAAAACTGAGTATAGATGCAAGTACTGTTAGTGCCTGTTGTAGAGGAAAAAGCAAAACTGCAAAAGGATACGATTCCAGGTACAAATTCAAATATGATACACCTAATGAAAAAGAAATTTTACACTCGGAAGAATAATTGTTTTTTTTCACTTTCATAAGTGAAAAAGTTATTTATGATTTTACGATTTTATAAAAAGTGCTTATGGGGAGATTCTAGCTGTGGACGCGGCGGCTCTGACCATAAGCCTGCGTGAGGGTATGGTAACGTTGGCCATTAACCTGGCTGTAGGGAGCTGGGTGGCAATATTGCGCGCGGGGAACGGGATCTGGAAATGCACATGTCATGGTTTCAGCTGTCATGCCGGCAACAGGAACTCTTCCATCTTGATAAGGAAACATAGCTGGTGTATGAGTATTCATAATTGTATTTGTAATAGCAAAATAATATTATTTTTTTAATTTTTTAAAGTTTTTTCAGTGTTTTTAATTTTGAACGAGTGAATGGGTCAACTGGTTTTAGAACTATATTATATTCATCTTTTAGATGTTCTAATAAAAGTTCTGATACATCATGTTCCATATCCTTTTTATTGTCTGTACTAACGACTAAAATATCATGAAGACCTTTATCTTTTACACAAACGTAACCAATACAAATAAAACCTGATGTTGTATGTTTGATTAGCGTAGTGTAACATTTCTTTTGATCATCATTCAATAATCTAGAACTATTTATACTGGTTAGAATTGTGTCTTTATAAACAAATTTGGAATGTTTAGTTGTAACATCTCTTATGGAACCTTCTGATATTTCATACGTTTTTAACACAGATGGAAACGGGCATTGTTGGTAATCCATCAACTGTTTTAATCTTGATTTGGGATCAAACACTTTGTCGTAATCTATATCAATCTTCATCTCATCTAGAAAACTAGACATGAAATTATAACATGCTTTGTAAGCTATACCCATTGCTGATTTGTTAAGCAATTGTTTGATTGCTCCAAGTAATGATTCTACCACATCTTCGTTGATATCAGTATAATAAGACGTTCCAGGAACAGCTGCATGTTTATATTCATCTGACATTTCAACAAACTTGAATAGCCCAAGTTTCAAAGAAATTTTTGATAAAAGACTTTTGGACACGAGATTGTGTTTAACGCGTGTGATAAATCCGACATTTATTATTTTTGGGTATTTGGTTCTTATATACTCGACTACCGTTGCGTTGACCATTACATCACCTTCGAATTCTAACAACTCGTAATTTTCTTTATTCGGGACAGACGCATGGGTGAACGCGGCTTCTAATGTATTCCATCCATAACTATTGTCAATGTACTTGTCATAAATTGACTGCTTAAGTTTACAGCGACCCAATACAATCGTTTTGATTGCATTTTTAAATTCCGAGTTTAACATGATTTCTGGAGATAATGATTTTATATAATAAAATCATAAATTTAAATAATTTTTTTTTATAAAGGGCAAAATGAAAAATATAAATATTCTGATTATTATGCTTGTATCTTTAATAGTTTTATTTTACGCGACCACTGGTTTTGGATTGAAGGAGAACTACACTGACCCTATATGGTCTCAACCGTACAAGTTATATGCTGATTATTATCCACGTTCAAATGGAAGCCTTTATGGCACACCACGAGACGGATGGGATATATTTAGCGAAATAAAATATTACGATAGCGCATATTAACTTTTATGTTGTTCTCGATAAAATTTATAATACTTAATATAAAATACAATGATTTGGTGTATAATAGGTATCGCTCTTATCGTCGCAATGTTCATCACAGCGTTTAGTTGTAGAACGCGAAAAGAAAATCAAGAATTTATACAGTCTTTAACAAGTGATCAATTACGCGATTACGAAAATATAAAGGCAGAGAGATGGAATATTTTCTTGAATGCTAGTATAGCAGGTATAGTATTTGGGTTAGGAAGTGTCTTAATATATAATCAAAGTTCCAAAAATAGTAACGCTTTAAAATCCGCGTGTATATTTACAGGTGTAGCATTTCTTGTTCAATATTTTTGGTATATTTTATCTCCAAAAGATAAATGGATGATTGTAGCTCTTGATACTGAAAAACAACGAAAAGAATGGAGAGATACGTATATCGCGTATCAAAAAACATATCATACGGGAATTGTATTAGGTATTATTGGATATTTTATACTTGGATATAATCTAGAGAATATTCTAAAAAAATAAATATTTAATATTTAATAAATATTAGATATTTATTAAATATGTCAAGTTTCACAATTCAAAATTACGAATGGCAAAAACTAGGAGGTGTTAAACAATTTTCTATTTTCCGCCCTACGGGTCCTACTGACCCGTCGTTAATACTTGGCGGTAGTGGTAATGTAGCGTATATCGCTAAACTTGATGCTAATGGTAATTTTCAATGGGCACAGAAAATTGATGGAGTGGATTCTGATGAAGGTAATGGTATAGCTGTTGATGGGGGTGGTGTTTACGCTACGGGATATTTTAACGAGTCCGCCACATTCGGTGGTGGTAAGAGTATTAATTAAAATAAATCAAGTATCGTAAAACTTATATTTTTACACACAAGTGTGTGTAAAAGGTAAATTAATTAAATTACTGGAAAAGACGACTTACATCTTTCATGAGTTTTTCTAACCCACTGGAGAGACCAGCGCAAGTAGCACCTCCTACAAGGAGAACAACTTGGGCGAGGACTAGGATACCAAAGCCTCGGATTTGACGACTGATGACTTCATTTTGAGTGAGTTCGTCTGCCTGTTGTTTGCGAAGGATGTCCATAAGACCATAGATGGTAAGTGCAACAGAAGCAACGATGGTGAGTATATAACAAAGAGACATGTCATTCATTTTGGATGGATTTATTATTACAAAAGACAAATTAGTAAAGTTTTTTTAAAAAAAAATCAATTATATTCACTCATCAAATTTAGCTCCGTTTTTTATTAACAGTTTCACTATATCAGAATGACCATTATAGCAAGCTATTTGTATAGGGGACATTAAATACAACATGTCGTACATGTTGATGATAGCACCTTTAGCTAGTAAAAGTTCTACGACTTTTATATACCCTTCTGAACATGACACCCATAACAAACTTTGACGATATATATTACAGTCATTCACATCAGCACCGTTATCTAATAAAAGTTGTACAATATCTACAAAACCGTTATAAGACGCTACAAATATTGGAGTACAGCTTGTAATAAGCGAACGGTGATTAACATTTGAACCATGTTTTAAAAGTGTTTTTACAGTATTTATATTTCCACGCTCTGAAGATATGTGTAGAGGAATTATACCGTTGCGACGTTGTTGATTTACATCACAACCAGCCTCTACTAACGCGTCTATGACCTTTTCATAATTATCAAAACGACACGCCTGGTATATTAAACTATTAGATGTTGGTATGTAAATTATATTATCATTGATTTTTATTTCAACTGAAATCATTTTAATACAAAACTCTGGGTCAACTGCGTCTTCATCAGTTGAATCGTATAATATCCACAATATCATCTTGTACTGTAATTTATTAACACGTATTGATAACACTACAACGTCTCCAAACACTTTATACAATTGGTATATATCAGGAAAATCAAGTTCTTTTACAATTATATCAAAAGCAGGGGTATTTAATATACTATTCATTATGCTATAGTAAATATATTTTTAGCGGTATTTATGTTTATAAAATTTTATAACAAAAATGAAAACTACTTATACAAATTAAAATACAAATTAAAATACAAATTAAAATGATTTATTTCCAAACTAGTCATCTTTTAGAAGATTTATATACCAATGGTAATATAAAAGTTGTGTATAATTCATCTTTATCACACGAGACACTTTGTTATATCAAACAATATGATCCATCATATATTCCTATAACAATGTACCCAACAAATAAAACTGTTATAACCACGTCCAATACAGGAGTTTCGGTGGTACAACTTGTTATACATTTTAACAGAATGGATATTATAATTTCGTCTAAATCTAAAGAAACGTTCTTTAACAACGCATTTTCAGATTTTATTAAATACGTTGTTGATAATATTAAATCATGCTGTACATATACATCTGCAAATGAAATAGAATTTGGATTAAATTTTTATATAGAACATGAATTGATATATAAAAATCTCAAACCAGAAGAAATTTTCAAATCTTCTTTAATAGAAAATCCTGTATATAAATGGGGTATTAAATATTATCAACCAGTTAATACAACATCTATGGGGTATTCTCTAAACGTAGCACATAGTAGATTTTTTATGAAATTAAGATTTGATTCTCACTTTAATCTTATGGATTACCCAAGAACTTTTGAAGTTGATAATTTCGTAAACAATTTAAATCGTTCAAAACCCCTTGGTTCAACTGAAAGTAAACCTATTATATTCGGAAATAAGACTTTTGGTTCAACTGAAAGTAAACCTATTATATTCGGAAATAAGACTTTTGGTTCAACTGAAAGTAAACCATTTGGTTCAACTGAAAGTAAACCATTTGGTTCAACTGAAAGTAAACCATTTGGTTCAACTGAAAGTAAACCATTTGGTTCAACTGAAAGTAAACCTAGTATATTCGGAAGTAAACCATTTGGTTCAACTGAAAGTAAATTTGGAACATTTGGTTCAACTGAAAGTAAATTTGGTATATTCGGAAGTAAACCATTTGGTTCAACTGAAAGTAAACTTGGAACTTTTGGAAGTAAACCATTTGGTTCAACTGAAAGTAAACCATTTGGTTCAACTGAAAGTAAACCTAGTATATTCGGAAGTAAACCATTTGGTTCAACTGAAAGTAAACTTGGAACTTTTTGGAAATAAACCTTTGGATTCCAAGTTTACATTCACCTGATAAGATAAATTTCCGACCTCTAAAAATGAAATTTATTTTTGACGATATGGTAATAAATCGTAATATTACAATTATTAATAATTCATTTTTAAATATATCTTGCGTATCTCCTGTATACTTAGAAAAGCGACTAAGTACCATGTGTTATCGCGGATGGGTGAATATGTCCAATACAATAGACGAGTATCTTAGAGACGACGAAACGCATGTCCATTGGGTGCCGCAAAAAGGGTACTCTAAAGAGTAAAAGACAATCCGAATAGGAATAGGACGAATCGTGGAATCGGATAACTTTATATTAAACCAATAAACCAAGATCTTTATATATATGTATAAAGATTCGCTTTATTTATTTGACAAGTCGTTACAATAAGTATCATTTTACCGATTTTAGAAAAAAAACGAAAATTATTTTCGTAAATTCGAAAAATAAATTGTAATGATACATTTAATGATAATACCTAATATATTTCAATATGTCTTGTGTTCCTCATAATCCTTCGCCTTCAAAGGTGACAATCACAGATGACACGTCATCTAATGCACCGCGAAAGCCAAAAATTTCTAGCGAATCAAAGCAATTGTTCAGAGAGAAATATAATGAGACTACACCTCGTAGACCTTTGAAACGCCAATTTGCAAACGGCGCAGTGGAACTTTTAGATGATGCGATAATTTGCAATCCCAAGAGTGTAGAGGAGGAAGACAAAGGACCAAATGTGGGGGAGGAGGGGGAAGATTTGATAAAAAAGATCATACAGATGACGAACTTAATGATGGGGGAAGATAGCGAAGAGGAAGATAGCGAAGAGGAAGATAGCGAAGGAGCATTTATTCATAATACGGAGATTGAACCTAAAGTAGACGCTAATCCTGAAGACGAAGAACCAAATGTGATAATTTGCAATCTCGAGAGAGAAGGAGCATTTATTCATAATACGGAGATTAAACCTAAAGTAGACGCTAATCCTGAAGACGAAGAACCAAGTTTCTGATCGTTCGCATTTGAAGGACCCTCTGGGTCTTAAAAATCTTAGTTATTAAACCAATAAAAATTATTAAACCAATAAAAACAAAATCTTTATATGTATATATAAAGATTTAGTTAGCCCATTTCAAAGTATAATTTACAGCATTGATATTAAATAGTTCTAAATTATTTACATACAATTCTGCTATATCAGGAACAAGGGGATCATTGGGATTAGGGGATGCGATTAGTGATATAATACTTAGTATTACTTTTTGAATTGTTAAACTAGGAGCCCAGTTTGAACGTAATATGTCCATACATATATCACCTTCACTATTTATATTAGGATGATATATATAAGTTTTAAACTTTATTTTTGGTGGAACAAATGGAAATTGTTCTGGTAAGAATATACTTAAATTAAAAACTCCTTGTTCATAAGGAGTACCGACTGGTCCATTTATTGTTGCTGTCCATTCATTAGAACACACGTCTCCTGATATATTTAACCCTTCAATAGGTTCCTCTTCTATTTCTCGCACTTCTTTAAATAACCTTTTTAGTCTAATTTGACTACTCATTATCTAGTATATTTCTATATAATATATCTTTATTATATAAGTAAAAGTAATATTCATCTTAAATTAACTAGGATTATTGTCTATAATTCTACCATCATAGTAAAATTCACGTATTTTATTAATATTTTCTTCTGATTTCTTTTGTAGATTATTTAATGAATTCAAGTCCAGTACCATTTTAATTCCTTGAGCATTATCAGGTTCATCGGTCTTTTTAAATCCAAATTTTTCATAATAAGGAATTAAACCTTTATGCGCTGCTCTTATATACATTCTCTTGTACCCCTCTTCTTTTAAATTCTTTGCAAGTATATACATTAGTATAATTCCTGTTCCGAGTTTTAAATCTCTATAATTGTTATTTTCGAGAACTTCTGTTTTTTGCCTTGAACATAATAAAGACATACAATAATCATCTTTATTTATTTTACTTCCTACTGCTATAGTATCAGGGTAATCTCTTAATTTTGTTTCGTCTTCATAGTCTTTATTTTCAAAAGAAATCAAAATAACTTTATCAGAGTTTTCCAAATATTTATAAAAACTTTCTTTATTAATTTCCCAATTACATAAATCTCCTCTTCCAAATTTACTGAATTTACGTTTTATCTTCTTTGTAATATCATCTGGTATTACATCAAAGTCGTAATAAGTTATATAAAAGTCAAAGTATTTGTAAGTTATATTACGGCTTATATATATAATATCCTCAATAGATGGCATTCCATACCATGAAGTTAAATGAATACGATCTGGTTTAACATTCAAATTATACTGTTGAAAAATAAACTTGAATAATGCATTTAACATTTATTATATATTATTATAATAATGGTACATTATGATGATGATGATGATTTTATAAATATTGTCAGTAAACTAAAATTTATATCAAAAATAGAACAGGGTGAAAAGATTGATACACAATCCTTAACCGCCTTTACATCTTCATTTGCAACCAGATTATATCGCACGTTTTTTTCAAGAGGGGAATCGCGTGATACCACGTTTAGATTTATAAGTGATGTAATAAATAAAGCGTTCGGATTGCTTAAACAATATCTCTCTGAAGAGTCAGATAAAAAGAACAAGGATAATATTAACGAACTGATACATTCATTGGAATTATCTGTATCAGGATTACAGAATCTTTCAGATACCTATGGAAAAGATAGAATGTACGTTTCTTTGTTGGATACGTTGATAAATTCAGTAAAATCCAAAACAACAACTATAAGAAAGCTGAATGAAAAAAAGGTTAATAAATAAATTAACTATTTATAAAATATGGGGAGTTTTATTTCTAGTCTAATGTTTCAACCATTGTTGTTAGGAACAGCTATAGCGTTAATTGGTATTGGATTACATTATCAAAACAAGAAATGTAAAGATGATTCCGAGTCATGGGGAAACGAAATTTTTAAAATAAATCTTGGGGTTGCATGTGTTATTATTATAATGGCTATATTGATAAATTTTATATCAGCATTTGAATTGTAATATGGAAAATGGTTTTTACTCTTGTAAAAGAGTAAAAAGTTTTATCTATTCAAAATCATACCGTTTGTTTTTCAATAGCTCAACAAGCATTGAATATGCTGAATGTTTTCGTAATTCATCTATACCTTTTGTTTCGAATATATTTAATAATGATGAACTATACCCACTTAAAAATGTTACATTTTCTTCAAAAGTCGTGGATGGGAACCCTTTAGTTTCTCTAAGATTCCAAAATAAAATATGAGGACAAGCATAAGGTTTTTTATATTTACTATCTATACCTGCTTTGGTGAAACGTTGCTTCACATATTCAAATGTAGTTTCAAGTGGAATATCCGATGCTTGATCCATCTGCATATCTGAATAAACTGCCAGTATAATCTCCTTGGTTTGTTCCGGATCAACTTCACTTGCAACTAAATCTGAAAGTACCTTATTGCATAGAGCTTTAAAATCTGTATTCATACCCCAATCTGCATGTGTAATTTTCTCAACCTTTTCTGTAAATGTTTCGCATGATGATAAATCAATCCAACTTGGCATCTCGCTAAACGTTAATATTTTATCTCTGAAAGCTGGATGACAAATTTCTGATGTTCTGATACTTAATCCTACGGCATTATATAACGGATTGCCATACATACTTCCAGATACATCGCAACAAGGAATTATACATAAATTCTCTAATCCCGAGTTATTCTCTTTATGAGTTTGCCATTGAAGATTTACCATTTCCTTGTCTGTATCTCCGACCAACGCTCTTTCTACCAACTCTCCTACGTTTAGACGTTTTCCATGAATTTTAGTATTACCATCTTTTTTCAACGCCTTTTCTTTATGTTTTTTATAGTTTTCCGCGCATTCTATTCTATCCTTATCTTCCTTGTTATTTGAATTATTAAAATTATTAGCGTTTAACATCATACAACGACTCGGAACATTGTTGAAATTAATTTCACTCCATGCCTTTCCAGCCATTTTAATTTCGGTGGTATTCGTCTTTGAACTTAGAGTTGTAATCACCTTATTCCATAAGCGTAGATTATCGTGTTTATCAGGGTATGCGATTTTAGCCATCTTTTTATGTATCCATCCGAATTTACATGATTTTTTTTCACGAGGCATCCATTTGCCAACAAGAGAAATCTTGGATAAATCACTCGGATTTGTTTCAAGAGACTTGTATTCCTCCATGGCCGTGTTGACCGCCAATTCGATAATATAATCAATAAGCCAATAATCCCTATTTTCTTTTTTGCTAAGATAATGACATATAAATTTTACATCTTTCCACGATCCCATTGGATGGGGTGACACTTCAGTTGGTAAAACAAATCGTTTAAAAATCTTTTCAGCATATTCCCGTGGTTTTAGTTTAGACCATAGCCAAACAAGCATGTACGCCAAGTGATATTCTCCCTTTCCGTCTACGATATCACGCGTTTGAAGAGTAAGACGAACCAGAATAGATTCCTGATTTTTAGTAAGTTTATCTCTTGATATTAACGTCTTTGCTATGTCTTCGAGCTTTTCGTGATTATTAGTACGAACAAGTTGAAAAAACAATTGAGTTATTAGCGAGTTAAACTCATTTTCCTCAGTGTAATCACCTGGTTCAACTCCCCATCCGTGCTGAACGGTTCCGTTTTCTCCGAGATTTTTCGTTGCAAACATGTTAGCAAATAATGAAAACATTTTTCCTGATAAAAACAATATTGATAATATTATTATAATACAATTTTCTGATAAAAACAATATTATCAATATTATTATGTCATTTTTTATTATCTGAATCGCCTATGATAAAAAGTATTTTAAAGAGTACGTATACTATATACGTATCATAAGATGAGTTCATATGATGATTTCATATATGAAATGTGGGAAATACCTACCACGAAAACAACGTTTGATGTTTTCCAGGGTATGAAATCAATAATCAATGTATTTGTCTTATGATACACAAGGTTCTATACAGCAATTTAAGTTAAATTGAGATAATAATATTTAAAATGGGAACCTGTTCAAACTTAAGATTCTATACAGCGATTTAATAAATATTTAAATTACTATGGGTTGTAAAATTAAAAATTTAGGAATCTGTTATTCTCGGTTTGTTTTGATATTCACAATTGTGAATTGTGAAACAAACAGGGAAGTTTTCAATATTGAAAACTTCATTTAAACGTTAAACGGATATAAATCTTTAGAGATGAATATTAAAAATTACTGTACTGATTTTTTTGCACTTCATTGATTTAAAAATTTAACAATGTATAAGCATTATGAAAATAGGATTATTAATACCAGCTACATCTAAAGGTAGAGAGTGGAAAAATGTTGAAGAAAGTTATTTATACAAGCACACATTAAAAACTTTTATATCGACGTACGATAGATACTATAAATCGAATGAAGATATTCATTATACTTTTTATATAGGTATCGATAAGAATGATTATATCTACGACAACAAACAAAATAAAAAATCCTTCGAAAAAATGTTATCAAAAAATTCTGATAACATCGATATAATATTTAGTTATATGGAAGGTGTTAAAAAAGGTCATCTGACTGTAATGTGGAACAAACTTTTTAACTTAGCTTATAATGATGGTTGTGAATATTTTTTTCAATGCGGAGATGATATAGAATTTAAAACGGAAAAATGGATTGTAGACTGTATCGATATTCAAAAAGCAAATAATAATATATGCTTAACAGGACCGATTAATAATAACTGTAGAATTCTCACTCAAAGTTTTGTATCAAGAAAACATATGGAATTATTTGGATACTATTTCCCTCCAGAAATAATAAATTGGTTTTGCGATGATTGGATAAATGAAGTATATAGAGGTATTGGAAGGTTTTCACCATTACGTAAACACTTATGTATAAATGTAGGCGGAGAACCAAGATATGATATAAATAATAAAAAATATAGAAATCAGACTGAGTTAGTAAATGAGGTTAATAATGTTATGAAAAAACAATGCAATTCAATTGTAAAACGCGATTTGGATAAAGTAGTAAAATCTATTTTTAGAAAACCATCAAGTTTTTCTACAATGTGCACATATACATGCGCTTTTGAACTTGTTGGGTTATTGTTATCTTTATCTATATTTCATCCTAATGAGAAGATTTATGTAATAACTGATACTAAAACAAAGAATGATATAGAAAGTATGACACCATCACCTAAACTAAATATTGTATGGCGGGTTGAGCTTGATAAATATGATGGTATGAATAGAAGTGAAATGGAAAGAAAAGGTGTATGGAGCGATTTTCAAATGACTAAAGCTAAAGTTATTTCATATGCATTGGAAAGTAGTCCCGATACTCTTTTTCTTGACAGTGATATAATAATAACAGACACTCTTAATTGCATTCCACAAGATGAAAGTTCTAAAGATATAGGAGTTTCGCCTGCATTTATAAATCAAAATCATATGAATAAATATGGTCATTATAACGGCGGAATGTTATGGGTCAAAAATAAAAATGTTCCAGATGATTGGGTAAAATTTACAAAAACATCAAGATATTATGATCAGGCATCTATAGAAGATTTAGCTAAAAAATATTCTTACTTCGAATTCGGAGAAAACTATAATTTACAAGGATGGCGTTTTATACTGTCTCCGGAAGGGTCAGCACAAGTAGCTAATAATATTTCTTCAAAAGTTAATGATAAAATTTACTATAAAAATCTTCCATTAAAATTTATTCATACGCATTTTCACGAAAATACATTTAAGCAATTCAATAATCTGATTATTCAGCACCTTAATATCGCTAAGATGTATAAAATATTAGCTATTATATTTAGAGTTTTTAATAAGAAATGGATTTTAAAATTACCAAAACAGCCAATGGGAGGTATGGGAAAACATGCAGGTGATAGTTATAGAGAATTAGCAACAATGTTTAAAAATCACCATTCAGATATTGATGTTAGGTATAATGATAAATCTATTCATTGTTGGATTGAACCAAATATTTTAACTTACGATAGACCTACAACTGAGTGGGTTAATAATGAAGTTGCAGGCAGTTCTCTTATTTTACTTGGAAATGGAGATGTTAATGGATCCGAAGGAAATGCTCTAAAACATGTTAATTCTAATACTACAGTTAAACCTTGGATTTTTTGGCCGAGAGCTCCAATTACACTTGAAAAGGTCCTTGATGAACATGGCATTTTATCATACGAAGATAGAGAAATAGAAAGTATATTTATAGGTAATATTGAGAACAGTGTCCAAAACAAATATCGTAAATCATGGGGGAGTGATCTTGTTAAAAATGCATTAACAGAATATCATTGCACTTCAGGTTTTAAACATAAATTCACACATGAAGAATATTTATTGAAATTAAGAAATTCTAAGTATGGATTATGTTTGAGAGGATACGGTTCCAAATGCCATAGAGAAGTGGAATTAATGGCTTTTGGAACTGTTCCTATAATAACACCGGAAGTTTCTGTATCATCATATACAGAACCGCTAATTGAAAATATTCATTATATATCCATTACGTCTCCTGAAGAATTAAAAAAGATAAAAGATATTCCTGTAGGAGAATGGAAGAAAATGTCTATGGCTGGGTATGAATGGTATCAACGAAACGTTCATAGTAAAAATTGTTGGAAAAATATGATAACAAATATTTTATATAATAATAATCAAGAGATGAAAATTTATAAACTAGGAACAAATTATGGAGGATGGTATGTTCATCAAGAAATGCATCTTAACGAGAAAAGTATAGTTTATTCCGGAGGCGTTGGCGAAGATGTATCATTTGACTTAGCACTTCAATCTAAATATAATTGTAATATCCTGTTGATAGATCCTACAGAAAAAGCTGTAAAACATTACGATGAAGTAAAAAAGTATTATAACAATAACCAGCCATTTACAGGCGGAATACAGAAAGATTACTATACTCACATCAAGAACCTAAAACCAGATTTATCTAAAATTGATTATATGAATATTGGGTTGTGGAATAAGAAAGATGAACTAAAATTTTACAAACAAACTAATAAAAATTACGTATCACAGTCTCTCATAGAAAATATGTTTGGAACTGAATATGATACTGTAAGAGTTGATACTATATCAAATATTATGAAACATCATAATCATGATCATATAGATTTGCTTAAATTGGATATAGAAGGTGCCGAAGTAAATGTAGTTAATCAAATGTTTGACGATGGTATATTTCCTGTATATTTATTAATAGAATTCGACCTGTATCTTAAAAGGAAAGACATAAATAAAGATACTGATAAGCTAATCAATCGTATAAAGAAGAACTATGATTTGATCATAAATGATAATTACAATATAACATTTATGAGAAGTTTTTAGTTAATTTAGTAAAGTAATCTAAAGTAGTTTCATTTATTATATAAATGAAAGAGATTTCTATAATACAGCATGGTGTTGATGGAATGGGGCATCAACTACACGGGTTATTATCTTGTTTGGCTCTTAATAAGGTAGGTAATTATTACTTTGATGGATATGCTTTTATTAATAAAAACTTTTATTTTCAGCATATAAATCAAAATAGTTCATTAAAGGTAAAAGAATACTTTATAGAAATTGTAAAAGAGTTTATAAAAGTTAATAATCAAGTAAAAAGAAATTACAAAAAAATAATACATTCGCATGAAGTGTATAAAATACCAAATAATTATGATAGTGATATATTGTATTCGTTAGATAATTCTTATTATTTTGATAGAATTCCGATAAATAAAAGTCAATACGAAAAATATATAACAAACATAGAAAAAATAAGACATTTATTTATCAATGAAAAATTACCACAAAATAGGTTAAATGAAAAAAATGTTGTAATTCATTTGAGACAAGGCGATGCGATTACTTGCGGTAGAGGTGATGTAATTAATAGTTATAATAAAAAGATTGTTAATATTTTACCAAAGTTAGCAAATAATTTTAGGGACTATATATTTTATATACATACAGACGGTAACGCTGATTTTTTAACCAATATTTTATCAAAGTATAACGTAAACTATATAGTTTACCCAAAAAATGAAGATATTTTAAATGTATTAAGTGATTTTATACATTCCAATGTTTTTTTGGCTGGAATAAGTGGCCTATCTACGGTTTGCACCTTTTTAGGAAATCACAAACTTACTATAGTTTCAGATGATATAAAACATTCTCTTCCTAAAGATGTAATAAGAATTAGTAATTACGAAAAAATATAACTGACAAATTACCTTTTTATTACAAAAGTAATAAAAATGTACTAACGCAAGAATTAAAAAAGAAGAAGAATATGTTATAAAAAAGAATAAAGAAATACTTAGACTCAAAAACGAGATACACAGACTTCAAAATACAATAAAATAAAAGGATGAATTTATTCAAAGTTTAGCAATAAAACCGGTTGCGTCTAAAAAAATGACATCCTGATTCGATATATTTACATGGTAAACCAAGTAATATCTTAAAATATAAATTCTGAAATCAGTAAAATTGGAAATCATGTCTTATATCTTGTTACAGGCGGTAGCAGAAGGCAATGTGAAAGTTGTACTATTTCTTCTGGATTCGTCTATATTTGGGGGTGAAATAGCAAATGTGAATTGTAAAGATGTCTTAGATAAGACACCGTTGATGCATGCTGCGGAGAATGGTCATGTAGAACTTGTAGAAATATTTTTGAAAAATGGTGCACTTATAGACGTTAAAGATAATACAGGTAAGACAGCGTTGATGTATGCTGCGGAGAATGGTCATGTAAAAATTGTAGAAATGTTGACGGAAAATGATGCATATATAGACGATGAAGATAATACAGGTAAGACAGCGTCGATGTATGCTATAAATAATGGTCATGTAGAAATTGTAGAAATGTTGTTGGAAAATGATGTTATAGACGATGAAGATAATACAGGTAAGACAGCGTTGATGTATGCTGCGGAGAATGGTCGTGTAGAAATTGTAGAAATGTTGATTAGCAAAGCTGATCTTAGTAATACATTGTTGCAGAAACTTGTAAGATGTTCGTTAGAATATAATAAACCTAAAATATTTAAAATTCTCCTTAAAAATGGTGCTGGGAATCTTGAGGAACTTAGTCTCTCATGGACTAAAGTTTCGGATATTTCACCTTTGAGTAATCTTGTTAATCTTGAGGTACTTAACCTCGCGCAGACCAAAGTTACGGATATTTCACCTTTGAAAGACCTTGTTAATCTTGAGAAACTTGATCTTTGGGGTTGCCAAGTTTCGGACATTTCACCTTTGAGTAAGCTTGTTAGTCTTAAAGAACTTGATCTTCAAAGTACAAAAGTTTCGGACATTTCACCTTTGAAAAAGCTTGTTAAGCTTGAGTATCTTTATCTTAGTAATACCCAAGTTTCGGACGTTTCACCTTTGAAAGACCTTGTTAATCTTGAGTATCTTAAGCTCTTACGTATCCAAGTTTCGGATATTTCACCTTTGAGTAATCTTGAAAATCTTGAGAAACTTAATCTTTTTGATTGCCAAGGGCTTTCTGACGTTTCACCTTTGAGTAAGCTTGTTAGTCTTAAAGTACTTGATCTTAGGCGTATCCCGGTTTCGGACATTTCACCTTTGAGTAATCTTGAAAATCTTGAGGAACTTTCTCTTGGGATTACCCAAGTTTCGGACATTTCACCTTTGAGAAATCTTTTTAGTCTTAAACAACTTGAGCTCTGGGATACCCAAGATTCGGATCTTTCACCCTTGGAAGAGCTTGTTAATCTTAAAGAACTTCGTCTTGGAGGATATACCAAAGTTTCGGATATTTCACCTTTGGAAGAGCTTGAAGAATCTGGTCTTATATTTACAAGATAATAATCTAATAAATATTTTTACTCTTACGAGTAAAAATAAATCTAACTTTGATAATAATATATATGAATGACTCCCGAGAAACAGGCCATCAAAAGGTAACCTGGAATTCTCGATCTACGATCATTAAGCCGAACCATATAAGTAGAACCTCTTACAAGATATGAACATATTAAAGTGAAGTTTATATAGAAAATGAGAAACTTTTTGAAAACTGATAATTATATATAAACAATAACTATAATTCTCATTTGAATTCAAAAGAGAAAATTATAAAATATTAACCGTCTAAAAAATGACATCCTGATTCGATATATTTACAATATAAACCAAGTAATATATTACAATATAAATTCTGAAATCAGTAAAATCGGAAATCATGTCTTATTTAACGTTACCTTATAATAAAAATTGTTACAAGCAAAATTGTAATACCTTGTTACAGGCGATAGAAGAAAACAATGTGAAACTTGTATTAGCTCTTCTGGATTCGTCTATATTTGGGGGTGAAATAGCAGATGTGAATTGTAAAGATGATACAGGTAAGACACCGTTGATGCATGCTGCGGAGAATGGTCGTGTAGAAATTGTAGAAATATTGTTGGAAAATGATGCATATATAGACGATAAAGATAATACAGGTAAGACAGCGTTGATGTATGCTGCGGAGAATGGTCATGTAAAAATTGTAGAAATGTTGATTAGCAAAACTGATCTTAGTAATACACTGTTGCAAGAACTTGTAAGACGTTCGTTAGACGATAATGAAACTGATATGTTTAAAATTCTCCTTAAAAATGGTGCTAAGAAACTTAAGGAACTTAATCTTCAAAGTACCGAAATTTCGGATATTTCACCTTTGAGTAATCTTGAAAATCTTGAGAAACTTGAACTTGACAAAACCCAAGTTTCGGACATTTCACCTCTGAGTAATCTTAAAAATCTTAAAGAACTTTATCTCTCATGGACTAAAGTTTCTGATCTTTCACCTTTGGAGGACCCAGAGGGTCCTGTTAATCTTGAGGAACTTAATCTTTGTGAGTGCCGCTGGGTTTCGGACATTTCACCTTTGAGTAAGCTTGTTAATCTTAGGGAACTTAATCTCTGGGGTTGCCACTGGCTTTCGGATATTTCACCTTTGAGTAATCTTGTTAATCTTGGGTATCTTGATCTTAGAATTAAAAGATAATAATCTAATAAATGTTTTTTTACTCGTAAGAGTAAAAAAAACTATATTAAATAATAAGATGTATCTTATTAAGTAGTACTTTATAAATACTTAACTCGTTATTTACTTTATGAAATGTCGTCAATCAAAGATTTTCCAGATGAGATTGTTTTAACGATCATGGAGGGTATGAGTATAAAAGATGTATTGGAGATGACAACGAGTTGTAAACGTTTTTATAACCTTCGTAAATTTGTTAAGAAAACTTCTGATGAAGTAGTAACAGTAAAATCAGTTGATACGTTACGCGGAATGATTAACGCTATGCCTTTATTGGCTTATGGTCTTGATCTTTGGGGTACCCGAGTTTCTAATATTTCACCTTTAGCGGGTCTTAAAAATCTTAAAGTACTTTGTCTCTTGGGTTGCCACAGGATTTCGGATCTTTCACCTTTGAAAAACCTTAAAAATCTTAAGGGACTTAATCTTAATGAGTGTACCGAAGTTTGGGACATTTCACCTTTGAAAGACCCTCTGGGTCCTGTTAATCTTGAGAGACTTAGTCTTAGGGGTACCCAAGTTTCAGATATTTCACCTTTGAGTAATCTTGTTAATCTTAAAGTACTTATTCTTTATAGTACCCCAGTTTCGGATCTTTCACCTTTGAAAAACCTTAAAAAACTTGAGAAACTTTGGTTTACTCATACCAAAGTTTCGGATCTTTCGCCTTTGAGAAATCTTGAAAATCTTAAGGAACTTTGGATTGGGGGTACCTGGGTTTCGGACATTTCGCATTTGAGTAATATTGAAAATCTTAAGGAACTTAATCTTCGGTATACCCAAGTTTCGGACATTTCGCATTTGAAAAATCTTAAAAATCTTGAGGATCTTGATCTTGGTAATACCCAAGTTTCGGACATTTCGCATTTGAGTAATATTGAAAATCTTGAGAAACTTAATCTTAGTAATACCCAAGTTTCGGACATTTCACCTTTGAGTAATCTTAAAAATCTTAAGGAACTTGATCTTTGGCATTGCCGCGG
>JGI10211J14876_10000371_pt1 | contig 19038 bp, 23 predicted proteins | sample Etolagsediment_FD_14876 | JGI IMG/M metagenome (IMG submission 14876)
AAAAAAAAACGTGTTTCAAAAATAGAATATGAAAAATATGTAAAAAAGGGTGGTAATCCTAATCTAAGATTAAATTTTTTTAATAGAAAATCTCCAACTACTATTGTAAACATAAATAATTTAACTTTCAATAAAATAATACAAAAACAATATCAAAATAATAATAGGCTAAAAAATATAGAAAATCAAGTTATAAATAAATTAGAATATAATCAAATAAAAAATAAAGGTGTAAATCATTCAAATACATCTAGTCAACATAAAAATAAAAAAATAAAAATAAATCAAAACAATATTAATCAAAATATAATAAAAACATATAGAAGAGACAAAATAGAAACTACTATTATAAATAAAAAAAATAATAAACAAATTATAAAAATTTTTAAGTGTCACCAAGATCTTCTTAATGAAATAAAAAAAATATTAAATGAAATCATTATGCATAAATATGCAATTATTTTGACAGATGAATATAATGAAAAAAATTCTAACTTTAAATTTAAAGTTCCTAAAATAATCAATATTACATATTATTTGAATCCTAATAATGAAATGATTGAAATATCTATTACAATGGAGAAATTGAATAAAATAGAAAAAAAGTGTGATGAATTAAATGATGTCACTATTTATAATAACATAATAAGTTATTTAGAATTTCTAAGGTCAAATGGTTTATTTCATAATGACACACATCCTGATAATTTATTTTTTATTGATGATAAAGATTATAAGATGGGGTTAATTGATTTTGGACAATCAAATACTAAATCATTATATTCAAGTTTTTTAGGCATTAAGATTAAAAATAATACAAATAATCATAATACTAAGATTAATAAATTACAAGCATGGTGTAAGAAAATAAACCAAAATAAATGGATGGAAACTTATTGATTAGAAATAATCATATCCAACTAAACTTCCATTTGATATATAATCAATAGAAGCACCCCCTCCTGTACTGACATAATAAAAATTATGTTCAAATTTATTTACAAAACATGCTGTGTCTCCACCACCAATTACAATTTTCTTACCTGATTTTTTTAATAATTCTATCAATGTTCGTGTTCCATATTGATATAAATCATGTTCCACAACACCCAATGTACCATTCCAAAAAATAATATCATAATGTTGTATAATAGCATTAAGTTCAATAATAGACTGCATACCAATATCAAAAAAGTGTTTATCTTTTGGTAAGTCAGTGGAATGATAATAAGTACATTTATTATTTAAATTTTCTGATGCTAAACCATCATGCATTTCATATATCTTAGCCCTATTATTTTGAATCGATTCTATATATTTTCTATAATCAATGTTTTTTAAAATAGAATTAATGTTTCCTCCAGAAATATATATTCCATCTATTTTTTTTGATAATTGTTCTAATAATGCTAATTTATCATCCATTTTACCACCTCCAATAATTGCTAATATTTTTTCATGATTTACATTTCTTTGAATTAAATCTAAACATTGTATTTCTTTTTGTATCAAATATCCAAATGCCTTTTCAATACATGTAAATCCACAAATAGACATATGTTTTCGATGAAGACAACCAAACGCATCATTTATAAAAATATCTCCCATTTGATTAAATAATTGAACAATATTATTATTTTCTAACTCTTTTTTTGAAAATTGTGTTTCTTCTTGATGAAAACGAATATTTTCACATAAATATATAACNTGTTCATTCTTTTGTAATAATTCCAATGAATTTTTATGAATACCATCTTTTAAAAAGCAAATAGATGTTTCAAAATGGGTTTGTATTTGAGTCAAAAAATGTTTTAAACTAAGCTTTTCTTCATAACCATTTCCTTTAGGGCGTCCTAAATGAGTTATAATAACAACATAATTAGGTTTTTGATTTAAAATATATTGTATTGTTTTTAAAGAAGAAGTAATACGAAAATCATCATTAATTATATAATTTTCTTTGTTATAAGGGATATTCCAATCAACACGTATTATTACTTTTTTATCTTTAAAATTAAAATTTTCAATAAAACAAGGATGATTATTATTATTTTTTTTAATATTATGCTGAACAATATGTGCGACTAATTTTACAACTTGTGCACTATAAGACCATTCATTATCATACCAAATCATAAGTTTAAATTCATTTTCATCTAACTGCATCGATGCATGTGCATCAATAATAGAAGGAATTTGTGTGGTATTGAAATCACTACTTACTAAATTTCTTTTATTTACTTTTATATAACCAGAATTTTCCATATTTTTTAATAATTCATCTAAATTTGTATTTTTATTTAATGTTATATTTAAATCTACAATACTTACATTACTAACAGGNACTCGTAATGATGTTCCTTTTACTTTTCCATCCAATGAAGGAAGTAAGGCTTTAATAGATTTAGACGCACCTGTACTATGAGGAATAATATTGTTTAATATTGATCGAGATGTACGATTATTAAAATGATTTGTATCAATCGTATTTTGAGATGCTGTTGTAGCATGAATCGTTGTAAAATTTGCTTTATGAACACCATAATTTTTTTCTAAGAAACCTAAAACAGGACTAATACAATTTGTTGTACATGAAGCATTACTAATTATATTTTCACCATTGTATTTTTCATGATTGACATTAACTACAAATTGAGGACTGTTATCCTTGGGAGGAGCACACATAATTACATAATCTACATTATGTGTTTTACATTTATCTTGTGTTAAATAAGCACCAGTACTATCTATTACATAATGTATATCATATGACTTCCAATTAAGTAATGATGCGTCTCGATTATTTAATAAATAAATGACTTGGTCATTAATAGAAAAAGTATTTTCATTAATTATTTCAATAGACCAATTTTTAGCATATTGATGAGTTGAATCATTTTCTAAATAAGAGGCTAAATTTTCTAATTTAAAATTAGGCGCATTAATAGCCTTTATTTTAAGGGTTTTATGCCCTAAAAGTTGTATAAATACTGATTTTCCAATACGACCAAATCCATTGATTCCCACAAATGTCATATATAATATTTTTATATAAAAAAATATGAAATTTAAACAATAAAAATCGAATTTTTTATTTTTAAATATATAAAAAAAGATGAATCAAGAAATAAGTTGTAGTGAGGAAGATCTTAATAGATTACATGAGTTATATTCATGGATTCCATGTAGAGAACAAACACGTCCTAAAGAAGATTTATTCAATATAAAAGAAATAATGAATAAACAAAATGAAAAAATATATGCATCAAAAATTGATGAAATATTTATACATTATTTTAAATTTGAATCAAAAATGATGATTTTAGGTAATCAAGTTAAATTAAAATCAACACTAAATATGAATGAAATACATAAATTTATTTGTATTCCAAATGAATATCCTTATCAAGTACCAATGGGTACATTTCATTATGTATTATGGTACTCATATTTAGATGTTGATAAATCAAAAATAAACACACATATTTTTCAATGTTTAAAAGAAAAAAATGGACAAAAAAAATTTGAATTTGTATGGTATGAAAATCCATCAATGAGTGTTCCTGAAGTCTATCATGTCCAAGTTTTTTGGCATTTTATAGAATAAAATAAAATTTATAATTGTTTAAATAATTTCTGTCATATCAACATGTGCTAATAACATACGACGACAACAATATTTATGAACATCTAATTCATCTAAAATTTTACCTTCAATTGTTTTATCTTTTATTTTGTCAATATCCACAAAACGTGCTTTTTTATTTTCTATTACATTGTCTTTTAAATAATGTTCTTGAATTTTTTGTTGATAAATTTCCCATTTATGGGCTACAACCTGATTGCAGCTAAAACAACGGATTGGAATAATCATTCTTAATATATAATAATACTTTATTTTTAAGTAATAACAACTTTCATTTTTTTATATTTTTTAAAAATAATAAGAAATTTTTTAGTAATCTTAAGAGCGTTTAAAATTTCATAAATAAATATAAATAATAATTATAAATGGATACTAAAGCAAATCTATATACTAAAACCAAACTTAATGAACTTGCTGCTCAACATAACCGTCTAACTACTTTATGTGCTTTTCTTCTAAATGAAGTAAGTGGTCTTAAAAAAGAACTTCATTCATTAAAATCAGGAAGTGTTGGTCTTCCTTCATTACCTCAAAACAATTCTAATTCATCATCCACTCAAAATAATAACGCATCTAATTTTTCTGAACTTAAAGCAGAAGAAATATTAAAACAATTATCAATTAATAATGTTGATAATTAAAATTTATAACTTATTTGAAGAATATGTTCAGAAATAATTTTTTTTTTTTTTTTTTAAAAAAACCAAGATAAAATATTATTAGCCCTACAATAAATGCAAGTATATCTGTTTCTTTATTTGACACAAAAGAACAATTTTTATAATGTTTTTTTATAGAATTCTTCATTATCATATAATATATAATACCTAATACAATACCAATACTAAATATAAATATTTTATTCATTATTTAGGAACAACATATTTTTGAAAATAAATATCTTTTTAAAAATTAGAAATGTTTTTTTTATATTCAACATTTTGTTCATATAAAAAAATATTAAAAAATATTTCTTCAGATTTAGAAATACCTATTATTGATAATAAATTAAAGTTTTTAGGTGCTTCATTTGCTGATATCATTATGACCATTATTATTTCATATTTTATTTCATTGGGGATGAATTTAAATTTTTATTATGTATTTATCATTTTATTTATATTTGGACTACTTCTTCAAGTCTATCTATGTCGCAGAGATATATTGAATTTTACACATACTCAAATAAAAAGAGTTTATCCCAATATGAAATTTTCAATAAATGATGTAAAAATAATATAAATATATGTTTGTTATTATAATAAAAAATCATGTTTTAAATAAAATGATTTTGTTTTTCTTTATATTCTTAATTGAATTACATGTTGCTTTTTATACTCAATGGCAAAAACCCACATATAAATATTTATATATGAATAACTATGAAGATAAATATATTGATTATTTAATTGAATACAATAAATTAGAATCAAACCCTCAAGAAAATGTATTTTCTTCTTTTTTATTTCAAATAAATAAAAAATCAGTTTATAATCAAAAAAAATATGATATATTTAAGAAAAATTATGAATATATACAAGAAAAAAACAAAGAATTAATGGAGCAAAATAATACTTTTTTATTAGGAACAAATGCTTTTTTTGATGAAATACCTTTTGAAAATATATCTACCAATGTAATGAAAGATATTATAATTTCAAATTTTAGTTTTGAAAATAAATATGAAAAATTCGTCAAAGAACCATTTCGATTATTGAATCAAATATTTCAAGTAAAAAAAGAATTTAATTGGAATACCAGTGGATATTTAAGTCCCGTAAAACAACAAGGAAATTGTGGCTCATGTTGGGCTTTTTCATCAACCAATGCATTAGAAACATTTATGCGTTTTAAAGGATATTCTATACAGCGTCTTTCTGAACAAGAGCTTGTTGACTGTTCAACAGAAAATAATGGCTGTAATGGTGGATTTATGCATAAAGCATTTAATTATATTATTGACAATGAAGGGTTGTCTTCTAATCAAGATTATCCGTATGTAGCAAAAACACATCAATGTCAAAAAGGAAATTGTATGATTGATAATGAAAACATAAGTGATTGTATTCCTTTATTACAAAATGTAAATGGATCAGCATTGACTCAATATGAATTTAATGTTCCACGTTCAATTATTGACAGAGTGTTAAGTCTTCAAATATCGCCTATTTGTATTGCTCTTGACGCAAGTTCAATATATTTTCAGTTTTATAAATCAGGAGTTATTGATGTACAAATAAATAAAACACAACATTTAAATCATGCTGTTTTATTAGTGGGTTATGGGTTTGATGAAGGGGGTTTATATTGGATTATACAAAATTCATGGGGTGTTCAATGGGGAGATAATGGATTTTGTAAAATTCGTGTAAAAGATGGGGATGGAATTTTATTAACAAATTTATATGGTGTATATCCTTCTAAAATAAAGGAATGAATAAATAATTATAATTTTTATTTAGTACCCAACCAAACACAATTAAGTGGATCATTTTTNACTTTTTTTAAGAGNTTAAACCCNGNTTTATTCATATTTNNNAACATATCATATTGATAATATTTATAAATATGTGGTTCTGTTACCTCAAATGCCCATTTTCGGAATTGATTCAATATTAAATTTTTTTTCAAATTATCAGGGTCTAAATCCATAATTGCTAAAATACCACCTGGAGCCAATACACGATAATATTCTTTTAATATTTTTGTAATGACTTCACTTGGTATTTCATGAAACACAAAACTACACACTATCATACTAAAACTATCATTTTCAAAAGGAATATTTTCAATATTTCCATGTACATGATGAATAGGTAGTTTTTTCTGTTTTACATTAAATTGTGCAACAGCATTAAAATAAGGGCTCAACTCTATTCCATGAATGGACTTACATTGAGGATAACTTTTATATAAATATTCCGTGGATATTCCCGTTGAACTTCCAGCATCTAATATTGATTGTGTATAATGTGTATTGTATGTTTCTTGAGAGTAATGATCAATATGTTGAGTTACATTAAATCGCATATAATCTTGACTTAAAAATGGGTTGGTATCATAATAAGTAGATGATATACTTAATGTAGCAGCTTCTACCTCACATGCCGCTTTCCAATTCAAATTACCTTCTTCATACCCATGAAAAGGTTGTTTATAATATAGTGGATATTCTAAATATTTATTTTCACTTACTTCTTTAATCATTTTAAGTATTCTTTGATTATCTTCATAATAATCTGTTAAATCATGCCATGGAACACCGGTTTTAATTGCTCTTTTAATAAACCAATTTCGTGCTTTGTCTTTAAATGCTTGACTCAATAATTTCCATGTATTAGGAGGTTTTTGTTCGTTTGTGTTAAAAGCATCAGACAATTGAATTGAATTTCTAACAATAGGTTTGGTTACAAAAGATTGTACATAAATGAATAATAAAAATAACACTATCATTTATTGTTATTTAATAATTCTTTTTTAAGTTATAAAAAATTAATAAGTTTCATTTATTATTTTTTTTAATGTTTGACTGCTAATATTTATATTTTTCTTTTTTAACTCCAATAAAGCTACTTTCATTTGATTTTGATGGTCCTTTAATTCATCCACAAGTTCTTTTATCATCTTTATTTGTGTTTCATTGTATTTTCTTTTACTTTTTTTAATTGTGGGTTGAATCATTTCATAATCTAATATTTTACCTTGGGTACTTTCTTTATATCCATGTATTTTTAACAAACCATGATGAACTTCATGATGGTGTTGTTTACATAAAACAACTAAATTAGATAATTTATTTTTAAATCTATTATGTTCATCAAATTCATGTTGCTCTACAATATGATGGGTATCTAAACCTTCTTCTACTTTTCCACAAATTGAACATTTTTGTACATATAATTTTGAATTATAATTCGATGTTTTATTTTCAAGAATTTCTCCACTATTACAAAGTAATTTATTTCGAATTTGCTTAGCGTCTTTAATAAAATCATCATCGTCAATGATATAATTGGCTATTTCTACTCCATATAAATTAGATCCACAACCATCCATCAATTTTCGACCATAAATTAATTTTCCATCTTGATATTCAATACTTAAATGTTTAAAATGAATACAATCCAATTGTTTAATTTCATCTAATTCAACCAATTTATGAAAATGAGTAGCCATGATAAAATGAACATTGTTTTGACAAAAACGTAATATTGACGCACTTACAATAGCCAATGCTGATGTTTCTTCCGTTCCTTTACAAATTTCATCCCCAATACAATCGATTGACTATCACTATATTTAAGAATCGACCGTAATTCATCCATTTCAACCACAAAAGATGACATACCCTTAAAGATATTATCATCACCATTAATGCGTGTAAATATTTTTGAATACGGATAATATGTAAATGAACTACAAGGTACATAAAATCCCATTTGTGCCAAAATAATATTACACCCCACCGCTTTACTTAAACTACTTTTACCCACACCATTTATACCATAAAGTAAAAATCCATTGTTTTTATCATGGTCCATTTTAATATCATTAGGCACATAATCATAATTTTCATGAATCATTTCAATAATCGGATGTCGCATTTCAGAAGCTTCAAAATAACTTTTTCCATTATATTTATCTTGAATAATGGGTTTTTTATAATGATGCGTTAATGCTACTTTTGCTCCGCATTTAATAAAATCCAATTGAATAATAAATTGACTTAACGCATGAAATAAATCTTCATGTTTTTCAAATATAGTGGACTGAAACTCTAAATATTTCTTTTTAGTTAATTCTTTTATTTTATCTTCTTGTTTAACTAATAAAACACTAAGTTTTGTTAATTTATCACTTACAATTTTTACATTAGTAGTTGTATATCTTTTAATTTCATATATATTAATATTTTGTTTTTTTAATTCTTTAACTAATAATTCTGATCTTTTTTTAGTAGTATATATAAAATATCCATCCCCCATTTTAACAAAATCACTATTTTTTTCAATCATATTTGATAATTCTTTCATAGAATCATTAAAATAACTATAAATATTATCTATTTTGTCTTGAATTTCATCTAATTCTTGATAAACTCCTTTCTTAAAAAAAGAACTTTGTATATTTTGTAAATTGTATTTTCCCATTGCTTTTAAATCTAACATCTCTTCAAAACTTATAATATAATTTTCAAAATCACAAATATAATCATGATTAAAATAATAGTCTTCTAAACAAATATCATTCATAAATATATCAATTAATTGTTGAATATTATAATAACTATAACTTAAGTTTAGAAACTCAAATGGGTGGAGCTGTCCTAAACCAATCTTACGATGAATTCTTTCAATGTCTATAACTTCATCCAATAATTTTTCACTCTTTTCTATTCCTTTTATGTTTATAAATTCTTCTATTAATTGATATCGTTTTTCAATTAAACCCTGGTTTGTAGAAGGATTATGAATACAATATTTTAAAAAACGTTTTCCTAATGAAGTTGATGTTTTATCAATAATATGAAACAACGATTTGTATTTATGATTTTCTTGATTATTTAAACTAACAATATTGAGTTGATAAAGTGCATTATGATATAAAATCAAATGGTCATCATAATTCCAAAATTGTGGCTTATCTATTTTTTGTATATAATGTTCATTATGTTCAAAAACAAATTCAAGTAATATAATATAACTAATGGTGCTTAATCTTCTTTTTTCTAAATCTAAATATTCAATAGGTTGTAATAAATGTTCATGTTTAAAAATTTTAGATAAAAATTGGTTTTGATAATGAATACTTTCAAACTGTGTTTCAATCTTTTTATAATGTACTAAACGATTTTCTAAATTAATTTTTTGTTTTAATTCATTTACTATTTCATGATTAATTTCTTCAAATTTATTTAAATAATTAATAATAATTTCTTTTGGATTAAATGTTTCAATAAAACGATATATTTCTTCAAAATAAGCATTTTTATCATAATAATTCATTTTTGCTTCATATAAATAATTTTTACCCGTTGATAAATCAATGGTTGCTAAACCAAATACATAAATATTTTTATTTGTTTTAAAACATGATTCATAATTCATATATAAAGATACAATGTTATTTGGATTATAATTAACAATTTCATCTAAATAAGTACCAGGGCTAAAAATTTGAGTAATTTCTCTTTTTGGATTAGGTGGAGGTGTCACTTGTTCAATCAAAACAATGGTATAATGATGACTAAGTAATATTTGAATAAAACGTTTTAACGAATGAGTAGGAAATCCTGCCATTAAACAATTATTTTTAGAATTTTCTAAAATAGCTTTATTACGTCGAGTAAGTTGAATGTTTAATAACTCAGCAATAACTTTTGCATCCCCTATTTTTTCTTTTTCATTATCGACCCCATAAAATTCAAAAAAAGAACCTACTTGCATGAGTACAAGAGTATGAGGTCCGTATTTTTTTTCAAATTCAATTTGTTGATTTAAGTAGTCATGTATTAGCATTTTTAAAACTTTAATTTATTAAGTATCTATTTAAAAAATAAAGTTTACTTTTTAAATGATTAATTATTATTTTTTAAAAATTAAAATCAATCTTTATATACATTACTTATTATTTTATCAATAAAATAATAAAAAATATTTTTCAAAATACAATATCTGATGTTGTTATAGTACATTATGTGCTGGTGACCCTAATGGTATTCTGTGATCATAGCATTAGAAAAAAAATGAATATTTTATAATTAAATAATTATTAAAATAGAAAAAAACGAAAATGAATTCAATTGAGAAAATAGATTATGGAACATTAAGTATTGAAAATATTATTATTATATTTGGTGATGAAATGACGTATAATGAATTAAACAAAATAAAAAATAAATATGATAGAATTAATTTGTTAATTGAATATAATAGAAATAGTAAAACTCAATTAGTAAGAGTTTATTTTAATGATAATGAAGTCATGGATAAGAAATATGATATCAATCATTCATGTGATATGTTTTATCATTTAAGTGAATTAGAATCAAAAATAAATAATTAATATTTTAAAATTTATAAATTAAAAAAAAAAAATAACAGCATAGATTATGATAGACTTATTTAATTTGTTTATGGGAACTTATTATGAGGAAAACAAATCTTATATATGGGGTTTAATCATTATAAGTTTATTATTTATTATATCGGAATCTATTATAGCACCCTATTTTATCAGTAATATACTTAATAATTTAAAAAATTATGAAAAATATTTGTTATATGCTTTTATTTTATATGTAATTGTATTTGTATTGTTTTATTTAAAAAAAAAATATGAAAAAGATATTTTTTCTGATTTAATTACAAAACCACGAGAACGTTTATATTCTGGAATTATTGATAAATACAGTGAAAATTATAAATCCTTAAAAATGGGTAATACCACATCAAAAATAAATAACATAACAAATGAATTTAAAAATTTTTATCAATTTTTAATAATTGACATTTTACCCAATATTACAGTATTATTCTTAATAGCATGTGTTTTAAGTTATATCAATTTAAATATAGGTCTAATACTATTTTTATGTTGTATATTGTTTATTATATTCATATTAAAATATAAAAATTCAATTTATAAATTAAAACATGAAGGTGAAAATTACTTTTATAAAATAAATAATAATTTAATAGATATTTATGAATCTCTTATGAATACATATTTAAATAATTCAGAAAAAGAAGAAAAAGAAAAAATAGTAAATGATCAAAAAATGTATAATTATTACTTAAATGAACGCAATAAAATTGAAAATAATTTAGCTTATATTTTATATTCAATTATAATTATTACATTATTTATAACTTTATATTTAACATTAAAATTAAATTCTTCATTAGCTAATAAAACAATTATAATTTTATTTTTAGTTTATTTTACAAGCAGTGCTGTTATAATAACAAAAAATATACCTTTTATATTACAACTTTATGGCGCTGTTATTTTTAATATTCATTTTATAGAAAGTTTATTGAATGAAAATATTTATAAGAAAATAACAGATTTATCTAAAGGAACTATTCAATTTAAAAATGTGTCATTTTCATATAAACATGATAGCCCTATTTTAAAAAATGTTGATTTAACCGTTTTATCAGGTACTAAATTAGCAATAATGGGACGCAGTGGTTCAGGTAAGTCAACATTATCTAAATTATTGTTAAAATTTTATCCTTATCAAGGTAAGATACTTATTGATAATCAAGAATTAAAAAATATAAATACAAATTATTTACGTTCTAAAATACTTTATTGTAATCAAAAGACAATGTTATATGATAAAACAGTTATTGAAAATATAAAATATGGTAATAATGCAAGTGATGATGAAATATTAGAAATACTAAAAAATTATGAATTATTAGAAATATTCAATGGATTAAAGAATGGTATTTATAGTGATTCGGGTGTTCAAGGCAATGAATTAAGTCATGGTATGCAAAAAGTAGTCATTATATTACGTACAATATTAAAAGTAAATAATGCTTTAATAGTCATATATGATGAACCATTAGCTGGTTTAGATGAAAATACACGCAAAAAAGTAATTAAATTAATAAATGATTATTGTAAAAATAAAACACTTATTATTATTACACATGACAAAGAAATATTACCACATGTAGATAAAGTAATTGATTTAAGTAAAATTAATAAAAGAAAACTTAGATAAAAAAATAAAACATACAAAAAAAGATAATTATTTATTTTTAATGTAAATTCCTCTTAATTTTTGTAATCTATCTATTAACTCTTTTTTAGTTCCACTTGTAGTTACTTGATACATAGATGCTATTATTTTTAGCTCTTGTAAAGTTATATCTTTTGAAGGTTTATTTAGAATTATTTTAAAATTTTCTAATGACATTTTTGGTTTTTGTTTGAATTTTGAAATAAAAAATGGTTCAAGTTCAAAATATCTATAAACATCATCTAATTTTTTCTTATTTATATCTTGATAAAAATCTTTATTTGAAATGTAAGAAATACCATTTATAAACGAATAAACATACTTTTTACCAAAAGCCATGGGATAAGGTACATCATTGTTTCCAATATTAGATGTAAAATTTATAATCTCATCATGATTTGTTGTAAATTCTTGAAGTTTATTTTGAATAAAAACATATTTATTATCTTTTAATTGTAATAATAATGTATTACCATCAAAATTTTTTCCATAAGCACCACTATATTTTGTCATGTTATTGAAATGACTTTTACCAATGAATATTTTTAATGGTGTGTATTTTTTTACTAATTTTGTATAATTATTTTTAGAATTTTCTAAATGATCATTGGGTTTTGAATACACATATACATCTTTTTTTATATAGACTAAAAAAGGACGATCTCTATTATTATGTGTAAAATAGCTTTTATACCCTTTTAAGTTAATATTATCTTTTTTATCAATATATTTCACCCATTTTTTTGAACCATTGTTCATTTTTTTAATTATCCATCTATTACCATCTTTACCTATTCTTTTTTTACCAATTATTTCACCAGAAGCGCACCAACCGAATCCTTTAGGACTTGGTTCTTTTCCTGTATAACTTTTTTTTGGGTTATTTTTACATTTCATTATATTGTATATTACTATTTAAAAAATAATATGTAATAAAATAAAAAAATTGATTTTTTTATTATTAAAAAACAAAAAAAGAAACAAAGAATTAATCATGGATACTATATTAGTCATCTTATTTTATTACACTTTCTGTGTAAGACCCTTTTTATGGATTATTGATATAAACCCTTATATATTTTATTATGAAGTTTTAAAAATTGAGAAAAAAGATGAATATATTATTCATCGTTATTGGTGGAATATATTAAGTGAATTTTTATTCTTTTTAATATTTCCGATGGAAGTGAAATATGTATCTTTCTAAAACGTTTAAAAAAATGAATTATTTTATTTATAATAAAAAAAACAACAATGTATTCTATATTTTATTATCCTTTTATTTATATTGTATGCATAAGACCATTATTGTCTTTTATTCGAGTACCACCAATAGAATTTCATTATTATGCTCAAATCGATGAAATGACACAACGTGGAAGAAAAAGAAATGTTATTACTTATACCAATATGACTTGGATTGATATTAGTACAATGATGTTTGTGTTTATTATTTATCCTATAAAAGTGAATGTGAAAATATTTAAAAAAAGAATAAAATTGATTTAATATTAAGTTAATAATAAAATATGATATAAAAAGAATTATAAATTTTAAATCATGGACAGTTTAAATGAAAAACAACAAAAGTCATTCAATGCGATGATTAATGGACAAAATATATTTATAACAGGGCCAGGCGGTTCTGGTAAATCACATGTATTAAATATATTTATTGATTATTTTAAGTCTCAGATTCAAGATGATTCAAACCAAATTTATGTGACAAGTAGTACAGGTTTATCTTCATTATTGATTCATGGGATTACAATACATCAATACAGTGGATTAGGAAGTGGCATGAAAGAATTAGATTATTATATAGATCGTGTCAAGAAAAATAAAAACATACGAAATCGTTGGAGAAATACAAGAACTCTTATAATTGATGAAATATCTATGATTAGTGAAGATTTCTTTGAAAAATTAGATATTTTAGGTCAAAAAATAAGAAGAAACAATCATCCTTTTGGAGGACTACAGTTAATATTAAGTGGTGATTTTTTACAATTACCTCCAGTTAAAAGCAGTGGATTTTGTTTTGAATCATTTAGTTGGGATATATGTAATTTTGAAATATTTTATTTTGATAAAATTATTCGACAAGATGATAAAAAACTACAATCAATATTAAATAAAGTACGTTTAGGAGTGGTTTCTAAAGATGTTAAAAAAATATTAGATTCGTGTTTAAATAAAGAACTAACCAACGAACATGGAATTAAGCCTACATTGCTTTTTTCAAGAAAAGATATGGTACAAAATTACAATGAAGAAAAATTACAAGAATTAATTGATTTAGGGTATGAAAAAAGAGAATATCAATCATCTTTTCATTTTAGTAAAGAGGTATCATTAGAATCTGAAGAATTTTTAAAAGAGTTAATGAATAATCAATATAATATTTCAGACAATTTAGTTTTAACAAAAGGAAGTCAAGTCATGTTAAATGCAAATAATGTGGCAGAAGGGTTAGCAAATGGAAGTCGAGGAATAATTATAGATTTTAGTACTAAAGGTTATCCGATTGTACATTTTTTAAATAATGATGTGGTTGAAATTAATATGAAAGATTATAAAATTGAAGATGCAAAAGATACAATTACAAAGAAACAAATACCATTAATACATGCGTGGGCAATAACAATTCATAAGGCACAAGGAATGAGTTTAGAGTATTTAGAAACAGATATTGGTGAATCAATATTTGAATATGGTCAAGCATATGTAGTATTATCACGTATTAAGAATTTAGAGGGGTTAAGTTTAAAAGATATTGATTATTCAAAAATAATGGCAAATCCAAAAATATTAGATTTTTATGAACAACTCAATAAATGAATATAAAGAAAAAAACAAAATTATAAATATGAAAATTCAATGTTATATTGGTTTAGGAACAACTTATATATTATATTTATCTGGATTTTATTATATTACAAACAAAATTATTCATAAAGATAATTATAATATTGATTTATTTTTAAGACAGATGAAAAGTTCTGTTTATTTAAGTATATTTAGTTGTCCAATAATAGGTTTATTCATTCATAAAATATATAAGAAAATCAATTAATTGAACCTATTTTTCTTTTTTTTAGTTTTTCTAAAATAAGAATAATTTCTTTATTATTGAAATTATTTTTTATAAATTGTTTAACATCTTTTCCATAATAATCTTGAAAAAGAAACAAAAGATCTTTATCTTTATTTTCTAAAGAATATACGTTTTTATCAATTAAAATCCAAGCATTATCAATTGTATTATGATATAAAATATCTTTTTTATTTATTTTAGATTTATAGTCTTCATCTTTAAATAAATTATTCATACAAGAAAACATAATCTACTACTATTTCATATAATAAAAATGTTAAATTAATTTATTTTTTTCATTACCATAATAATATAAATAAGAACAAAAATAATAAATAAAATAATTAATAAAGTGGTATAATTATTATAATTATATACCTTTTGTTGAGTAATAGTATAATTAGGATCATCTTTTTGAGGGTTCATTATTATTATAAAGGGTTATTTTTTTTCTAAAAAACCAATTAAATGATAATAATAATAAAAACAATAATTAATAAAATTACCCAAGGTATAAACATAATTGGACCTCCTAAAATATCTTTCATAGAAAACATTGCCATCATTGGTGGAGCTTTTTGCATAACTTTTTTGCATGTGTCTATATTATTATTGGAAGGATTATTAACATCCATCTTATAGTATATACTTATAGAAAAAATGCGTAAATAAAATTTTTTATTTATATTTATTTAGAATAATGAATTCAGTACCAGTATTAGTAGAAGCAAAAAAAGAATATACAAATCAACTTCAACAAATTTTAGCTCCTCGTTTATATGAAGGATTAAAATCAATTTATGATGATTTACTTGTAGCATTAAGTAATGAAATGATTGAAAGTAATGTTCAAAGTAGTAGTGCTGTAAAAGCATTTCAACGTAGTTTAAGAGAAATTCCTTTATGGAATCAAGACATGATTAATAATGAATATAATCGTATTGAAAAAATTAGTAAATGTGATTATTTTGAAAAATTATTGGAGGCTGTTTTTGTAACAAATATTAAAATATTAAGTTCAGTTCAATTAAATGAAAATGCACAAAATTATAAAATAAATGTACCATCATCATCACATTTTGTACACAAATGTTATATTGAATGTTCAAAAGAATTATATAAAAATCCTTATATTTTTGATATGTCAAGAAATTTAAGTCCTAAAGAGAGACATTCAAATTTAAGAGATTCATTAAATGTTATTAATCATTCAATTTCAAATGCTGTACGTGAAATGTTGCCTATTCGTGAAATATTATCTCAAGGATTACTTGAAAAAGAAAGTCAAAGTATTGTAAGTGAAGAAGAATTGACAGAAGAAAGTAATAATGATAAAAGTGTAGAAAATAATGAAGAAGATAATGAACAAGAAGATAATGAAGAAGAAGATAATGAAGAAGAAGAAAATAATGAAGAAGATAATAATAATGAATATGAAATAAATGAAAATAATATTGATTTAATGGAACCAAACGAAGTTCCACAAAATAATGAAGAAATTAAAACAATACATTATGATGAAAATGCGAATGATGATGATTTAGATTTAGGATTAGATAATAATGATGAAAATAATGAAGAAGCTAACATTATAGAAGATAATGAAGGAGTTGGAATACCATTAATAAATAATAATGAAGAAATTAAAAGCATTCAGTTTGGTGGGTCAAATGAAAATATAATAGAAAATCAAATGAGTGATTTAAGTATGAATGAAGAAAGTCCAAAACCTTCATTAATCAGAAATATTAATGGTGAATTTAATTCTGACATTAAAGAAATAAATTTAGAAAAACCAACTTTAGTAAAAAAAATCAATACAATTGAAAAAGTAGAAACACCTAATATTGTCCAATTAATGAAACCGACTTTACCAAAACCAATTAATGTTAATTCAAAATTGCGAAAAATAAATCAAAAGAAATTTATTAAAAATAAATTAATGGGTGGAAAGAACAATGCTTTTTATCAAAAAAAATATGATCAAAATTTAGCTAATTATAATTATACAAGTGAAAGTTATTTAGATGAAGATGATACTAAAAATCTTACAAAAAATAACATAAATATTGATTTTAATTCATCAGATGAGGAAGATAATAGTCCTGTTGTTTTGAGTTAAGTTAGTTTAATTTAAATGAAAAAAATAAAGAGTAAAAATATATGGATTTAAAAATACTTTATGAACCCTATGTATTATGTTTAATATTAGCAATTTTATTTAGTATATTTTATTACTTTTATGAAAAAAGTAATTATGAAAAATCAATAAAATTAGCTAAAAAAAATGGAGAGGAAATAGAAGAAAATAATTTATTGCCTAAAACAGTTATATCATTATTAGCTTCATATATGGTAATGCTTATGGGATTTTATTGTTATAAATATTTTAGTATAGATACTAAGATTACACAAAGTGGGGGAGGAGTATTAAAAAATAAAGTTGAAGTAAATGAATCAAAAAGAGAAAAGATTATGGAGCGTTTAACCATAGTGGATGATGATGTAGATGTAGGTATATTAGAAGATTAAAAATTCTTTTTATAAATATTGTTTTAGATTCGTAAGGGATTTAAAATTAATTTTCTATAGTTAATTATGAGTCTTCAATTGAAAAAATTCAATATGAATATGATAAAAGATGATTCTGTAGTAGTTTTAATAGGAAAACGTAATACAGGTAAATCATTTTTAACAAAAGATTTACTCTATTATCATCAAGATTTACCAGCAGGAACTGTTATATCCCCAACAGAAAATGCAAATCGATTTTATGGAGACATTATTCCACCTATTTTTATTCATGATGAATATGAACCTAAAATTACAAATGAATTTATAAAACGACAAAAAAATCTAAAAAAACGAATTATGGCAGGAGAAAGAGATATCGATAATAGAGCCTTTCTAATTATGGATGATTGTTTGTATGATAACGATTGGAAGAAAGATAAGCGAATAAGAGAAATATTTATGAATGGGCGTCATTGGGGCATCTTTTTTATTCTATTAATGCAATATGCAATAGGTATAAGCCCTAATTTACGTTGCAACATTGATTGGGTATTTTTATTACGTGAAAATAGTTATCAAAATCGTAAGAAATTATACGAAAATTACGCAGGAATGTTCTATAATTTTGAAATGTTTTGTCAAACAATGGATGCTTGTACAGAAAATTATGGTTGTTTAGTAATACATAATGGTTCAAAATCAAATAAAATTGAGGATCAAGTCTATTGGTATTGTGCTGACTCTCATGAAGAATTTAAAGTATGTTGTCCAGAAGCATGGAATTTTTCACAACAAAATTATAATCCTGATCAAGACTCTGATGATGATGATGGTGATGTGTCAGAACTTTTTAAGAAAAAAAATAAAGTAAATTTGAAAGTGAAGAAAATATAATATTGTTTTTGATTTTTAAAAACAAAAGTACTTAAATATAAATTACTAAAATAATTTATAAATATGACAGACTTAAATATAGTAGAATTAATCGAAAAAAACCCAATAACTAAATTATCTAATAATTAT
>JGI10211J14876_10000372_pt1 | contig 19036 bp, 23 predicted proteins | sample Etolagsediment_FD_14876 | JGI IMG/M metagenome (IMG submission 14876)
CCTTATCACGGTGGTTGAGTTTTTGACCTATGTTTAAATATATTTAAACATAGATTTTTTATAAAATTATCCTTTATAAAGGATCTTCCACCACGACATAATTAAAAAATCTACAGGTAGGAAAATAAGATGTTGGCCTCCAATATACCATTCTATTTTTATAATATTATTTATATCACTTTTTACATTTAGATTTTTATAAAGAAATTCTTTATCAATATTAGGATAAGGTAATTTTATCTTCTTTTTACAATATAAATCTGGCTCTTCATTGAATGTTAAAGTTTTATGGAAAGAATAATTTTTAATAAAATTTATATATTTATCATTTTCTTTATTACTAAAAAATTTATATATTTTTTCTGGATTTTGTGATACAAATTCACGAAGTTTATAATATTCTGTAATGAGATACTCTTTTATTATTCTAAAAATTTCTTGTGGAAAATACATATATAAATCCATTAATATCTCTTTAACTTTCAAAAATCGTTCTCATCATCTTCATTTACCAACAAAAAATCATCAAGATCCACATTACTCATCTTAATTTGTTTAATGGTCTTTTTTTCTCCACCAGATTGTTCATCATTGTCTTGTTCAGGACTTTTTTCGTCTTCAGATTCCTCTTCTGGGCTACTTTCCTCTGACTCCGTGTTTTCTTCGTCAGATGAATCTTCTACTTCGGTATCACTGCTTTCCTCAGATGAATCTTCTTCACCAGTGGTATTTCCAACAAATTCTGGAACTTCGTCAGGACCCAACGTATTTTTATCTGTCATTTTTTCAAGTTCCAAAATATTTGATTCTTCATCTTCCTTAATAATTTCCACTTCAGCAGCATTAGTCGTTTCCAAACCAGATTTTCCTAAATCAATTTTCTTAATATCCATATCGACCAATTCATCAATATCCATTTCATCCAAATTTTGGAACGGGAATTCTTCAATAGTTGATAATGGAATCATTTTTTCTTCTTTATTCATCTTTAGTTTCTTGACATTGATAGAACTGTTATTCTTCTTATTTTCATCGATTAATTTGCAAGATAGTTTGATATATTTGCTGTTTTTCTTAATTTGTTTATCAATGACTCTAACAGTAACTTCATCACCTACTTTTAAGTTTTTAAAGAGTTTTTTATTAGTTTCATATTCTTTGACAACTAATATATTCAGTGGTTCAATAATTGTTCGAATGGCCATTTTATTAATTTGTTCAATTTTAAATTTAATTACAGAGTCAATTGGAGGATTACAAATCAATGCTTCGAACATGACTCTATACGTAGTTGCACCATTAAATAAACTTCCATTGTATGATCCAAGACTCTTTTTAAGAATTTGTATGGAATCCTCTTTTACATATCCTTCATCAATACATTTTCCTTCAAACAGATATTTACATTTTTTCAGAATAAAATCTTCAATATTTTTATTAATATTCAAGGGATTAATTACTATATCCTTTGACAAAACAGTATTAATATAATCACACATTGTTTATATATATATAATGCTAGTATTTTAAATACATATAAATTTCATTTTTTTTTTATTTTACTTAAAGAATTATATGAGTCTAAATAATAGATATATGAGCACATCTATTAAGAATCTAGTTGAATTTTATAACATTGATAACTACCAAAATGAGTTGTTAATTAAACAAATAAATATTTTTTGTAAATTTTATAAACAATTTGAAAATGTTGTTAGTAAGCCGGTTTATAATCAAAAATATAATAAATATTATTCTACAAACAAATCATTTAAATCCATTGACCCAAATAAAAAAACCATATTTGAAAATGACACTGTTTGGGAAAATTATAAACCAACTAATGATAATAAGAATATTAGACGAATTATAAATAATAATTTAAACAAAATTAGTAATGATAACTTTAAAATTGTTTGTAAAGAACTTATTGCTGAAATAAAAAAAATAGATAATTTTAATTTAATAGAAATTTTAAATAATGAAATATATGAAAAAATGATATTTGATATTAAATTTCAAGAATTATATTACAGTATCCTCAAAAAAATTTGGGAAATAAATATTAATCCTAATATTACTATTATTATTCAAGAAAATGATAAATATTTTTGGAAAAGAAAAACTCCCGATGTCGAAAAAGAAGAGCTTTATGGACCTTTTGAATCAAAAACTGATGCATATAACAATATTAATAAAAGTATTAATCTTCGAAAATATTTCATTAGCAAATTAAATAAAGAATTTAAATCTAAACATTTATACTATGAGAAAATTGATGAGGAATCTGATGGTGACGCAAAACATAGATTAAAAAGAAAATGTTTTGGTCCCATTGAAATAATACAAAAACTGTATAAAGATAAACATATTAATCAAATTATAATATGTAATATCATTGAATCACTTATAAAATGTAATTCTCCTTATGCAATTGAATCAATAAATATATTATTGAAATATTGCGATACCAATATAAAGAGTGATTTGCCTACCAATCAAATTCTTAAAGAATATAGGGATAAAATAGTGGCTTTACAGCCGTCATACAGTAAAAATTTTAAAATAAAATTTTTGCTTATGGATATTTTGAAGTATATTGATAATTTAATGAAATCAAATACGAAAAATAATATTTATGTTCCTGTTAAGAAAACTCAGACTTACATAACCAAAATAAAAAATATGGATAATTACTTGAAGAAAAATATTTTCAAACATAATAGCATTAATATTGCTGAAATTTTCAGTAATAGTCAGTATAATAAAACAAATCTTATAAAAATATTAGTAAATAATGCAATTAGATATAATAATCATTCAAACTTTATTTATGGTATTTTGAGAAATAATTTTGAGAAAAATATAATAAAAAAACAACATTTCCGAGAAGTATTTAAAATTATTGAAACTACTTCATCCGTTGGTAATAATTATTATGTCTTCAAAAATAGCTGTACAAAATTATATTATCATCCTTAAATAATACAAAGACTTAAACTTTATTGTTTGATTAACAATTGATTTAGCTTGTTATATTGACTATATGTACGACTATCATATTCTTGTAATCTTTTTTGTCTATTTTGTTCTTCTTGTTGTCTTTTATGTTCTTTTATTCTTTCTAGTTCCTTTTCTTGTTCATTCATTACATAAGAGAGTTTGGATCGGGCATGTTGTAAATCTTTTACATTTTTATATTGTTTAATCTTAACATTGTTAATATTAATCATATTATTATCATAGTGAGCTTGTTTATAGTCTGTATATCCAAGACCACAATTTTCACCACTGAAATTATCTATTTCTCCTACACCAAGTTCGACACAACTCGACGCCCCAGAACTTGAATGAAGCGCAGCCGGCTCTTGATATTCAATTATATCAGATGTGGTATTAGCCTTCATTTTATCAAAACTCATATTAAATACTTCTTTATTAAATTTTTGTCCAAAAACCATTTGATTATTGTTAATTTCCACATCTTTTTCACTTCTAGGACCACCCTTTATAAGATCACCATAACCAGAATCATATACACTACTAATTTTATATTGATCAAAGATCTTGTTAAATTTACTAATATCAAAATTATCTTTATCTAAATGAACGTTATATTTTGGTTCATTGAGATTATCTTCATATTGTTGAAAAACGACATCTTGATTCATTTTAGCTTGATGTTTATTCTGATTTTCCAATTTATTCAAAATATAATAATATGATTGAGTAATGAGCTTGAATTCATAATCGGTTTTTCCTCCATTTTTATCTGGATGGTATTTCAATGCTAATTTTCGATAATTCACTTTGGCCTGTCTGGCATTACAATCTTTATCTAAACCGAGAATACTATATGGATTATATTTCTGTTCGAATTGACTTATCATATTATCAAGTCTTTCTCGTCTGGTTTTTTGTTCATTTTCAAAACGTTGTCTTCTTTGTTTTTCTAGTCGATTAAAATTATCCAATTCTTTTTTCTCTAATTCATCAATATTTTTAATGGTCTCATTGACATTAAATATATCTAATGATTGTGCCATTATTGGTTGAATCTGATAATTATAATCATTTCCTCCATTATATCCTCCTCCACTGTGTCCTCCACCATGTCTAATCGGATCATTCCTTACATTTACCATGCCTCGGTTCGGATTTGAATAATTCGGATCATTAGATACATTCTGTTTATATGGATCAATATATTGATCTTGAACAGGTGGTGCTCTTTGCTGTTGATAATATTGCTGTGGTTGTGCTCTTTGCTGTTGATAATATTGCTGTGGCGGTGTTCTTTGCTGTGACTGTTGGTAATATTGGGGCTGTTGATCATAAGAACTTGAATTACCCATTTTTTAATTATATTTTAATTATATACAATAATTTTTTGAAAAAAAATAAACTTAATATAATATATATGACAACTCAAATAAATCAATATGGTTCATATTTTAATGATAATTTAGTTACTAAAATTCACAATACAATTGTAAAAATGCCAAATGAAATACGAACAAATGAAGAAGGTCTTATTTATTTGCTTTTTAGAGAAAACTACTATAAGAAAATATTTACCGCTGTCCAAAAAGCAGGAAAATATAATAAAGAAAACAAAAGATATTATTTTGTTTTCTATGACTTTATTACTAAGAAAAACACAAGACTTAATGCTAAAGAAATATATCTTGCTATCAATCAAATCAATACACCTGAAAAACTCAAATGTTATGTTGGACAACAATTGTTGGACAATAGATTAATTAATCGGGATTTTTACGAAAGAAATTATAGTGATGCTCCATATAATTTTATGTCACTCAGCGGTTTTAATGATTATCTCAAAAATAATATTTATTACTATCTCTACAATAATACTCAATTAAATTGTAATTGTGATTATAGAAATATTACTGACCCATTATCAGCTTTCGAAACCAATGCATCTGTATATAACGCATTTTATGATGTTTATCAACAAGCACTCCTATTTTCCAATATTTATAACAAAATTAATCAAGTAAAGAATATGCTTCTCAGAGTAAAAAAAACTAATTGCCCCATTAGTTTATCAACTGCTCTCTTTACCGGTCTTTTGCCAGGAGAGCAAAGACATGTTTATCCAAGTAATGAAATTTTATTAATATATAATACCATCAAAAGTCTTTATACTTAACCATACCACGGTGGAACGTCCTCAATTGAGGACAATTTTATAAAAAATATATGTTTAAACGTATTTAAATATATGTTCAAAACTCAATCACTGTGGAAAGGTTAAGAATAATCTGAAATTATCAATGCTAAGTCTTTCAAGTAATTTCATTAAATACATTTGTTAAATTCAATTTTAATTTTATTATGGAATTTTTGATTCTTAAAGAATGGTATTAACCGACACTCAATTTTATCATATAGTTTAATTTTCATCAAATCCTTGTTGTATGGTAATCTCTCTTCAATGTCATATTTAGGAAAATAAATTAATAAATATTCATCTTTTATCTTAATAATAGTTCCTTTTAAGATCAATTCTTCTTCCAAATGATCTTTTTCTAATTGATAAATCAATCTACATTTATCTCGCATTCTATCTGCTTTCCTAATTCGCCTTTCAATATTATTTATCCTATTTACATCATCTTCACGCAAATCTACCGGATCAATCGTCTTTACTATTAATCTATTTACAATTTTATGAACAATAATATCATTATATCTTCTGATAGGTGATGTGAAATGAACATAATTCTTGATTCCTAATGCATAATGATATTTATCTTTTGCTATTTCATATATTGCCTTTTTAAAATTACGCATTCTAATATATTTCTGAGTTTTATCATCTAATTCGCTCAGTTCTTCCTCATTTTCAATTGGTACATCATGAGTTCGAATGATACAATTCTCCCCATATTTTTCTATTATTATTTCACCAATAGTTTTATTTGTCATTACCATTAAAAATTCAATAAATTTATGTGAATCTAATATGTCTTTATTCATTTCTTGACAAAATTTAATGCATTGTAAGCAATTTAATTCAGCTATGTTTTGTCCTATTCCACTCTTGATAATATAATCCACTTTACCATATGTAAAATTCCTAACATTCTTTACAATACTATTTTGTAAATGACGAGAAATTACTTTTCCCTTACTATCAAATGTGAAAATTAGACTCTTTGCTCTCCTGTTTCTACCTCTAACAAGAGAACAAATATTCTCAGAATATATATCAGGTAACATTGGATTTTCTATCCCTTGTTCATTATAGATTGTATAACATCGTTTTTTAACTATCTCCTCTATTGTATCATCAATATAAAATACAACATCTGCAATATGTATCCCTATTTCGTATGTATCTCCTTTTTTTTCGAAATGAAAAGCATCGTCAATATCTACACATCCTCGCGGATCAATCGACATAACTCTATAATCACATGTTTTCTCTTGTAACTCCTCAATATATGCAGTATCTTTAATGATTTTGTTCCTTAAATGATTACTTTTTTTGATAATAACCTGCCATAATTTAAATCCTTCATTATAAATTGAACATTCATGAATAGCTAATATATAATTCATTTCAGCTTTATAATCTCCAACTGGGCCGATAATTCTTTCTAAAATCCCCCGTGGATATTTACCCTCTATATGATTATGATGAGATATCAAAACATATAGATTCACACTGGATCGTTCTTTAGTATGAACAAAATATCGCTCTCCTTTATGTGATATAAATAAAAGTATTGGTATATTACGCTTATTTTTACCGTATTTTACTGATGAAAATAATTTTAACACTCCTGGAATAAGTTTAGTCATTATTAATAATAATGATTGAACTATTTTAAGTAAATAAGATTTTAGTCTTTCTCGAGAAGTCTAAGAAGTGCTTGATTAGTCTTTTCAAGCATAGCTGTCTGTTGCTGAACTGTAAAAATCAAATCATTCATCTTTTCTACAATATTATTTCCTTCAGTATCTTCGAATACTGCGGTTAGGACATTATATAATGGGTGTTCGGTAATATCGACCGTGACATACTCAGAATCGTTATCACTCATTTCTTCGGATTCATCATCGGACTGCATCTGACGATCATCTGCATCGTTAAATTGTTTTGTATCGTTAAATCGTTCTTCTTCAGTAGACATATTTTATAATTAATCCTATTATTATAAATATTAGAAAACAAACGATTAATATTATATTTTTTTTTTTGCCCGATTTTTTAGAATACTGGTTAAGAGATAAATCTATGTATCCTCCTAATCTATTTGCTTTTTTCTTTATATATAATTTAATATTTTCCTTCATATCTAATCATGATTAAGAAAAAAATGATTGTCCAATTGCGACAACATAATAACTGACAATACTCAATATAATTACTAGACTTGGCAAAATAAATTTTTTACACTTTTCATCAGAATTAAATAAATGAGGTTTGTAATAATATAACAGTCCAATCAATATTAAATAGATTATAAGTGCATATTTTAATAAATTATTCATATTATATTTATTGTTTATATTATTTTTTTTACAATGTAGTTATATAGATGAAAATACTTATTATATTATTAATAATTTGTATAATAATATATTTTAAAATTAATTCTAATAATATTGAAACATTTTATACATTTTTCAAACCATATTACTCAAATGAAAAAAATTACAACTATGATTTATATACCAAAAAATTATACAATAATATTGCATTTGAAAATAAATTTAATTATAAACCTTTGATTATTGCATCTAATAAAACGAAAAATAATTTCTTAGAATTAATAACCAAAATAATTTTGGAAAAATCACAAATTTTACATATTAATTATTTATATTACGACAATTATTATAAAATGTTACATGATTTAAATGATAATAAAGTTCAACTTATTAACACATCATATCCAATATTTGACCATATACATAACATACCCAATGTTAGATATGTTTGTACTACTGATATTAAATATATTTATATATGCAAAAGATCAGATAATTATGCATTGAAAAATTTTTCTTACATTCATAGAAATACTAAAATTGGAATTCTAAAAGAAGATGAATCTTATATTTTTGTTAAAATGGTAACAGATTTTATTGGATTGAAGGAAAATAAAGATTATAAAATTAAAATATATGAAACTGAAGATCATTTACTTGATGATTTAAATAATAATAAAATAGCAATAGCTGTATTTAATGATACCTATCCACCACAAGTATTCAAAAAATATCATAATATGGAACTGATGGAACTTAATGGATTCAGAAGTAATATTTTCTTCGAACAATATAAACAATATTTTTCTAGACAAATAATTGATCTTAATAATATGGGTTCTCAATATTTACCCAAAAGTTATGATACAAAAACTTATACTATGTTCAATCCAGATTTTGAAATTGTTTCATTTGAAACTTTTATACTTACCAATACAAGTGTTACGGATGAAAATATTGAAGATATTTTAAAATCCATAAATAACAGTATTCCGTTATTGAATCGTCTTCCTCAATATAGAAAAGCTAGTATTAAATACAATAGCAGTATAATGAATAAAGTTGTATATGGTTTATTACCCAGTAATGGCACATTGAAATATTTGAATAAATATGGTTACATTTCTGATATTGACAATGCAAATTGCAAATATTTTATTGGAAAAGATAAATGTACAGAAGAAAATCTGGCTTTACTGACTTAATTGATTTATTTTGAATTGTTTAAAATTATAATAATTATCTCTATTCAATTTATCGTCTTTGAATACATAATCTGGTCCATTTAAATGTGGATATAATTTTCGATCATACTGCTTGTCACAACAATTATCAATCTTTGTTACTGGTTTCCACGATTTATTGGGATCACAGTTATAACATAACGGTCTAGTGGTATTTGTATTTAAATAATATCTATATCCCATATTTACCATATTTAATGGTAATTCACAATAACCATTAGTTTTACATTTTCCATAATCATTTGGATAATTTTTATTAGATTTATAAAATATACAATCACTATCTTCTTGACAGGGTGTATCCCATACACCTGTTTGTTTTCTTTCACCATAGAAATTAAAACTGCTTTCACATATATTTTTATTTGAAGCTGGTAAAATTGTTTGTGTATCCATTTGGGGATTAATTATATCATTTGCATTTGTTGTCATACATACATATTGCCTATCTATCTTACTGCTTTCTTTTATTGTATCTATTTTTTTATTTATTTCGAATATATCTTGATTCAATATTTTATCGTTTGTATTTCGATAATAATCATTTAAAATATAATAATTATCATCTTGTGTTTTTCCATCAGGCATTAACAGTTTATCTGTTGTCATATATCCAATCATATTAAAATTACCAATTTTCACTTCATCCGTCTGTGTCTTTATACCTTTAAAATATAAAACTGGTGCATAGCTGATTCCTTCACTGAAAAGTATGATAGTCAGAGTAAATATATATTCATTTAAATCGTTTTTTTCTATTTTTTCAATTTTATAACTATAAATATTGTAATCTTGCTTGCCATATTTAATAAGTTGTTCATTCGTTAATGTATTTTCCTGATATTCATTGAATCTACTTAAAAAAGTGGTTATTATATTATTTTTGGGAAATTCTTCAGAATAAGGTGTTTCAAATATATTAAATTTATCAGGTTTATATTCATAATAACGATTTGTCCAAGTAATAAGATTACTTTTTAATATATCTATTTTCTTATTTTCATTAGTTATTTCAGTTAAACCACGTAAATGCTCGTTAAAATTAGATGAATTAATATTCTTTTTAAAATTATTATCAATATTTAATATACCCATTTGATATTTTCTGTTTAGGAAATTCAGTGATTCAGGTAAAACTACATCATCTGTATTAACTATTGCATAATTTTTCAATAAATTTCTTCTTACTCCATCAGCTTCCGGATCAACATACCATTCTTCTCCATATCCTGAATTATTTACCTCTTCCTCATTACCAAACGGATTAGATACATATAACGGTGGAAAGGAAAAATGTTCTTTTACTGCCCAATTATTCCAAATAAAATATATAACTAATAAAATTATTAATATTATTAGTATCATCTATAATAATATTATATAAAATTTATGTAAAAAGGTCTGATAAACTCTCTCCTTTCATATGTATTCTTTTTATTGCTGCTGATAATTGTGGGCTTACATCGATAATACTCAACTTTTTACATTTTTCTAAATTTTCCGTTTGATCAATACTATTAGATACGATCATTCGTTCAATGAAATCATATTTGTTTATCTGTTCAATACAATCCTTTGTAAAATAACCATGTGTAATTAATCCAATTACACTCTTATATCCTTTCTTTTCGAGTTGTTCAGCAGCCTTAATGAACGTTCCACCCGAATCAATTATATCATCACATATAATTGCTTTAGTATTCTCAATTTCACATGAACAATCACATATCATTATAGTTTTGGAAATACGACCACCGTTGGAATAATCTCGTTGTTTATGCATAATAAGAGTTTTTAAACCAAACACTCTTGCGAATTTAAGTGTTCTTTTTACCGCGCCTGCATCAGGTGCAACTATAATAAAATTATCTTTAAAATCATTAAAATTATAGAGCTCATGCAATTTTTTTCCGAATAATTGAATACTATAGAGATTATCAACAGGAATACGAAAAAATCCTTGGATTTGACTGGCATGAAGATCCATACACACTAATCTAGTCAAACCAGCCAATTCAAACATATTCGCTAATACTGCAGCAGAAATAGGAGCTCTACTTTCATCTTTACGATCCTGTCTACTATAAGCATATAACGGCATTACTAATGTTATTGTTCTTGCCATTGAACGTCTCAATGCGTCTATAAGAAATATTGTTTCCATTACGATGGTATTAACATTAATTGTACTGTTATATCCACTTTGTATTACCACTATATCTTCTCCTCTAACAGTATCTTTGATCTCAATTTTAATTTCTCCATTATTAAAAAGTCCTAAACTAACATTTAACAGTTTAATACCTAATATTAGGGATATATTATATGCTAAATTACAGTTAGAACTTCCTGAAATCAATAACATTATTTTATTAAATTAATGTTATTAAATCTTTAGATATTAAACGATTTTATTTTATATGTTTTGTTTTACTTGCTGGAATAAAATCAACGTCATTGCTATTGTTGTTGTTTTGTTTATCAAAAAGTGAATATATGGCATTTTGGAGATTTTTAGTTTTGATTGGTCGATTTACATATCCACCTTTTTGTTTTTTAGTTTTTTTCTCAATCATGAATGTAACATACATTATATAATAATATTAGAAATTTTCGTCATAGTATTCTTCATCACTACTGTCAAATTCATCGTCTGGAGCTTTATCAATATTTCGCACTATATCCGAATATTCATAACTATTATATTTAATAAAATTATAAAGATCAATTGTAAAATCACCAGTTTTATCATCAAATAACGGTTCATCCATTCTATTTATATATCTTTTGAATCTATCAATGCTACTATAACAATTATCTGTATATTTATAATCAAAATCAAAATTTGGATCACAAAATGATGTTTTATCTGGCTCTTCATCAGAATCAACTTTATTGGCAGATTCATCTTTGGATAACTCTTCTTCTGATGGCTCATTGGATTCATCTTTTATCAATACTGGTTGTAGGCTATCATCTAATTCTTCAGAAGGTTCTATTACTACCTCTTCCTTTATTAAACTTTTAGTTACAATTGCTTTCCAATCCATTTTTGAATTAATATATATTTTATATAAAAAATTCTTTTAAGTTGTTTCATATTCTACTTGGACGAATATCCATTGTGGAACAACTCTCATATACTTATTAGCCTTTTCGATCTCTTGCATTTTTTCATGAGCTTTCTGATATAATATCTCGGTATCCATATAAAGATTGGTTAATTTGTTTCCTTGATTAATAATTTTAGGTACATCTTTTTCCTTGACCAACTGAACAGTTTCAGGTATTGTGAAAATTTTTTCTTCTTTTTCAGGTTCATCTGTCTTTTTATAACGCGACAAAGCCTTTGAAAGACTTCTATATTTTCTGGGTAATCCATCTATTATATCACATCTAGATTCTGAATGTTTTCCACTTGAATATGCATAAGTAAGTTCAACAAAATCTCTAAAACTATTATTATCTTTTATAATATGAACATTATGTTTTTTGCAATAGTTGCAAAGTCTATAAAAAAAATAATGTAATCCATTCTTATTGGATCTATACCATTCCATTAATTTAGTCATATTTTATTTATATAATATTTCTTATCTCTTCAAACCATTTTCACTTTTTGGTTTTACTGCTTTTTTTTTAGTTATCGTTCGTTTTAATTCAACTTTTTCACTTTTTCCTCTAGAATTATATAAATAATCAGTTATTTCTTTGGCTTTTTCTTTGCTTTTAAAGTATTCTGTTAGTTTAGATAGAATATAACCCTTAGAAACACTTTCTGTTACATTAGAAGTAACATATCGGAGTTTTCCATCACTTAACACAATATTTTTATTTTTCATGTTATTCTCATTCATAAAGCCTAGAATATATGTATCTAATTTGGCTTTTTCTTTTCTTAGAGAATCATTTAGGTCTTTAATTTTGTTTATTTTATTATCGATTTCTACGAGTTTTTGGATTGCATCTTTGAATTCGTCAGACATTTTATATTACTTTTATAATATATTCTTTAAATATTTTCCAATTTCGATATAAACACATATAACTTATCAACCTTAATCTCAAATTAAATTTCAAATCTTCTTGGTCAAATCAACATTGGAAATAATCATTCTTCGACAACAATATCTTGTTAAACCCATTTTATCTAATACTTTTTTCTCGATATTATTGAGAGGTTTATCTACATCATTAACAGTTTTTTCGATATGAATATTTTTACTCATATCAATTCCAGCTTTATTGTAATGTTCGGTTACTTCTTTAATGTATGGTTTCCATAAATGACTTATTGGCTTACCACATGTGAAACATACCATAGGAATAATCATTTTGTATAATATATTTAAATATAATATTATTTTAAATAGTTTAGATTTCATTTTTTTTATTTTTATAAAAAATAGGATTAATAATTAAATGAGTTCCCAGTTAGTGAATTTTTTAAGCAAATTAAAAATAACTGATTATAGTAATATGGTTTTTGATTTTTTTAAGAAAAAAAAATCAGATAAACAAATTCTTGATCCATTAACAACAATTGTTAAAATTGCATTGTTATCTTTTTATGAAAAAGGTTCTAAGCTCAGTATAATAAATAATAAAATATGTATTCAAGAACCATCTTTTTATCAAGGTACTGTTAGATGGACTTATGGAGATTCTAGAAATAAACTTTTTAATTTAAGAGAACCTATAGAATATTGTATGTTATGGTTTCCATATTCAAAATATAAAGAACTGAAACAGATATATTTATTGGCAATTAATGGCCTTAATAATCTTAAAGAATCTTATAAAGATGATGATGACAACTATGATTTAATAGACCATCTTATTGATTACTATGTTAAAATTATTAATGAAAATTTTAAAAATATGGAAAAAAGAGTTCAAGAAGGACTTATGGAACAAAGCATTATTTTAAGTGATAGACTTCAAGGTAAAATAAAAAAAATATGGACATTGGATGATATTAAACTTGTGAATGGATATTTCGATATATTAAGAAAAGATAAAGATAATAAAAGAATATTTGATTCCATAAATGTTTTCTTGGACGGAAAAGATGAGCTTATCCGGAAATGCATTCAGAAATATAGTACAGAATTATAGGACTAGTGTGTTTATAATTCTATTATTTTAATGTTTATTGAAAATATAAAATGGATAATATTGATATTCTCAATCTAAAAAGAAAAGTTCGCGAACTTGAAATTCAGCACAATAACCTAACAGCCCTTGTAAAAGTTTTGTATAATAATATCAAACAGCTCAAATCTGGACTTGCATCTGGTGAATCCGTTCAACAGAGCCAGCCTCTCCTTAATACTGGTGGCAGATCAACAATGGTGAATAGATCTTACAATGACATCAAAGCCGATGAAATTCTTAGTCAATTGGTCGCTAATGTACGATAAATATATAAATAATATATATATATGGCAAGTAAAGAAAATAATAATGTTTTTGCAAATCAAAATTTTTCTAAATTTTATAATATTGATCTAAATATTATTCCAAAAAATTTTAGGAAAAATTTACCAAATAAAAACAGTAATAAAGAACAATATGTTAACAAAAATATTTAAAAATATAATAAGATAATGACATCACTCAGTAAAAAATTAAAAAATAGTAAATATAATTTTTTAACTGAATATATTAATAACTTTAAATTTAATGTGTATTTCTTAATGTTTAGCAAATATATTGTTGAAAAATTGCAAATATCTTATTTGGATATAGATTTTTGCATTAATTTCTTGATAAATGTTTATTTTATTCATAATATATTCCCTCCAAGTGAAATTTTAGTAAGAGGAGGTAAATCATATTTTAGGGGATTATACAAAGATTTAGATAGAATAACATTAATCATAAAAGAAAACAACAAAGAACCGTTAAATTATACTGAAAATCAAGTATCAAAATTATTACATTATTTTGATCAAAATATTCCAAATAATATAAAAATAGAATCAAATGCTAAAATATATGAACTTATCAGAGGAAAAAATATTGATTTAAAAACACTTGCATTGATATCTAATTTAATAGTTCAAGATTCATTTATAAACTTTATTAGTGGAGCAGCTAAAATGTTCATGTCCTCTTTTTTGGGAATTATTGTAAATGAATCAATCGATACAAAAACTCTAATCGATAGTGGTGCAATATTATATGGCAGAAACAATTTAGATATACGTGATAAAATAGAATTAAGTTTTGATGAAAATAAAACCCTGTTAAAATGTAACATCATGAGAAATAGATATATGGGATTTTATTATAATGGATCAATGAATACTGAACATGTATTTTTAATTCCATTTTTATTTGGAATTAATATTGATTATACAGATCATAATAAAAATAAAATTATTATTGAATCATGTATTCCAGATTTTTATGAAAAATTATTGGAACTAAAACAGATAAATTTTGAAAACCCCAATAAAAACTCAATAAAAATATCAATAAATGAAATTTTTAATAAATTAAATAAATTGAAAAAATTATTACGAATAAGAAATAATACTCATACACGAAAAGTTACAATTAATAGAGCAGTACTTAATAAAAAACATGGAACATATACCATTAATGGTGAAGAATATATTATACCTAAAAGTAGTATCGGAATTAGTCGAAAATATAATACATTAATTAGTGATTTAGATGGTGAAAATCCCATACATACCTTGCAAAACATACAAGCAATTGTTCAAGAAGAATTAAATAAAAAGAAACGTTTGCATTCATCTAAATATTATAATGATAAACAACAGTTATTAAATAAAATCAATAATTTAATAAATGAACTCATAAATAAACTATCTCCATAAACTATTTAATTTCTTATAACCAATACTAATTCCATGTTTTTCTTTCAATTCATTGATTATAAACTTTTTAGAAGTTTTATGATCCTTATATCCCCTTATCAGTTCCACCTGTTCATCAGTATATTTTGATTTTCTAGTTGTATTTACAGGTTTAATATATTCATATTTCAATTCTCTTCCTTTATTCGTCATCAAATATCCATATATCCGTAGGTTTCCATGATGGATTTGTTCATGATGTTTTTCACAAAGCACTACTAGATTATCCAATTCATCACGTTGAAGATAATTATCTTTCAATTTCATTTTATTAAATTCATGTTGTTCATTGATATGATGTGTATGAAGTTGAATTTCTGTTTTCTTTTTTCCACAAATTGTACATGCATCCACATAAAGATTCTTATTATAATTACTCTTATCTGTTTCTAATAAATTCATAGATTTATTTAAGATTTTACATCGAGTTTTATATGCATCCTTGTAAAAATCATCATCATTCAATATATACTTAGCAATTTCTAAACCATAAATATCATTTCCAGCACCATCCTTTAATTTTCGTTCATATACTATCTTCCCCTCATCATATGTAACACTCAAATGTTTAAATTCCAAACCATTCGTCCCCTTTAATAAACCAGTCAATTTGTGAAAATGAGATGCCATAATAAAACAACTACCATTTTGAATAAAACGATCAATTGCAGCTTTCACAATAGATAATGCACTAATCTCCTCTGTTCCCTTACATACTTCATCACCTAATATAATACTATATTGATTTGAATGATTAAGAATAGATTTCAATTCACTCATTTCCACAACAAATGATGATTGTCCTTTAAAAATATTATCATCACTATTAATCCTTGTAAAAATCTTATGGAAAGGTTTATATATGAAATTTGAACAGGAAACCCACATACCCATCTGTGCCAATACAATATTAAGTCCCACAGCTTTACTAAGGGAACTCTTTCCTGACCCATTAACACCATAAAGTAATATTCCACCCTTTCCAATTTTAATATCATTCGGTACATATTGTGATGAAAATGGAAGTCGCTCAATAATTGGGTGTCTAATAGCCTTAGCATCAATGAAACTATGATCTGATTCTACTATTTGAGGACGACAATATCCATAGATATAGGATGCATGAGTATTACTCTGAATAACGTCAATATCGCTCACAATTCGCACAATATCTGTAAATACCTTACCATATTTACTACTAAGTTCTCCTAAAATCTTTTGATAAACTATTTTTACCTTTTTTTTAATCTTATTCTTAGCATCAATGTAATCTTGAGATGCTTCATCAAATTTTTCATTCACCAACTTAACTGATGAACCAGTATGTTTTCGAGATTCATATCCGATTTTATCAGGAGGATATTTTTTCTTAATTTGTTGATATCTCTTGTTAGTCATTGATATGAAATATCCACCAGTTTCAGTATGATATAATTTGGCATTATCTCCTACTGGACATACTAATTTAGACATACGCATTACTTCATATTTCATATATTTCATTGTCTTTTTCATTATTGCATTAAGTTTGTCAATATCCTCATCTATCCCCGGAAGAATAAAACTCTCAGTAATCCTATCAAAATTGATTTTAGCCATTATTTCCATATCAAATTTGGATTTATAGTCTTTAATAAAAGCATTATACTCATCTAAATCACATTTATATTCAAATAAATCAATCACTTCAAAAATATTCTTATTAGATGAATCCAAAGAATAAAATTGAGCAGGATGAAGATTACCCAACATAATCTTGCGGAAATATCGTTCCATATCATATATTTGCCCCAACTTCTTTCTAATTATCTTTCTCTCGTCCACATCTCTTTTCATAAAATCCGTAATGGTCTGATAACGTCTGTTGAGTTCTTCCGCATCAATTGTGGGATTGGCAATATTGTATTTGAGTTGTCGTTTTCCCATGCTGGTTTTCGTAAAATTAATAATATCAAACAAACATTTCTCATTATTGTTTTTAATAGAATCCAGATTATTGAAATATATATTAAGCTGATAAATAGTATTATTATATAAAATACAATGAGTATCCTTGTTCCATAGAATGGGTCGATTGATTTTATTAATAATATTTTCATTATGTTCATATGCAAATGTCAAAAGCATTACATATGATTTACATCCAAGTAAAACTTTTTCCAAATTTAAATATTCAATTGTACTTAACATTCCGCTCTCATGAAATATCTTTTCCAAAAATTGATTCATGTAATTCACTTTGAATATATCATCTTTATCCTTTCTTTTGGAATTATAAACCTTTCTTCCACGCCCCTCAATCGTAAGTTTGAGTTTATCCTCTAAATCCTTTGGACATTTATATATAATCTCTCTAGGACTATGTGTCTCGATAAAACGGAAAAGTTCTTCCATTATACCCTGTTCATCTCCTTTCTGAGAATAAGTTTCATATATATAATTTTTTCCTGTACTCAAATCAATTACTGAAATACCAATACTGTATATTTGTTTTCCCGATATCCTGCATTTATCCTGTTCTAAAATAACTGAAATCACATTATTAGTATCACTATTAGTCTCATCTATGCATGTTCCAGGACTTAGGATTTGAGTAACTTCTCTAGTGGGCATGGGAGGAGGAGTTGTTTGTTCAATCATAACAATGGTATAATTGTTTTCTAAGAGAATACTGAGATATCTCTGAATGGAATGCGTTGGAATACCAGCCATTAGAGCATTTTTCCGACTGTTTTCTAATATACTCTTATCACGCCGCGTACATAAAATATTAAGCATACCAGTGATATTGAAAAGATCGCCTATTTTTTCTCTGTCATTATCTACACCATATATTTCAAAGAAACTTCCTACTTGCATTAGTACAAGAGTCATTATCCCATATTTTGCTTCATATTCTTTCTGTAATTTAAAATATTGTTCAATCAAATTTGTGTTTTTAATTTTCATGATATTATTATATAAAGAAAAAAGCTTTATATTCTTTTATATATGGAAAAAATAGAAAAGGAATTTAGAAGAATTGAGAAGATCATTCAATGTCCAAATTATCATCCTCTCCAAATTTTTGGACTTAGTCCGAATTTTAATAAATATATGTTAAAAAAGGAATATTATCGCATTTCTTTACTCCTACATCCAGATAAATCCTTTGATAATGACAGATTCACTAGGTTATTCACTATTATTACTGAAAAATACAAAATTCTGATGAATAATAACGAATCTATGCATAAGGAACCCGCAAAATCTAAGAAAAAAATAGATATAATTAACCTTATCACGGTGGTTGAGTTTTTGACCTATGTTTAAATATATTTAAACATAGATTTTTTATAAAATTATCCTTTATAAAGCACCACGACATAATTAAAG
>JGI10211J14876_10000373_pt1 | contig 19032 bp, 24 predicted proteins | sample Etolagsediment_FD_14876 | JGI IMG/M metagenome (IMG submission 14876)
TCGCAAGAAGTGCAGGCGGGTATGCCCAATTAATGGCTAAGGAAGGAAAGTACGCACAGGTGAAACTTCCCTCAGGCGAGGTACGGATGATTTTATTAGGCTGCCGGGCTACCATTGGTGAAATAGGGAATTTAGATCATGAAAATATCTCCCTTGGTAAGGCAGGGAGAGCACGGTATTTAGGAAGAAGACCGCATGTAAGGGGTGTAGCCATGAACCCAGTTGATCATCCTCTTGGAGGCGGGGAAGGAAGATCATCAGGGGGTAGGCATCCAGTTACGCCGTGGGGAGTACCTACTAAGGGTTACAGGACAAGACGTAACAAGACGAGTGATAAATTAATTATCAAAAGAAGGAAATAGGAAAGGAGAGAGGATTGCCACGTTCAGTAAAGAAGGGACCTTTTGTGGATGAAAGTCTCATGAAGAAGGTAAATAGAGCCATAAAGGAAAACAGTCATCAGGTTATTAAGACATGGTCTCGGCGGTCTACTATTTTTCCAGAGTTTATAGGTTTAACCTTTGCTGTGCATAACGGGAAGAAATTTGTTCCGGTATTTATCACTGAAGATATGGTAGGACATAAATTAGGTGAATTTTCACCAACAAGGATATTTTATACCCATGCCGGAGGGGATAAGAAATCTCGTTTGAAAGGGAAGAAATAATAATGCCCATCCATTGGTTCATAGGATATTCCACTTTTCCATATGGATTAGATTAATTGCTGATAGGAAACAATACTGCCTATAGGGTTGAGAATTTTCGATATATTGAGTAAGACATGGAAATCAAGGCTATTGCAAAGTACATACGAGTATCTCCCAGGAAGATAAGACTACTTATGAGGGAGATAAGAGGGAAAAAGGTTGAAGAAGCATTAAACATATTAACCTTTGCTCCGCAAAAAGGGGCCCCTATTTTACGTAAGTTAGTCAATTCTGCTATTGCTAATGCGAGCCAACGTCCTGATACAGATGTGGACAGCTTGTTTATAAAGCATATATTTGCGGATGAGGGACCAACTTTGAAACGATTTCGACCAAGGGCTATGGGTAGGGCAACGAGAATAAGAAGGAGAACCAGTCACTTGACGATTATTCTCGATGGGAGATAACCCTTTAAACTTTGAGCACTTAACTTGACAGATTAGAGGGAGGTTTTAGTGGGTCAAAAGGTACATCCAGTAGGATTAAGGCTGGGCATTAATAGGACATGGAATAGCAGGTGGTTTGCTGGTTCTGAGTTTGCCTCACTCGTTATAGAAGACGAGGAAATTCGGAGATTTTTAAAAAAGCGGCTGTATCAGGCTGGTGTATCTAAGATAGAGATCGAAAGAGCTGCTAACAAGATAAGGCTTAGGATCTATACATCGAGGCCTGGGATTATAATTGGCAAGAGAGGGGCAGAGATAGAAAATTTAAAGAAGGAAATAGAGAAAAAAATAAAACGAGAGTTTTTTATTGATATCAAAGAGGTAAGAAGGCCGGAATTAGAAGCTCAACTAGTTGCAGAGAATACAGCGATACAATTAGTTCGTAGGGTGGCGTTTCGCAGGGCAATGAAGAAGAGTGTTAATTTGGCGATGAGATTTGGTGCGAAGGGTATAAAGATCTCCTGTAGTGGGAGGCTCGGTGGAGCAGAGATGGCAAGGAGAGAGTGGTATAGAGAGGGAAGGGTACCATTGCATACCCTCAGAGCAGATATAGATTATGGATTTACTGAAGCCTTCACAACGTATGGGGTGATAGGAGTAAAGGTAGCCATCTTTAAAGGCGAAATTTGGCCTAATAAGGGGGAATAGAAAGGTAGTGTTATGTTAAGCCCAAAAAAGGTTAAACATAGAAATATTCAAAAGGGTCGAATGAGAAGGAAGGCCTATAGAGGCTCAGACCTTGAGTTTGGTTATTTTGGCTTGCAGGCAAAGGAGTGTGGCTTTATGTCTGCCAGACAAATAGAGGCAGCAAGGATAGCTATAACAAGAGCTGTTAAGAAGGGTGGCAAAATATGGATAAAGGTTTTCCCAGACAAACCGATAACTAAAAAACCTGCTGAAACAAGAATGGGGAAAGGCAAGGGTAATTTTGAAGAGTGGGTAGCAGTAATAAAACCCGGTAAGATTTTATATGAAATTGAAGGTGTTGATAGAGGGGTAGCTAAAGAGGCATTTCGGTTGGCTGGTCATAAATTACCATTTGCCACTAAATTCTTAAGTAGGAGTTTATAACATCGTGAAAGCAGGGGAATTACGGGAATTGAGTACCCAAGAATTAATAGAACGTGAAAAGGAAGTGGCAATGGAATTATTTAACCTTAGATTCCAAATGGCTACAGGCCAGTTAAGCAATCATACTGCTATCAGTAAGGCAAAAAAGGACATTGCCAGGGTTAAAACTGCATTGAAGGAAAAAGATGTCAGGAAAGATAGTGCTGGGTCATAATATGGAGATACGTAGTAAAAGAAAAGAGATGACAGGTGTTGTTTTAAATAACACGATGGATAAGAGTGTGAAGGTCTTAGTTGAACGATTGGCCAAGCATAAAAAATATAAAAAGTATATTAAGTACCGGGTAAAATACCTGGTGCACGATTCTCATAATAGATGTCAGATAGGTGATAAAGTTAGAATAATTGAAAGTCGTCCGATAAGTAAGATGAAAAGATGGAGGGTGCTAAAAGTTATAAGGTAAAATTTTAGAGCGCCTAAAAAGGGCTAAAGGCATTGAGAAGATCATTTTTTTAGCATAAATTTTAGGCATTTTACGCACTCTAAACCAGCGTTCACGTAGGAACTACTATGATACAGGCCGAGACAATATTAAATGTTGCTGATAATTCAGGCGCCAAGAAACTTTATTGCATCAAGGTTCTTGGAGGAACAAGGAGAAGATACGCAAGAGTGGGAGATGTCATTGTAGTATCTGTTAAAGAATCTTTGCCTAATAGCAAGGTAAAGAAGGGTGATGTTTTAAAGGCAGTTATAGTAAGGACAGCTAAAGAGATTAGGCGCGATGATGGCTCGTATATCAAATTTGATGATAACTCAGCTGTACTAATAAATCAATTAAGTGAGCCAATTGGAACACGAATTTTCGGTCCCGTAGCCAGGGAACTAAGGTTGAAAAGATTTATGAAAATCATATCTCTTGCCCCTGAGGTACTTTAACCATAAGAGTATCTATTATGTCTAAGAAGAAATTTTACATAAGAAAAAATGATAAGGTAATGGTAATAGCCGGCAAGGAAAAAGGCAAAATTGGCACAGTGTTGAGAGTTATTTCCGAGAAGGAAGGGATTGTAGTAGAAAAATTAAATATGGTAAAGAGGCATACCAGACCGGGAGGTAAAAGCGCTAAAGGGGGAATTATTGAAAAAGAGGCCCCTATTCATATATCTAATCTTATGCTTGTCTGTGGAAAATGTGCTGAAACAACAAGGATAGGAAAAAAAGTGCTTGAGGATGGTAGCAAGGTTAGATTTTGTAAAAAGTGCGGGGAGATATTAGATAAGTAACAACAGGTAATCAAAGTTTATGTCTCGATTAAAAGAAAAATATCGTAGAGAGATTGTGCCGGTTATGACCAAGGAGTTTGGTTATCGAAATATAATGGAGGTACCTAAACTTGAAAAGGTTGTTCTTAACATGGGCCTTGGTGAGGCAATACACAATATTAAAGTTCTGGATTCAGCTGTAGAGGAAGTAGCCCTCATTGGTGCACAGAAACCTGTTATCACAAGAGCTAAGAGATCCATTGCGAGCTTTAAGGTGAGGGAAGGTATGCCTATAGGATGTATGGTTACATTAAGAAGGGAGAGGATGTATTATTTTTTGGATAAACTTTTTAATGTAGCTCTTCCCAGGGTGAGAGATTTTCGAGGTTTATCAGATAAGGCCTTTGATGGCCGGGGTAATTATACATTAGGCATTAAGGAGCAGATTGTCTTTCCAGAGATCAATTATGATAAGATTGACAGGGTCAAGGGGCTTAATATTACTATTGTTACTACTGCTAAGACAGATGCTGAGGGTCGCTTTTTACTTGAGAATATGGGATTGTTATTTCGGAGATGAGAAAGGGGTTTTGCTTTGGCAAGAAAATCTTTGATTATAAAGGCAAAGAGAAATCAAAAATTTTCCACTCGTAAGTATAATAGGTGCCCTATTTGTGGCAGAAGTAGGGCTTTTTTAAGGAAATTTGGGATTTGTAGGATTTGTTTTAGAAGCTTGGCCTTAAGGGGTGATATACCAGGTGTTACTAAATCAAGTTGGTAGGCAAGGAAAAATGGAGATGCATAATGACCATGACTGACCCTATTGCGGATTTGATAGTGAGGATAAAGAATTCGATTATGGTCTCATACGATAAAATGGAGGTTCCATCCTCCAAGATGAAAATCAATATCGTTAAGATACTAAAATTTGAAGGGTATATAAGGAATTACAAGATAGTTAAAGACAGCAAGCAGGACGTTATAGTAATTTATCTAAAATATAATGAGGATAAAAGTTCTGTCATTAAAGATCTTAAGAGGGTAAGTAAGCCAAGCTGCAGAATATATTCAAAGTGTAATAAGATACCCCGGGTATTGAATGGCCTTGGTATTAATATTGTTTCAACCTCTAAAGGAGTACTGACCGATAGGGAGGCAAGAAAAATGGGTATAGGGGGAGAGATAATTTGCTCGGTTTGGTAAAAACTTAGGGGGTTTCGCCCCAATTGGAGTATTGGAGTGATGGAATGCTGGGGTGATGGTTTCAAGGGAATAAAAATTTATTTAGCTTTTACTACTTATTACTCCAACACTCCCTGGCCCAGACCCGCCTGCCAGATGGCGGGCAGGCCTGGCATGCAATAACTGAGGTATATAGATTATACTCCCGAAGTATTACAGCGGCATCATAATGCTCCAGAAAAGTCGCGCCAGGGCAGGCCATCATTCCATATGAATGGCATGAAAGTATGATAATTAATCGCAATATGATTTTCCCGCCTACAGCGGGATAAAAATTTAATACATTGATAGAATATAGACCATGTCAAGAATAGGTAAAAAGCCGATTATTATGCCGAAAGAGGTAGAGGTTACGTTTGATGGCAGAATGTTGTCTGCCAAAGGACCCAAAGGGGAGTTACGTCGCTTTATTCATCCTAAAGTAGAATTAAATATAGATAAGTCGCAGATAGAAGTATCAATTTCTGATAACTCGAAAGAATCTAAATCACTTTTTGGTCTTTTCCGCTCGCTGATAAGCAATATGGTTGTAGGTGTTAATGAGGGATTTAAAAAGACTCTTGAGATAGTTGGGGTAGGATATAGGGTTGAACTTTCAGGTAATCAATTGGTATTTAACCTGGGTTATTCAAATCCTATTAAATATGATATTCCACCTGGTATAGAAGTTCACCTTGATCAAAAAAATAAGGTAATTTTGAGCGGGATAGACAAAGAACTTTTAGGGATTACTGCAGCCAAGATTAGAAGTTTTAGACCCCCAGAGCCGTACAAAGGAAAAGGTGTGAAATATTTTGAAGAAAAGGTGAGACGAAAGGCAGGAAAAACAGGGGCAAAAGCATAGGATTATATTTTTTTCATTTATGTATTCATTATGATCTCTATTAAAGACAACAGATTAGCTCGTTTAAAAAGGAAGAAGCGGGTACGAAAGAAAATAGAAGGGCAACCCGATAGACCACGTTTGACTGTTTTTAAGTCCGCACGGCATATATATGCCCAAATTATAGACGACAGTGTAGGGAGAACTCTCGTAACAACTTCAACAATATCTAAGGATCTTAAGTCGAAAACGAAAGGTATTAGCGGCAACATAAAAGGTGCGACATTGGTTGGCGAGACCATTGGCAAGAAAGGAATAAAAAAGGGTATTACAGAGGTTGTTTTTGACAGGAACGGTTTTCTCTTTCATGGTCGGGTTAAAGCCCTTGCTGATGCGGCAAGAGAAAATGGTTTGAAATTTTAGTTATGTGTTGCTGTTTTCCTGATGCTCGTTAAAACGTACCATTAATAAATATCGAGAATATATCTGTGAATGACGATTTTTAAGGCAGATAAAGGAGAAGTAATTGATTAAAGAAGATGAAGATGCCCAATTAATTGAGAAGGTTGTCTATATTAATAGAGTTGCAAAAGTAGTAAAAGGGGGCCGCAGGTTTTCCTTCAGCGCTATAGTAGTTGTTGGAGATGGGAAAGGTATGGTAGGCGCTGGACTTGGAAAGGCAAATGAAGTACCAGAGGCTATAAGAAAGGGAGGAGAAAAGGCCAAGAAGGATATGAGGCCAGTTTCACTTCTAAAAGATTCTATTTCATATGAGGTAATCGGTGTTTGCGGCTCGAGTTCTGTTCTACTTAAGCCAGCGCGCCCTGGAACTGGTATTATAGCTGGAGGAGCCGTCAGGGCAGTTTTAGAGACGGCTGGTGTGAGGAACATTGTTAGCAAATGCTTACGTTCCCATAATCCCCATAATTTGGTCAAGGCTACCCTTAATGGGCTTCTATCCTTGAGAACTCCAGAGGAGATAGCGAGATCAAGGGGGAAGACTGCAGAAGAAATATTGACCTGAACGCGGATAGCTTTGCAGGAGTCTATATGAAGTTGAATGAATTGATACTACCAAAAGGTTCTCGGAAAAAGAGAAAAAGGATCGGTAGGGGAAAAGGTGCAGGAAGTGGGGAAACCGCAGGTAAAGGTACAAAAGGGCAAAACTCACGTTCTGGCGGAGGGGTCCATTTAGGATTTGAAGGTGGGCAAATGCCTCTACAGAGAAGAATTCCAAAACGAGGCTTTACAAATATCTTTAAGAAACAGTATGAGATTATTAATATAAAAGATCTTAAGTATTTTAAGTCAGATGAATTAGTTAGCGGTGACACATTGCGTAAGAGCGGTTTGTTAAAAAAGGCTCACGCAGTTAAGCTTTTGGGAGAAGGGGAAATATCTTACCCAATAAGAATAAAGGTTAATAAAGCCAGCCAAACAGCAAAAAGAAAGATTGAATCTGCTGGTGGCGAGATAGAGATAGTATAATAGTGATTGGCGGTTTTCAAAATATAACAAAGATCCCTGAGCTAAAAAAGAGGATAATTTTTTCTTTTTTAATGCTGGCCGTTTACAGACTCGGGTGTCATATTCCAACGCCTGGTATTGATTCAGCAGCTTTAGCTGCTTTTTTCAGTACTAGACAGGGAACCTTGTTTGGTCTCTTTGATATGTTTTCCGGTGGGGCTTTACGAAGGCTGTCGGTTATGGCCTTAGGCATAATGCCTTACATAAGCGCAGCCATTATCCTCGAGCTCCTCACAGTGGCAGTCCCCTATTTGGAGAAATTGAAAAAAGAGGGGGAAGCTGGCAGAAAGAAGATTACACGATATACACGCTACGGGACAGTAATACTCAGTCTTATACAAGGCCTTGGAATATCAGTTGGCCTTGAGAGCATGACAAGCCCTGAAGGAGCCTTGATTGTTCCCTTAGGAGGTTGGGGCTTTAGGCTAATGAGTATGATAACGTTAGCTGCTGGTACAACTTTTTTGATGTGGCTTGGTGAGCAGATAACAGAGAGGGGAATTGGAAATGGTATTTCATTAATCATTTTTGCAGGGATTGTGGCCAGGTTACCCTCAGCTGTTGGCAATTCATTTCGCTTGATGGGTACTGGAGAGATGAGTCCTTTTTTTGGACTTCTTCTTGTTGCTTTTATGGTAGCAATTGTTGGGGTTATTATTTTTGTTGAAAGAGGTCAGAGACGGATACCAGTCCAGTATGCAAAAAGAGTTATAGGCAGAAAGATGTATGGGGGGCAAAGTACCCATCTTCCATTAAAGGTTAATACTGCAGGCGTTATTCCCCCAATATTCGCCTCTTCCATTATCATGTTTCCAGCGACAATAGCAGGTTTCTTAAATGTTAAGCAGATTGGCTGGCTTCAATCTATTGTAAGCTCCTTGGCGCCAGGTCATCTAATATATTCATTACTTTATGTAGGTTTTATAATTTTCTTTTGTTATTTTTATACGGCCATTCATTTTAATCCTACTGAGGTTGCAGATAATATGAAAAAGTATGGTGGATTTGTCCCTGGTATTAGGCCCGGTAGAAGCACGGCCGAATATATTGACCGAGTACTCACAAGGATAACATTCAGTGGAGCCATTTACGTTTCCATTATCTGTATTTTGCCTGAAATCTTAATTTACAGACTAAATGTTCCATTTTATTTTGGGGGGACAGCCCTTTTAATTGTGGTTGGAGTAGGCATGGATACCATTACCCAAATTGAGAGTCATTTATTGACCAGACACTACGAGGGCTTTATGAAAAAGGGATTAAGGAGTGTGAGATAGAGTATGAAGGTTAGGCCATCAATAAAAAAAAGATGCAAGAATTGCAAGATAGTTAAGAGAAAGGGTGTGCTCAGGGTGATCTGTGATAATCCTCGGCATAAACAGAGGCAAGGCTAATTAGGTTTCTTGAGTACATTAGGTTTGTTAATAAACAAAGAAACTCGAGAAACTATTAAAGGAGACTGCATTGACCAGAATTGCTGGTGTTGATTTACCAAAGGGAAAGAGAGTCGAGATAGCGTTGACCTATATCTATGGTATAGGCAGAAGTAATTCTCAAAATATTTTACAGATGGCCGGGGTGGATTTTGATACTAAATCAGATCAACTGAGTGAAGAGGAAGTAACAAAAATAAGAAAGGTCATCAATGAATCCTGTAAGGTTGAAGGAGACTTGAGGCGGGAAATATCCATGGATATTAAGCGCCTGATGGATATGGGATGCTATAGGGGATTACGGCACAGAAAAGGTCTTCCAGCAAGAGGCCAGAGAACTCATACGAATGCACGAACAAGGAAGGGACCGAGAAGGATAATCGGAAGACGTAGAAAATAAACCTGTGGAGGGATAATGGCCAAAGAGAGAGGGAAAGCCAGTAAAAGTAAAAAAGAAAAGAAGATTGTCTCTACTGGGATTGTCCATATTCAATCTACCTTTAATAACACTATTGTTACTATCACTGATATGAATGGCAATGTAATAGCCTCATCAAGTCCAGGACAGGTAGGTTTTAAAGGTTCGAGGAAGAGCACTCCCTTTGCTGCCCAATTAGCAGCGCAGAGTGCATTAAAAAAGGCAATGGCAATGGGGTTAAAAACTGCTGAGGTTCGAGTTAAAGGTCCTGGAGTGGGAAGGGAGGCGGCCTTACGGGCACTGCAAATGGATGGTTTTTCCGTTACTATGATTAGGGATGTGACTCCAATTCCTCATAATGGTTGCAGACCACCAAAAAGAAGAAGAGTGTAAGGAGGGAAAATATTGGCTCGATATAGTGAAGCTGCATGCCGGTTGTGCAGGCGTGAAAAACTTAAACTATTCCTAAAAGGTGATAGGTGTTATACTGACAAATGTGGCTTTGAACGGCGTTCTTATGCCCCGGGTCAGCATGGACAAAGGAGAGGTGGAAAGATCTCTGATTATGGGATACAGTTACGAGAAAAACAAAAAGCAAAAAGAATTTATGGGATATTAGAAAAGCAGTTTCGAAGGTATTATGTAAAGGCTGATAGGCAGAAGGGCATTACAGGTACAAATCTTTTGGTATTACTAGAACGTCGATTGGATAATATTGTATATCGGATGGGATTTGCTTCCTCCAGGAATCAGGCACGGCAGCTGGTTAGACATAATCATTTCACTGTGAATGGAAGGAAGGTAAATATACCCTCTTTCCAAGCAAGACAAGGGGATGTAATAGAGGCAAAAGAAAAGAGTTGGAAGATTCCTGGCATTCTTGAGGCAAAAGAGACATTTGTGAGGCGAGAAATGCCTTCATGGTTAGAGATTGATGGAGATAATTTTCGTGGGGTAGTTAAGGCCTTTCCTAATCGTGAAGAGTTGACCATGCCTATTAATGAGCAACTTATAGTTGAGCTCTACTCCAAGTAACTGAGCTAAAGTGCCTAAAGTACTTAAAGTGCCTAAAGTGAGGGATTTTAAAGATTACTTTCTGATTTTTCATTTTGAGATTTTGTACTTTGGATACTTTAGTTATCAATGCTTATGGCTTTAGCTCATTCTAGGCACTTAAAATTTTAGGCACTTTCTGCGAGGTAATTTATATTTATGAATAAGCTATTTCAGAGAAATTGGAGAGATTTAATTAAACCTAAGACGATAGAAATCGAAACCAAAACATCCACTGATTTCTATGGGAAATTTGTTTGTGAGCCATTGGAGAGGGGTTTCGGGATTACTCTTGGTAATTCATTGAGACGAATTCTCCTTTCTTCTCTTCAGGGAGCAGCAATTGTTTCTGTGAAATTTGATGGTGTACCTCACGAGTTTACTACTATTCCTGGGATAAAAGAAGATGTAACTGAAATTATCTTAAATTTAAAGGGAGTAAATCTTAATGTTATTGATGAGGAAGAAGAAATTAAAATCTTTCTGGATAATAAGGGGGGAAAGGTAGTAACAGCTGGCGATATCATATGTGACGGAAAAGTGGAGGTAATGAATCCAGATCAACATATAGCCACCCTCAATAAAGACGCTGTTTTACATGCAGAGATGTTGGTTAAAACCGGGCGGGGTTATGTTCCTGCAGAAAAGAATGTAACAGAAGATCAATCAATCGGCGTAATATTTATCGATGCTCTTTTTTCGCCAATCAGGAAGGTTACGTATGTAGTTGGTAATGCAAGGGTCGGGCAGAGGACTGATTATGATAAGTTGACCTTAGAGATCTGGACAGACGGAACGGCGATCCCGCAAGATGCATTAGCTTTTGCTGCAAAAATTTTAAAGGAACAGGTTACTCCTTTTATCAATTTTGAGGAAGAAGAGGAAGAAGTAGAAAAAGAAGAAAAAGAAGAGGAAGAGAAGATAAATGAAAATCTCTTTAGGTCTGTAAGCGAGCTCGAACTTTCTGTGCGCTCATCTAATTGCCTTAAGAATGCTAATATAAAGCATATTTACGAGTTGGTTCAGAAAACAGAAAGTGAAATGCTAAAGACCAAGAATTTTGGGAGAAAGTCCCTGAATGAGATAAAGGGAATCCTGGAGGAAATGGATCTGCAGTTTGGCATGGAGCTGGAAGATTTCCCCTTTCCCCAAAAGGAGGAAGAAGAGGGAGAAGGGGTAGAGAAGAAAGAGGATCAGGATCAATGAGACACAGAAAGGCAGGGAAAAAATTGGGCCGTGACTCAGGTCATCGAAGAGCTGTTTTAAGAAACTTGGTCACTTCTCTTTTCCAGCATGAGGAGATTTCAACAACACATGCAAAAGCAAAGGCGTTACGGCCTATTGCTGAGAGAATGATTACCTTAGCCAAAAGAGGGGATCTTCATGCAAGACGTCAGGCACTTTCCTATATTATGGATAAATCTGTTGCCCATAAATTATTTGATCAGATAAAAGATCGTCTTTTAGAACACCAGGGTGGTTATATCAGGATTTTAAAGACAGGCCGTAGAAGTGGTGATAATGCATCTTTAGCAATTATCCAGCTATTGCTGGCACATGAGGAGAAGAAGCCAGGAAAAACAACTAAAAAAAGTGTAAAGGGTGAAAAAAAGATTTCCGAGAAGGTTTCAGATAAAAAGGTCACCCCTAAAAGAAAAATGAAGGTTCCTGAAGATGAAAAGGAGAAGGTAGAGAAACCATAAATAGAAAATGTTGAGCAGAAAAGAGAAAAGATTGAAGCTCAAAAGAATATTTAATGTTTTGTTTAAAAAAAGCCTCCTTTCTGATTTATTAGGAAGGAGGCTTTTTTTAAACAATAGCCATTAGTTTGTTGTCAGTTGTACGTCGTCAAAACGATAATCATTGCGGTACAACAGACAACAGATCCTCTTTAACTTTAGGCACTTTTTATATAAATGTATAGATTTAATCATAAAGATCTATTGGGAATGGATCAATTATCAGTAGGAGATATAAATCTTATTTTGGATACTGCTGATTCATTGATGGAGATCTCATCCAGAGATATAAAAAAGGTCCCAACATTGAGGGGTAAAAGCATTGTCAATTTTTTTTATGAACCAAGCACTCGAACAAAGGCATCGTTTGAAATGGCTGCTAAAAGACTCAGTGCAGACACATTAAGCTTTTCAGCCACCGACAGCAGCATGGTAAAGGGAGAGACACTCATTGATACAGCTCGAAACCTTCAGGCAATGAATCCAGATATTATTGTCCTTAGACATTCTTCCAGTGGTGCCCCGCATCTTTTAGCTCAATATGTGAATGCAGGGGTAATAAATGCAGGAGATGGAACGCATGAGCATCCCACCCAGGCATTGCTTGATTTATTTACTATTAGAAAAAAGAAGGGCAGAATAAAGGGATTACGTGTCGTTATCATTGGCGATATAGCTCACAGCAGGGTAGCAAGATCTGATATAATAGGCCTAAGGAAAATGGGTGCTGAAGTGACAATATCGGGCCCTCCTACCATGATTCCAGTTAATGCAGAATCATTAGGGGTAAAAGTAATCCTCGATCCAGTAAAGGCATTAAAAAATCAAGATGTTATCATGCTGTTGCGGATTCAACTCGAAAGGCAAGATAAGGTCCTATTTCCGAGCCTGAGAGAGTATTCTGTTTTTTTTGGATTAAATAGGCAGCTCATCAAAAGGGCAAAAAAGGATGTCATCATAATGCATCCAGGGCCTATCAATAGGGGTGTTGAGATAACAGGAGATTTGGCTGATGGTCCCTTTTCTGTGATCCTTGATCAGGTGAGCAATGGTGTAGCCATAAGAATGGCCCTTCTTTACCTATTAATTGGAGGAGGAAAGGGTGATAACCTGGATTAAGGACGGAGAATTAGTAGATCCTCGTTCTGAAATAAAGAAGAAACTGGATATTGTTATAAAAAAAGGAAAGATCGAAAGCATTCTTCCCCCCGGAAAATTTAATCCTCCTAATACTGCGGATGTAAAGATAATCGATGCATCTGGAATGATAATCACTCCTGGTCTCATTGATATGCATGTCCATTTCAGGGAGCCAGGTGAGGAGTACAAAGAAACAATTGCCACTGGAAGCCACGCAGCAGCTGCAGGAGGATTTACTGCTGTGGCTTGTATGCCGAATACACGGCCGATCAATGATTCACGATCTGTTACAGAATTTATATTGGAGAGGGCACGAAAGGCTAACTTGATAAGGGTTTATCCCATTGCAGCTATAAGCATGGGTTCGAGGAGCGAGGTATTAACTGAATTTGGTGACCTTAAACAGGCAGGCGCTGTGGCAGTATCTGATGATGGGAGGCCAGTAACCAGCAGTGAACTCATGAGGAGGGCAATAGAATACGCATGGTTTTTTCGTTTGCCGGTTATTTCACATTGTCAAGATCTTGATCTGTCAAATAATGGTATTATGCATGAGGGTACCATCTCTACCAAACTTGGTTTACAGGGAATTCCAGCGGCATCAGAGGAGATAATGGTGGCAAGGGAGATCCTTTTAGCAAAGTTAACGGGATATCCTGTTCATATTGCCCATGTTAGTACCGAAGGATCGGTTAAATTTATTAGACAAGCCAAAGAGGAAGGAATTCCTATTACAGCTGAGACAGCTCCACATTATTTTAGTCTTGACCACACAGCTGTTATTGGCTTTGATACTAATGCCAAGATGTATCCTCCATTGAGGGAACCCAATGATGTAGAGGCCATAAAACGGGGACTTTCTGATGGCGTAATAGATGTTATTGCAACAGATCATGCCCCTCACAGCCCTATTGAGAAAGATATAGAGTTTGATAAGGCGGCATTTGGAATAATAGGCCTAGAGACGGCTTTACCCCTTACCTTAGCATTAGTAAGGGAAGGGGTGATGGACCTCACTACAGCCATAGAAAAACTTTCCTATAACCCTGCCTCTATTCTTAGCATAAAAGGTGGCACCCTTGAAGAAGGTAAAGAGGCAGATTTAACAGTAATAGATACAAACAATGAATATGTGATAAAGAAAGACAGCTTTCAATCAAAAAGCCATAATTCACCTTTTATTGGCCAGAAGATGAAAGGTAAAGCCATACTTACTATGGTTGGAGGAAGGATTGTGTGGAACTCTACTGAACTCAACCCTGATAGTTAACAATGAAATATGACAAATAAAAAATGACCAATGACAAAGCTACAATAAGCTCAATCTTGATAGTTGATGATGAATTAAGCATGAGGGAATTCCTTGAGATTTTATTAGCCAAGGAAGGCTATACTGTACGTTGTGCATCTAATGGTGAGGAGGCATGTAGTACTCTGGATAGAGAAATGTTTGATTTGGTTATCACTGATATTCGCATGGATGCCATAGATGGTTTAGGGGTACTGAGAAAAGCAAAAGAGGTTAATTCAGAAACCCCGGTAATAATTATATCGGCATTTGCCACAGCAGAGACGGCTGTTGAGGCCATGAAGGATGGGGCTTACGATTATATCCCCAAACCCTTTGAGGTTGGCGAATTTAAAAAGATTGTTCGAGATGCCCTTCATAAAAAGACTGTTTCAAGGGTTGAGGATGAGGATCATTTACAGAAAGGGTACCATTTTGGTTATTTAATCGGTGAGAGCCCTCAAATGAAAAACACGTATGATTTGATCAAAAGGGTTGCTGCTACAAAGACAAACATACTTATTTCTGGTGAGTCCGGTACAGGCAAAGAGCTTGTAGCGAGGGCTATACATGAACAGAGCCTGAGGTGTGATAAGCCTTTTGTTGTTATTAACTGTGCGGGGATTCCTGAGACATTAATTGAAAGTGAGCTTTTTGGGTATAAGAAGGGTGCATTTACCGGCGCAAGCACAGATAAGGCTGGTCTTTTTGAAGCAGCAGACAAGGGAACAGTATTTTTTGACGAGATAGGTGAGTTAACTCCAGCCATTCAGGTTAAGCTTCTGAGGGTAATTCAAGAAAAAACGTTTACCAGGATTGGGGGAACTCAGGAGAGAACGGTAGATGTAAGATTCATATCTGCTACAAATAAAAGTCTTGAACAGGAGGTAATGACAGGAGGTTTTAGGGAGGATCTTTTCTTTCGAGTGAATGTTATTGAGATTCCCGTACCACCTTTACGAGAAAGAGAGGGAGATTTGCCTCTTTTAGCTCACCACTTTTTAGTGAAATACTCCAGGGAATTAGATAAGGATATAAACAAAGTATCTACCTATGCAATGGACATATTGAGCAAATATCCTTTTCCAGGCAATGTAAGGGAGTTAGAGAACATAATTGAACGAAGTGTGGCACTGGAGACATCCAATATTGTTTTACCCCAGAGCCTGACACTTTCTAATTTTAACAAGGTTAGAATAAAAGAAGATAGACGCCGCACTGACATAAGCCCTGATGGAATTGAGCTTGATAAGGTTATGGCTGACATAGAAAGGGATTATATCCTCAAGGCCATGGAAATGACTCAAGGCTCAAAACATGGAGCAGCGGAGCTATTGGGTGTTACTGTTGATTCCCTAAAATATCGCCTCACAAAATTAAACCGTTAGTCTTTAAGGTGTAAAAAATCAGTGTGAGAAAAACACATACGAGGATGAAAATTACCTTTTTTTGGTGAAAATCACCGATTTTTTCACTATTAATTACTATCAGACACTACCTGAAATGCATTTTATTTTTTAAAAGTATAAAAAGAAAGTATCTAACTATTTGTAAATAAAAGAAATTTTGTAATAAAGGTATAATATCCTATTTTATGGCATGCTATTTGCCTAATAATATCCCAAAACTGTAATGTTAATGTGGAAAGGGGGTGATTTTTTTCCAAGCATAAGTTTAATATGCTGTGTAATCTTTAATCATGTTAATAAAATAAAGGAGACTAAAAATGTTAACAAAATTAATTAATAAAAATGAAAAAGGTTTTACGCTGATTGAGTTGATGATTGTTATTGCCATCATTGGTATTTTAGCAGCTATCGCTATACCTCAGTTTTCTGCCTATAGAACCAGATCCTATAACTCTGCGGCCCAGGCGGATCTGAGAAATGCCGCTACAGCTCAGGAGGCCTACTTTGTTGATGAACAGATCTATTGTGATACAACAGGTACTCTAATTGGTGCTACTTACGGGTTATATATGTCTGAGAACGTAACGCTTACTATTGTTGCTGCCAGTACTGACGCAACTGGATATGTCATGAGATCGAATCATTCTTCAGGAGACAAAACTTATGTAATAGCCGGCCCAGGAGGCTCTATAGCGGCAGAGTAGTCTTGACTTAGTGTGTCCGGGAGAACGAATATCTCATTCAATCTCCCGGACCTAAGTATATGATTTAGTTTTTTTCCTTGAATTCCAGCCTCTCATCATCACTTGGATCGGGATAATTTTTAAAGATGGGTTTACAGTCTTGGCCATTTTTTTCACGGTCCTCTAATAAAGACTCTTGTGAAATGATTTAAAGGATTATTATTGGGATCAAAAGGTTTGTTAAANTGGCTAGAGCTTATGAACGCGGTTTTACCCTTATCGAATTGATGATCGTTATTGCCATCATTGGTATTTTGGCAGCTATNGCTATCCCTCAGTTTTCTGCCTACAGGACCAGATCCTATAACTCTGCGGCACAGGCAGACCTGAGGAATGCGGCAACGGCNCAGGAAGCCTACTTTGTTGATGAACTGACCTATTGTAGTACAACAAGTACTCTGCTTGGTGATACTTATGTGCTATATTTGTCTGAGAACGTGACGCTTACTATTGTCGCTGCCAGTACTGACGCAACTGGATATGTAATAAAGGCGCGGCATTCTTCTGGAGATACCACATTTACGATTAGAGGGCCTGGGGGCACGGTTCAATAACTGTAAATTGGTGTCTTTGGGGGATTGATTTGGGGTTGTTATTCCGAAGGTTCTAGATGTGTCATTTCTCTCTAATGCTCATCTTTATTAATCTTTTTTCTACATAATCATGCCATTTAGTTAATGACTCTAATTTATCAACACAGGCCTCTGATATCAAGGGGAGAATGAGATCTGCAGAAGGCTGCAAATTGATTAAGTCCGACCTTTCTAAGATATGGTCCATGTATTGATAAAAAAGATCCTCGTTTTTCATCATGAGATTGATAGCGAGGTTCATCTCCTGTAGCGCTATCTTTTGATTTGAGATTTTTGAAAAGATTTCAGCCATATGGAGATGGGCATCGATTTTTTTCGAACTCTCTTTAACTGCCTTTCGGAAATATGTCACCGCTCTGCCAAATTGACCCTTCTGTTTGTAGGCTATTCCAAAGAGTAGCAAAGCATCTTTTGTTAATCCTTCTTCTCCCTTTGATTTGTTGAGATGGGAAATAGCTTTTTCAGGCTCTTTGTTTCTTAAGTAATAGAGGCCCATATTGAAATTGGCGTATGGATCATCAGGGTTTAACATTATCGCTTCTGTCAAATATTTATGAGCTAAATTAGGCATTCCTTCTTTATCGTAAATAGAAGCTAAGTTACTAAAAGCAGGGAAAAAGTACGGATTTATTTGGATTGCTTTTTGATAGTAAGATTTTGCTCTTTTAAAATCTTTGAGTCCAGAGTATATCTTCCCGAGGTTGTAAAAGGTTACAAGCATTTCATTTTTTCTGTGGATAACCGAATTCTCTAGGGCTTTTTTATATTCAGAAATGGCTTCCTCTCTATATCCATAGTCTTGATAATAACGTCCCAAGTTATGATGGGGCCGGAATTGATCGGGCGCTTTTTCAATGGCATCAATCCAGAGGCTTTTCTCATTCTTCCAGGTAAAATTTCTCATAAATGTGGAATGACCCAACCCTATTACAAAGAAGAAAATGAAACTTAACAAGATATATTGCATTGGCCTTTTTGCAGAATAATAGTCAAGGAGATAAAAAAACCCAATGACAATAGGTACGAAAAAGAGCATGGAGGGGATGTAGTTTCGGTGTTCGAATATCAGTTCAAGGGGAAAAATAGTAGATTCTATTGCATGGTTTAGAAAAAAGAAGAGAATGCAAAATGATATTAAGGGACGTTTTTTTGCTGAATAGATCGCATAACCAATAGCCCCTGCAATAAGGAAAACAGAGAGAATAGTTGATATAGGGTCAAAGAGTGAGGTCGAAATTTCAAAGGAATGGGCTATACTTAGTCTATTAGAGACGGGATAAAGCAAAAGAGAAATATAAAAGATAATGATCCTTGGCTCAGTTAACAATCTTTGAGTCAGGGTAAATGGCCTATTTTCATAGCCATTCAAAAATGCAAAGATATTTCCGCCATGAATATATATATATGTAAATCCTAATATCAGAATCGCCCCTGTAACAATGAAAAAAACATTCAAGTTTTTTCTGATGTTTTTCCCTGTTATTTCCTGAAGGAGGAGAATTTCATAAATGAAAATGCTTAAGGGGAGCATAGCAGCGTTTTCTTTTGAGCCCAAAGCCATTACAAAGGAAACAAGACATAATATAAGGAAGAGTACCTTTTTGTACCCTGTTTCGGTTGTCCTGGCTTTTAGGTAAAAGTACATGCCCATAATATAAAACATACCAGCTAATGAGGCCATTCTTTGGACTATGTAGGTTACTGCTTGCGTTTGAATTGGATTTATGGTCCAGAGAATGGTGGCCAACAGGGCTATAGAGTAAGAGTGAGTACCGTATTTTGTCTTTAATGATGGGAGATTCAGTGTATGATAGATGAAGAGAAAAAGAAAGATAGACGAAATAAGGTGAATGTATATATTGACCAGGTGGTAACCAAATACATCAAGCTCTCCAAAATAGTGATTCAAACCAAAACTGAGACATGCTACAGGTCTATAAAGAACATTAGGATTGTTACGATCAGAAAAGATCGTTCGTTTAATATTTTCCCGTGTTATTTCTTTGAGATGCAGATTGGGATTATCCGTAATGTTCGGTTCGTCGTCAAAATGCCATGAACAGTCAAATGAGTTTCCATATATAATAAAAATTATTACTGCTAAGGCAACGATAGTAAAAATCACCTTACGG
>JGI10211J14876_10000374_pt1 | contig 19021 bp, 22 predicted proteins | sample Etolagsediment_FD_14876 | JGI IMG/M metagenome (IMG submission 14876)
CTCGAAGACGATAACAATGTTCAGGTATGGTGCGGGAAATCCGGGCATGACTGCCACGGGTTCGAAAAGGGTGAAGAAGGTTATACCGAAAATTTCTTCGAGTGTCTATGCCTGATTTATGCAGGGCTCTGCCCGTCAGGTTTGAAAGCGGAGTGGGAATGGGTCGAGATGGAAGAGATTGAAACTAGTCATGACGTGATTGAACATCCAGAATCTCCGAAATGCCCGAAATGCGGTCTTGATTTGGTTTATAGATTGTGTCACGATGCTTATGGACATCAGGTTTACGATTGGGAATGTCCAAGAGGATGCTGATTTTTTTATGAACCACAATCGGCAACTATTTAAAGTTTATAAATTATACAGTCTGTTAGTGAAGTGTTTATGCCAGATTTAGAGGATTACATAGAAGATGCGAGCCTTACACAAAGGCTAACTCATTGCCCGAAATGCGGTAGGCACAAGAACTATCGCGAGAAGCATCTTACCAGGATTACAAATACATGGGTCGGCGGAACGCATGGCGAGGAATCGCACGTGCCAATCGCTGACGAGCATGGGTTTCTATACCGGTTTACGTGTATGGATTGTGGCCATGTATGGGGCCTTAAACGATGCGGTAAGTGCAACGGTAAGGGTAGTGCAGGTAATGATATGTGCCAGTCCTGTGACGGGGCAGGCCAGTTTATCGAGCAGGGTGACGGGGTTGAGTCGTAGGATTACGATTGAGGAACTTGCCAAGGGCATGTGGACCGAAAGCGGTGACGCTATTGGCGCTACATGGGAAGAACTTTTGATTATATCTATGGCAAAGCAGATACTCGAGCACGGTATTGACGCGGATGAGTACTTTAGCCTGCGCGACCTCGAGATTGGTGTTGCTAAACGGGTAGTTGCCGAGAAGGAAAAATACAAGAAAAAGATTCGGGATGTGTCTGTTGATTGGAACAGTACCGCGTTTGTCGTTACGGATTATCAACGGTCAGGGACGCATAACCACGAGATAAGTCGTGAGGCCGTTATGAATTTGTGGGATTGTTTAATGGAACAACCCGCTAACAAGCGTGTTACGTCAGGGACGGTATACGAGTCGTTCTGCCGGAAGATGAACTGGCGTGATTTTTTCGATGATAAGGATAACTTTGATAAGGCAAAGTTCAGGGGCGCCCGGGATAAGAAAACGGGTTCAAAGTACTTTATATGGTACTATGCGATGAAGGTTATACAGTTCTACGGGTTGATTGAATATAAGAGTCACTGGGTTACACGAATCGCTGACGAGTTCAGGACGAAGCGTGTTCCTGATAGTAAACTGGATGATTTCGGGGAATAGTCGATAATATGCATGTACTTACCGAGGCAATGGGGTATTCTCCCAATCTAATTATTATATCGCACTTTATAGAGAACCCGTTCGATTATTATACACTGGACTCTCTGGTGGATTTGCTATACGATGAAGGCGTTACGATTGAAGAACTCCATTTCTGGATACCGTTCTATGAACACAATGGTTTTTTGATACGAGGACGCTCTTCAACATTACTTCAACCTGAATGGAAAACCAACAAGGAAAGTATACTGTTTCAGGCGATGGACACCGTCGTTGATATGATTGGTAACGACTGTCTTGAACAAAGGCGAAAACGAATCGCAGGGCGGCCTTAGACAACACTTCCGCCGCTGAGGTCTATGCGTGGGCGGATGCCTGCGACACCGTATTTGAAATAATCAACAGGGTTAGTAAACGGGATGGGCGGCTTTCCATACTTGGCCTCCCTGACAAAGTCCCTTACCTTGTCGCCTGACCGCCAGTATGGGTCGTCACCTATCAACGCTACTGCGGCGTAATACCTGAAACCGTTTCGTCTACGCATGGGGACGAGCCAGGGCGTTACGTCAAGGAAGTCGGTTAATGGGTCTTGATGCTCGTCTATGATGACATTTATATTGTGAAGGAATGCTTTGTCTGCAAAAATCTTGTCGTCATAGTTCTTGCCCTTGTAATACATCCAATCGTGGATGTTGCATGCCTCGCCAAGGTCAACGCCCCAGAACGCGTCAGGGATTGGTATGATGCCCTTTGCAGGGCCGCAGCCGTTCGCAACACGGTTGCGCTTTTCAGGCGATGCGGTGACGTACGACTCGGGAACATACATTTCCTGTTTGCCGTATCTGCGTGATGCCAGATAGCCTGATACGACTGCTATGATTGCAACGCCTACGCCAATCTGTAGTGTTCTTTTTACGTACTTGTGCATGTAATTATACTATTATATATTAAACTATATATACCTTATATATGCTGATATGATTTGGTGGATGGCTGACATCTCTGCGGCCGAGTCATTGCCGTAAGCAATGTGGCGCTCTGGGGTTTAACCCGGCCGAGTAATTCCCGTAAGGAATGTTAGAAAATGCAAGTAGTAAAGGCACCGATGGATTGGGGTGAGTACCTCACAAAGAAAAAGGTATTCCTTGCAGGGAGTATCGAGATGGGCGCGGCTGAGAACTGGCAGGAGAAGGTAACCGACGCATTGTCAGACCTCGACATTGTCATACTCAACCCGAGACGAGACGATTGGGACAGTTCGCAGGAACAATCAATTGACAACGAATATTTCAGGGAACAGGTCGAGTGGGAGCTTGACGCTCAGGAACAATGCGATTTAATCGTGATGTACTTCGACCCTAACACGAAGTCGCCGATTACATTACTTGAGTTTGGGATGTTCTCACAGACCGGCAGACTACTCGTTTGCTGTCCTGTTGGATATTGGCGGCGTGGTAATGTCGAGATTGTGTGTGAACGCGATAAGGTGCCGATGTTCTGGGAGATGGAAGAGTTCATACCGGCGATTCGTCGGGAGATGGAGGAACGGTAAACACGTATTTATAGATTGTAACGGTTAGTTACAATCCTACGGGACGGGTGTGCTCCCCATACTTAAATCCGTGAAATCTTGCATCCCATATGACGTTCTGGAGCCCGTCCCACTATTTATATACTAGTAATTCCTAATGATAGTATTGGCTTCGGCCAAACTCACATCCGAGGCGGGCTTTGTTGCTGTTGCCGTCACTAACTTTTCCCGCCTCACCATTTCAGGGCAAACGGAAGCGTATCCTTGTTTTCATGCTGACACCTTATTTATGGTCGGATTGGTCTCCGTTCCCCTGAAACCCTCGATTACAGTGTTGGCGACGATGACACCTTATTTACAGTAAATAATATATGATTTAATGGTAACTTTAATATACTTCCTGTTTAATATGTATCGTTAATGATAGCAATACCGAGACCACCCATAGCGGGGGCCAGTCGAGGTAGCGCTTCTCTGCAATAAGAAAACACCACCGACTCGGTTGTGTTTTGTTTCCAACCTGTGGTCATTACGACCATTTTCTTGGGGCAGGGGTAATGTGCTACCTGCCCACCCTTTTATTTTTAAATCTAATTACCATGTGGTAAAAGGACGGCAGGCTCGACTCTCCTACGGTATGGGTGAGTCACACGCAAATGGCAAGAAAAGCCAAAACATACTCATTATGGGGCCGTGGTCTAATGGAATGACGCCTCCCTTGCATCGCAATAGCGCAAGATAGGAGGAGACTCTGGGTTCGACTCCCAGCGGTTCCATTTCTTTCTTTTAATAGGTAATATATTGCAGTTTATGTGCGTTTTAATATGGGGATGTGGCATAGCACGGTTTACTGTCCCGCGTTTGGGACGCGGTTTTCCTCGGTTCAAATCCGAGCATTCCCACCAATTTCTTATGGGGGGCGTAGTGTAGCTTGGCTATCATCCGACCTTTGGAAGGTTGATACTCAGGTTCAAATCCTGGCGCCCCCACTCTCTTAACGGGCCTGTAGGGTAGTTTGGCATCCTTGGACGTTCGGGACGTTCAGACTCCGGTTCAAATCCGGGCAGGCCCACTCATCACATTGGGCTCGTAGGGTAGCTTGGCATCCTAGCAGGTCGGGGACCTGTTGACTCGAGTTCGAATCTCGGCGAGCCCATTTGTTCCACAATTCCGCCTGTTTGGGAAAATATTGGGACAGGTTTTTCGATGAGGGCGGGGAATTTGATGGTGACAGGTTTAATGGTGGATATGAGAGTGAAGGCATATTTCAAATGGCTGTATGCTGTCAAGGTGGCTGTGTTCTATGGAATGGTTGAGCATCTTCCAAGTGGTCATCTTATCAGAAAATCTAAATCTGTTAAGTTATGTAGAGACATTACTCAAAAACGTATAAACAAATACTGATTACGCACTAATAGTTCGCCGCAAACATCGTAAATTTTTCCACCAGGTTTTTGAATTCTCTGAATATTCGGAGACTTCTTTAGAAGTTGATGAATGTTGGGCGTAGCCCGAATGCGTTGCGGCCAAACAATAGTAAATACACTCTAAACGTACATAGCCCATTTTAAAAAGGTGGGGTGGGACGGGGGATAGGTAATGACGGATAGTATATAGCCACCAGACTAGAGAGACCTGCGCTATACCGCCCGTCCCTGCGCAGGGGAGAGGGGAGTGAGGTTTTAATCGAAAATTTCTTTTTTGTCAAGCTTTTTGACTACAACGGTACCAATCACGATTGCGGCAACGACCGCTGCTACCATTGCAGCGCCTTGGTATTCAAGTGGAACACCGGGTATACCTGTTCCGTAAACCTGTGTGGTTACCGGAATGGATACGCCTCTTACGTTACCCGCCTCGGGTATGGTGGTACCGCCAAGCTGTTCAGCCTTCGGAACTGTAACCATGATAGAAATATTATCTATTATCCTATATAAACTAAACCTTTTCAAAGGACATTTTCTTAAATTGTCTAAATTATTATTAGGTCGGCTTGGCCTTTCAAAACCTTTATAGGAAAATTACAGGGTTGGCGACCAATTTGTTAACTTGGTGGTGCTGGTGGTGGGGCAGGGCTGCAATAGTTAGGGATTGAAAACTATTAATAGTATGTAAATCGTATCCGCCGATGGTGATAGGAACGTCGTATATGTCACTGTTCAAAGTTCCAGGAAAAGGCGAGATTGAACCGTACGCCGAGTTTGGCAATGCATGGCATGGGGCAATGCAGATTTGGTCACAGGTTTGTAAGCGTTATCTCGGCAGGGACTTTAGTATGGCCAGTGCCACGGACGGCGGCGATAAGGAATGCTGGAATCTTACGGGGGAGGACCGGGTTCCGTTCGACCATAGAATAGTACTGGCGTCCACGTTTGACACGGTTATGGTCAAGCGTGAGAACATACCGCGGTTGATACAGGCAATGGAACAGTATATAAAGGACTTTGACGAGCCAGGGCATCTACCGGCTCAGATTGAGAAACTAACAGAACTCGTAGACGATGAATCGTGTTTTGCGGTATGCTGGCAGCAGACCAGTTGCGCGGATACATGGTTCGGGTATGACGAGTGCCCGACGTGCGGGCATGAAAAGTCACGGCCATACGATGTTTCGAAGGATGAAGACCATTGGTTCTTGTTTGATGATGTGGTCAATGGGGTGGATTAAAATGCCTCAATATGGTAACGCTGTCTATGGTGACGATGGAAGTTTAGAGATATTCGGCAATGAACAAGGGCTTCCACAAGCAACCGCTGTAATTCCCTGCCCGTGGGCTGACGAAACAGAGCGTCAAAAGCGTTTTGAAGACGCGCTTGAATCATTGGTGCTGAAAGGATACTTCATAATTGAAACAAAGCGAATACGCAATGAGGCATTCGATAAAAAGAATGAAAAGACAACCCTGGAAGTAAAGTATCGGGCATGTAAATCAGAGCAGGAAATTCACGCTGTAGCCAGTAAGATCAAAGAGGTTGTAATGAGAAACGGTTTCATTCCAAAGGACATTGCAGACAACAAGGTAGCCATCCAGAAATTAACGGTTGGTGGCTGCGAACGTAACGTTGGTCAGAATATATAAATCAAAAGGTGAGGTTAATATGAAACACCATTTTAAAGATGTTATTGCCGGTAAAAAAACTGATTGTGGAGGTAGGGTTATTGCAATCTTTGGAAAATATAATTCGACCCGAAAAAAGACCGGCCTTTTTTTCTGTGAAGGTTGCAGATGTTTACTCAAAAAGACCGGACGATATCACATGCGTAAAGTAGAATTTGAGATCGTGCTACCACTTACTCCGGAAGTGGTAATAATGTTTGATATTCTACATTCGGATAAGGATAATTTTAGTACTAAACTGGCGAATGCAACTGGGTAGCAAACGGTATGCACCGATAAAAAATTATAAATACTATATTTGACATATAATCTAACTCTGCTATGCAGGAGCGTGGTACCGACTATGTCTAATGTAACACAAACCGCATACGCAAACCAAAACTGAGCCAACCGGATACGTCCGAAGTACGAGTGCAGGAATAAGATTCTGCTCCGAAGTTAAAGGGCGCCCGGCTTGGCTGTGACGTGGATGGAGCCCACGGATGTGCCCTGCTTGCAGGACCTCTGTGGGCTATGAAGTTGTTTTTCATAATGAGGCGGTAACCTCGGTAACAATCCCCTGACGAGACTCCTGCGATTGATTCTAGATATAAAGCAGGCAGAGACACCAGGGATAAATTCCCGGTTAAACGGGGTCGCCACACTTTTCATGTTCATAATTGCGGGGTGGGGTAGCTTGGTAATCCCGACGGGCTCATAACCCGTAGACCGCCGGTTCAAATCCGGCCCCCGCAATTTTTTCACCAAAATCAATATCCCGAGGTAGGGTAATATATAAATCTATAAATAGTATCTATTATATCGAAACTATATGCGTTGTAGTCGATACGCCGGGTAGTAAATGGGATAAGGACTATGACTGGCGTGACAGATCGTGTCGGGCTATGCTTCGCGAAGGCTTGTGTATGCTGTATGTGATGGTGAACTCGAATGGGTATAGAATATCTGAAGGATAGTGTATTCATAATAGACGTTGACTGGTCAGACCTGTTCGTAGAGGAACGTGTCCGTGACTGGTGCAAACTTCGATACCCGGGCCATCCTAACGGCTGTCCGAACGTCGGGAAGTCGGACAGGTGCCCGCCAGATGCGCCAATGCTCTACGATTACTTTGACGATAGGCGTGAGGTTTGTCTGCTCGGGGTATCGTTCGATATAGGCGAACACATGGCGAAGATGAAGGATAAACATGGGCACTGGACACGTAGACAAACCAAGAACGTATTGTACTGGCAGGCCGGTGTCAAGAAAAGATTGCGTGAAGAGGTTAAGTTATACATGGGTAAAACTGACTTCGATACATGGACGGATACTCCTGAAGGCATGGGCCTGAACGTGTTCAGGACTTGTATCAGGAAGGGTCTGAGGATGAAGAAAGACCCTGACGATACCGTTTACAAGATTGCAATGATTGGTTACGGACAAGATAAGAGATGGTTTTAATGACAAAAAGGATAGTATTTTTAGGCGGAACGTGTGCAAAAGGGACGACCTGGCGTGAACAGTTGATACCGGAACTCAGTATTGACCACTTCAACCCTGTTGTTAAGAACTGGAACGATGAGGCGTATCAGAACGAGTTAAAACACCGTGAAGATGATGATTTTGTCCTGTATACCATTACACCGTATATGAAAGGTGTATACAGTATTGCCGAGGCCGTAGACGACTCGAACAAGAGACCGGAGAAAACTATATTCTGTGTCCTCGAGTATGACGGTGGCAGGAAGTTTCCAAAAGGTGTTCTGAAGGGCTTGCGGAGGGTCGGTATGATGGTTGAGAAGAACGGCGGTAAATACTTTACGAGGCTCGAACAGGTTGCTGATTATCTTAACAATTCAATGTAGCGTGTAACCTGAACTCTTTACTGAACTCGGGAATCTCTCTTGCGGCTCTTGTGATTGCCTGAACAAGGCCGTTCTTCATGTAAATATCAATCGTGTCTGTGTTCGATAGTTTCGATATAATAGATGTGAACTCAATATATTCTTCAAGATTTAGCTTTCCCGATTGGATGAGTGCGTATGTGTTTATTACCTGTTCCTTATCATCATCCCAGAAATAATCGTCAATCGCCTCGGCTATGCGGTCTATGCACCGTTCCTTGAACTTATTCATGTCTGATTCGGACATATCATAATCGGTTCCTATCGTGATGCCGTTTTCATACTGCTGCGTATCCACGAAATGATAATCATCATATGAGTCGTTTACGTATACGACTGCATCTATTAGCTCGTTGCGAAGCTCCTCGTCTGTCCTGTCCTTTGCGTGCAGGATGAATTCGGTTGTATATTCGGGTATGCGTGACCTGATTGCGAGATTGTATAACGCCTCCCAGTAATCGTCAAGTGCATCGCGTGATTGTGCGGTAGGCGAGTCGCCTGTTATATTGTACGGCTCGCGAAATTCCTTGCTGAACCGTAATGACGGGCTTGGTACGATGCCTGCATGATGATGCACGATAGATTCTATGTCGCCAGGCAATGCATAGCTCGGTATGATATCTGAAAGTAGTCTATATGTATCTCTAACGATATCTTGGGATGGATAGAACAGAAATCGCCTGGTCATGTTCTGTGTTTCCCAACCGATTTTTTTCAAATCGGCATCGAACATATCGAACAGTTTGATGGCGTAGTATGATGCGGGCTCTTTTGCCGCCAATACGAACTCCTCCGCATATTCGGGTATCGTTTCAGGCTTCTTATAGGTATGTATTACATATTCGATAAGGCTGTTCTCGGTAATCTTGTCATACTCGTCCATACCGCGTTTCAGGCCGATGAGCACGCGGCTCGGGTCGCGTTTCCATGTCTTGACGGACGTGACACGCCATCGCTGCGGTGTCCCGTCTGCGTTCTTCAAGGTCTTGTGGTATAGTATCTCGCCCTGTCGCAGGTCCTTTGCGAGCTCGATGTCGATGTCCATATATCCATCGATGACGGAGTCATTGGCATGTAATATTCTCTGAACCGAACTCCTTTTCCCTCGCTCCGCTTGGCAAAAGCTCTTCACAGGAAAACTCCACCCACCCAAATTATCTTCGGAGGAATCTTGAACGGGAACGTCATCGTTTCCGTGCAATACGAACGTATCGGCAAATACGGGTATACAATCCTTCTTCTTAACTTTTACTATGCCACACTTTGTTGAGTTGTCCTTTTTCTCTTTATCGTCTACGTTCCAGCACTTGCCATAGATACAATAATGGCAAAGGCAGTCCGCACAATGATAACCATGACCGTAGTCTTCGAAGCATTGTAGACCCTGTTCACATCCTTCAGGTGGTTCATCGTCAGCGTGTAGAACGAAATCGGGTCGATATTGTGGTATCTCCTCGTCAGGCGATACACGGATACCGATAATATTGCCATCCTTATCGGTGATTGTGTATATGTTCATGGGATTTCTTTGTGGAAAGGTTGCGGTAAACCCGTTATCATTGTGGGCATATTTTTCTGTGGTCCAGTATTTCCCGGCTTTGTATTTATCGTGGTCGTAGATACCGAGCTCCATTGACCGCATCTCGACGGTGCCCCTTTTTGTGCCTTTGTTCATAATGTCTTTGAGGTTTCCTTCCTCGGCATTGGCGAACATCTCGTAAGGCTGGTTATCTTTGAATCCGATGTGCCCGAACCATTCGCCAGGCTTGACGTTGAGTACCTTCCCGTCTTCGTGACCGGATACGGTATCGATTACGAGTAGTTTGCCGTCAGTTTTGAATGACCCGACTAGATATGGCCATTCCATCATACCTTTCCGGAATCCCTCCCATTTACCTAGTGGGCTCGTGCCCGCGTGCAGTTTGAACTCATGCTTCGCATTAGCATCCTCGACAGGTAAACCAATCTCGGATGAATCAATTGGTGCATTTAATACAAATTCGGGCTCGTATTGTTTGACATGCTCGTGGTACTCTATTACATAGAACGGTGGATGTTTTTCATGTTCTTCGCCTGCCCACCAATCAGATTTATGCAACTCGCAAATCGGTATCCATCTGAACCCCGACGGGTCGTCTTTGGAATGCTGTGGTGCGAAGTATTTTGCAATGGTATCATAGCCGTTGTCAAGACAGGGCTCGCATTTGATTAGGAACTTGTCTTGGGCATGTAATTGAAAATCTGGTGTCCATGTTGGTATGGCGCTTGGCATGTAAAGGTCGCCTTTTTCAAACTCAAAGTGCTGCCAGCCTTCGAGTATTGTTTCGCCGAGATACATCATAGTATTACACTTGATATACGGTGTTCCACCGAACTGGATATTTATTCCATGAAGATTAGGAGTAAATACATCAGGAAGTGCCTTGGAAATCTTTTCCTTGGTTTTGTCTGGTATATCGATATCCAGTCTACCGCCGAACCCGATGTTCATGTCGCCGTGTTTTAGATATACGCTATGAATCGGATAGCCAAGTCTATTCATGTATGTCGCGAGATTAGGCAGGTTGATTATAAGGTCTTCAATCTTGCCTCCTTCTGGGGTATGTCCTCTGTCAATCCATTCGTATATCTTATCGTCTGCGTGTAAAACAAACTCCTTGGTAAAATCTGGTATTGATGATTCGGTTTCTTTTCTACGTATCCTTATTGTTAAATCGAAATCGTCTGCATACTTGTACTCCTCGTCGTCACCAACATCGTACTTGCCCCATGTGATATCGCCTTTGGCATGGTAGCAATCCTGTCCAAGCCTTTCATACTCGAACGTATCGGGGTCAACCTCTGCCCAGCCGCCTGATAGGTTTTTTACGCCTGTTGTTCTTGACATGAACAATTCTACGGCACTCATTAGGTTTTCTTTGTTACTATGTATCATATACTTCTCATCGATACTGAAATTGGCATCACAATGAATATCGCCTGCGTGCAAAATTCTCTGAACCGAACTCCTTTTCCCTTGCTCTGCTCGGCAAAAGCTCTTCACAGGAAAACTCCGCCCACCCAAATTATCTTTGGAGGAATCTTGAATGTCGATGACGGAGTCATTGGCATGTAATATTCTCTGAATATTCTGATGATTCACCGTAGGTGATTCGGAGGAATCTTGAACGGGAACGTCATCGTTTCCGTGCAATACAAACTCATCGGCAAACTCGGGTATCTCCGGGTCTTTACTAACATATCTTCGTGGTATGACAATCGGATGGCCTAACGTATCGTTTGTATGTAATCGGTACATATCGAAATCTCTTGAGACAGACTCGACTTCATAATATTTGCCGGTAATCTTTCTGATATATTTAGGAAAGTCAGGATGAATGTCTAGCATTTTGTCTAATCCTATCTTGGTTACTTCGGGTCTGACCATGACCGTGTCGCCTATCCCGATACCGTATTCGTCAAGCGCGTTGCCGAATTTGTTATACTGCTTCGAGCTCTCGCTCTTCATTAGTATATCTATTATCTATTATACTATATGAATCTAGTATCCTGCCGCCCGATTTGAATAAAGGTAAGATAAATATTGTTTTATTGCGATATTGCGAAAACTATATATAGAAACCAAGTTATGAACCGATTTGGTGACAAAAATGGCAACAGCAACAAAACCCAATAAGGAACTGCGGGCATTCCTGCAGACTATTGTTGATAAGAAGAGCAAGTACAAGCTCGGTGACCCGTGGAAGTACTCGGAAGAGGCATTGGCCGTGGTCGTGCCGATTACGAGGAAGGGCGCTCCTGAACGGAACTATACTACCATGTATGAGGTCCTGAAGGAGTTTGAGATGGAAGATTCTGGTGATATAGACATTGTGAAGATTCAGAACAAGACCGGTAAAGCCGTGTTCGTAAGAGCCGGTACTATTTTCGAGGGTAAGACCCAGAACCGTGCATCGCAGAACTCAGGTGTATACCAACCCGGCAAGCAGGATGTGAAGGTCAGGTGTGTCCAGCAGACGCATGGTATCACCGGCGGTAGTGATATGAAGTATGGCGATATTGCCCCTAACTCCATCACGGTCAATCTTATCATGGGCGACCAGTCGGCTGTGTGGGAGTCCGTACGGCGATACACAGGAGGCGACAGGACTGTGAGGCGTGCAAACAGTTCAGGAATGAGAGGGACACTGTCAAGTCTTGGCAATAGACGATATGGCTCTTCTTCTCCGGGCATAAGGACACGTAACCTTGTGTCAAAGTCGCTTGCGAGCGAGTATGATGAACGGTCGAGCCTATCATATAACTTCATGTCGTCACTCGGTGGTTTACATGATGACGATGACGATGAATACGGGCTTGAAGATATCGGTGCAACACTCGATTACAATACGAACGGTGTTCGGGGCACTGGCTCTGATGACCTGCTTGGGCATCTCAAGACCAAGTCTAGCGGCCAGGGACTGCTCGACGATATGATGCAGAAGGTACCATTGTTCGATTTCCAGTGCGGTGCGATTATATTCAACCCCGTTGGTGTCGTTGCGGTGGAAACGTTTGACCACCCTATGTCCTGGGAGGCGATTAAGAAAGAGGTCATTGAGAAGCACGGTGACAAGATAAAGGAGGAACAGGCGAACCATCTATTCGAATTGAAGAAGGACAGGATAAAACCTGCGCTTCAGAAGTTTATTGACGGCCTCGAGAAGTTTGAGGAACACACGGTTCGTCAGGACCCGTTCTCCGAGACGAGGGTCGTGATTGGTGACAAAATTGTTGGCGAGTATACATTGGTCAACGGTAAGGTCGTCCACACGTTGATGGTCAAGGAGGAATAAGGGTAGATGCCTGAATCTAGCAAAGGGGAAGATAAGGTGTAGGATGCCAGGTTGCGTAACTGAGGCATACTACCCTTATCAACCCCTAATGCTAGTCGCAACTTGAGGTTGATAAGAGGTTGATAAGATGAACAATAGAACAATAGGAACGTATCGGTGTAGGCATTGCGGGATGCCTGCTAGCAGGAATCATGTATGTAAATCATCCGGCGATATCAAAATAGGTTTCAGGCATGCCGAGACGGATTGTAGGAAATGCGGTAAGAAATTATCGTATAACGGTTGCGATATATGGTCGAAGCCGATGTATTGTGGTGAATGCAGGGCAAATATGAAACCGGACACAACATTGATTGGGGGTAGACTATGAAGGTATATATAAACGAGATACCGCCAGGGTTTCAGTTTTGGGAGATGGCGGCGATGCTAGATGCCCGTGGTTGGTATCGTTTCCATGACGACATTAAGCAGGTTGTCATCCAGAGTGCCGGTATAGGTTCGGGATACCTGAACCAGTTCAGGAAGAACAACGGCCGTGTCCATTATTTTGAGGGTGATGACGAGGCCGATATAATGGCATTGATTAAGAGGCTCGGCGATTTGACAATAGAAAAGGTGGTAGATTGAAGATGAACATTGATGAAATACTGACCAGAGACTTCATGCTATGCTCGGAATGCTGGTGGAAGAATACGCCTGAAGGCATCGGGTTCGGGTTGGTGATACCTGGTAAGTGTCTCGAGAACGGTATCTGTGAAAAGTGTGGGAAGAATGGTCGGGTAAATGCGTATCGGCCTCATCGTACCGTTAAGATGGATGACCCAGGGCTTGACGATACGGATGACCCTGTTTTTAAATTGATGTATGGTGATTGATTATGGCAAGACCGAAGACGAGCAAGCCGCCTAGTAAGAAAACTACGCTTGACATTGAGCGATACGATGTAATCAAGGAATACTGCGCGAATCGTGGTATCTCTATTAAGGATTATATTAACCTGCTAATCAAAGAGGACATGATGCGTAACGGTGAATACTTCTCGAACAGGTACTTCAAGGAAATGGCAGGGAGGGTATGATGGTAACATCCTCCGATGCCAATGTTTATTAGATTCTGGCCTAATTTGTATGTATGGCCAGAACGAGCATGACAGGTGTGACGAAGGCAAGTATCGAATGGGATGATTTACTTACGTGCGACCGATGCGTTTGGCCAGGTATGAAGAAACGCGACGCTGACGATATGCTCGACCTTTTACACCAAGGCGGGTATGTCGGGCATAGGGCAAGAGAGCCAGGGCATAGGTATCGTGTGTCGCTAGGTCTTAGAATAGGTAAGGTTCTACATCTTAAACCCGAGCAGCGTAAAGAAGGCTGGTTATTGACCGAATGGGTTAAGGTGTGTCCCAAGTGCGATAAAATATTTAAAGAACCGCGCAACGAGCATTACTCACCGTCACTTGCTGAATGGGAACTTGAGGATGCACTTCGCAATGCAGATTAAAGTTTCGGGCTGCGCCTGTGCTTTTTCTTGGTAACGGTCTTCTTTATTGTGAAGATACCCTTGACAGAGTTTGATGCGCCACTTGTGTTGCGTACACCGCCACGCTTCGTAATCGTGACCTTTGGCTTTACCTTCTTCTGCCGTCTCGATGCGTACTTCATTCGACTGCCTTCCTTTTTTTAATCATTATGAATGCGATTGCGCCTACTATGCTAAGCCCGATAGCGCCTCCAATTAGATATCCTTTTGCTGAGGATGGGGCTGGTATTGGCTCTAATATTGCAGCCGGGATTGGTGATGGAGGGATGATTGGTTCTGGTTGGATTGTTGCAGGTGGTGGGCATTTTTCAAATTCACAGGTTGGTTTAACCCTGTGAATCTTCGTTCCGTCAGGGCATGTCTTGAAATCTTCGGGACACATTATTTCCTGGGTGCCGAGTATTATCCTAAATTCTCTCTCGGCATCCTGCGGAGGACATCCCATTGGCATCATGGAATCATCTTTTGGCCGCGGACCGCAGTAGGACATGCTAATCTCGCCCTTACCTGATTTCATGACCTTGAAAACGGTGTTAACGATAGGTTTCTTCGAAGTAGATTCGAGGTCCATCATTTGATAGACGAAACCAACTGTTCCAGTGCCGCTTGGTGCCCAAGACTGAATAGCAGAATACGCCTGCCATTTTCCCGGTCTATGGACCACCCATTTACCAGGCCATTTGTCAGGCGTGACGGGGTCCATTGCAAGTTGCACTTTGATATATTGAACAGGCGGAATATCCATAGTTTCGCCGCTATTGGCTTCGGTGAGTACTCTTATTCTATGAGTATGTTCGTATGCCTCGAACCATTGTTTTGCCCACCACATAGCCGCCATTATATAGTCAAGTATTTGATTTGCGTATGTCTCGGCGATTGGTGATTCGGGGCGTGGCACCGATTCCGTTGGTGGTGGTGGTGGCTGTTCGACAGGCAAACCGCGAGGTGCATGTCCGAACCGCTCATTATACGCGGTTAGCTTTTCCATCCATCGCTCAAACGGGTCGTCCTCGGTGGTCATTGTATTATCAGAAGTCGCCTCACCGACCTTTTTAAGCCATTCTTCAAACGGCTTTGGAAATGGCGAACCTGTTGCTTCGGAAAGGATGAAATCGTTAATCCATACTGATAACTTGTTTGCATATTCGTCGGCTTCGGGTGTGTGCATTTGGTACTTATCCGTTGGTTCGGGGCGTATGAACGGTGTCGGTAATACTCGTACGTATTGTGGTTTCGGTGCTATCATACCGTAGAATTCGGTTCTGTTAAAGTCTACGCCATATTCCGATACGCCGTATCCCATTTATTCACCTCGTCCTTCCTAACATTTTAAGATAATCGTCACCAAGCTTATCGCTTTCTTTACTGCGCTTCTTCATGACCATGAACACGATAGCGCCAATGACTGCCAGACCAACTGCGCCTGCACCAATCATTGCACCCTTACCCGTCGTGATGCCTGCCGGCTCAACGACCTGCGCGGTAGGGCATATGGAGCCAGGCTGGTTCGGAATGCATGATTGCGTTGATTCACACCATCTTTCTACTTGTTGTCCGGTTGTCTTGTTGATAGCGTTCAGGCATCCATGCTCGTCTCGGCCACCATGCCCAGTTGGTAATGCAACACAACCGATGGGTGACCCTGTGTGCTCGTCAAACTTCATAACGGTTCCTGGCGGGCATTCCATACTGTTTATAGGCCCGTCTGGTTCTATGCCGTCAGTGTCGACGTAATCATCAGGCGGGGTCGTGTTCTTCTCCTTTGGCTCGTCCCTTGGCTCTTCTTCCTGGATTGGCGGCGTGGTATCCGTCTCGTCAGGATTCGGCTTTGGCGTGGGCTTCGGTGTTACAGGCACGTACGGCTGGAAACCGGTTGAACCGGGGAATGATATGGTGCTTGAACCAGGCGTGCCGCCAATTGCACCACTTGGCTTGCCAAACGTTGTTCCTGTCATTAGACCGCCAATCGTCGGGACAACGCCCGTCGGTTTTGGTGTTGTCGGTTCGAGATTTGGGTCGGGCTTGCCGTTTTGGACCCAGTTATCATAAGCTTTCTCGATGTCAACGCCTACCGTCAGGTATAACCATACGTTAGCCCACTCGGCCATGTTCTCTATATACTGGCCGAAATAGTCGGTAAATTCTTCGTTAACGGTTCTGTCGCCGAGGTTAACTGTAATACGGAGTATTACGGTACTCGATAATGGGTTTGGTAGATACTTATTGGTGTATGCGGGTGGTTTAGGCATTGGCGCGGTTGGTTTGCTATAACCACCTATTGCTATTGTGGTGTCGTCTACTCTAACATCAGGCTGTTTACGTGCCTGCTTCCACGGATAGTACGTGTTCTGAATCCATGGTGTGTATGTTGTAAGCCAGCCTATTGCGTAGCCCTCGTTATTTGCCCTGAAATCACGCGGGAAGTCTCTTGAGGTACTCGTGTATCTGTAGTACGGCTTGTAGGTTTTGTCCCAGTGAATAACATTGTCTACCCATTGCATCAACAGGTTGATGTGCCCTGGCTGTGCGTTCTTCGGGCTTGGCAGGTTTGGTAACGGTGCCGGAGCAGGAATCGTATCGTTCGTGACGCCCAGTGGCATCTTCGGTATAGATGGATTCGGATTCGTAAACTTTGGCATTGCCGGCGGGTCGGCCTTCCACCACATTACAGGGTTTTGATATAACATTCGTATCACCAATCTTTAATCTATCACCAATCTTTAATCTATCTGATATACTATTATCTATGATATTATTTAAACTTTTAAAACTCGTTGCCGATTGTGATATGCCTCAATTTGCCCCTAACGATAAATATAAATAGATTGTATATAATAAAGTCGGTTACTACCATTGGAGGTATATAATATGATAATCAGACAAGGCGATGTACTACTTGAAAAGGTTGATGAGCTCCCGAAGGAAGCGAAGGTTAAAGACGACAAGATACTGGCATACGGTGAGGTTACCGGGCATCACCACAGGTTCGAGGCGCCACAGGTAACATGCTATACTACAGAAGGCGACACGCAGTATGCGGTGCTCGACCAGGAAGCAACTCTTCTGCATGAGGAGCACGAGAACCTTCAGATACCGAAGGGCATCTACAAGGTAAAGATACAGAGAGAGTTCGACCTGATGACTGGAATCAGACAGGTTTATGATTAGAACCTTTTAGACGGGCATGTTTTCAGTGATGATGTTTTACATTTATGACTGGTCGGATTGCCCGTCCAAAAACTTTCTGGAAAATCTACTGGGTTGGCGATAGGGACACCGAGACACTGGCGTTTCATTCATACACGCCGCTTAAGAAACAGATATATTCTATATTGAAGGGAGATTATATGCTCGATAACCTGGATAAATTGACAAAGGAGAACGTTGAGCTGATGGAGGACATTAGGGACGAATGGGTTGACCGGATAATGTCGCTCGAGTTCAAAGAGGACGATGTGATTGCGTTCGTCGAGTTCATCTATGAACAGGCTGCGTTCCACCGACCCGAGATTATCATATGCGATAGCCCGATGGCCGCCCAGCTCGCTGCGAACGAGCACGCCGATAAATCACGGATAACCCGTGAAATAGAGGGCGTGACGGCACGGATTTGGGAAGACCTTTGGTCGCGCATGCTCAGGAAATACTGGAACATCTTTAATAATGACCCGTTTGCGAAGGTTGCCATTAGCCCAGACGAGCAGAACCAGTTTCCAGACGTAGGCCGGAACAGGTTCTGGAAGGCACGGACGATACGTGATTTCGTGTCTGCGTTATGGTCAAACGTGAACTCGGACATTGAAAATATTATCAATACCGTCAAGCTACCCGAGTATACGCAGACCCAGCGCAAGTTTCATTCAGATAATGGCGGGTTGTTCCTTGATATCAATACAGTCAGGCCCACCACGACAAAGCCCGATAAGGCCACGGAAGGTCTCTGCTTCTATGAGATAGATTACCGGAAGCAGATGGTAAACTATGATTGGGCAGCCCTGTACCAGTTTCTTGTTGCACTTGACCAGATGGACACAGCACCGAAGTTCGACAGGTATCTAAGCGGTTTAATGTCTGGCTATTATTTTATGATGCCGTTCGATAGCGTGTGTATCGTGTGCAGGCCGCCTGTCCATGTACATCTCGATGACGAGTCCGGCAGGCTATCGTCTACAAAGGAGACGGCGATTGCGTTCAAGGATGGTTACGGCCTTAATTTCGTGGAGAACATATATTTCGATGAGGAATTGTTCGATAGGGCGTATATCACCGGCGATATGACCGGTAAGGACATACTGGCCGTGGAGAACGCAGAACAGAAGGTCGTCCTCATACGAACATACGGTTATGAACACATACTTGACGACGTGGACGCAACGGTGCTCGATACGTTTGACGGCACGAGCGAGATAACCGGGAAGCCGGTGCATTACGAACTGTTCGAGTTCAATATGGAAGTTTTCGGGCGCGGTGGCAGGATGTTCAGGGTCATCAAGGTAGAGGACCATACCACGCATAAGAGTGTTACACTGGGCGTGCCGGTGAACCATCAGACACGGACATGCCTCGGTGCGATTGCGTGGACGTTTGAGATGACGGAGGAACAGTACAAACCGTTTATCGAGAGTTGATACGATGACGGTCGGTCGGCAGAGTATAGAGAAACTGCAAGACCTTGTGTCGGATAATCGTGAGATATCCAACGATATTGTAAGCGAATGGACGGAACGGTTCTCTGAGCTCCCGGAGTTTGACGAACAGATGTCAACCGAGTTTAT